>Ga0209562_1000425_pt1 | contig 14370 bp, 14 predicted proteins | sample WorMetvacBELIZE2_FD_187399 | JGI IMG/M metagenome (GOLD analysis project Ga0209562, IMG submission 187399) | Marine gutless worms symbiont microbial communities from Max Planck institute for Marine Microbiology, Germany - Olavius vacuus BELIZE.2... | ecosystem: Host-associated > Annelida >... | reverse complement strand
ATGTCATTCAAGGTCATCGAGGTAGGTATCAGTCGAAAGCCCGTATGCCATTTCCTATTAGTGATTAATTGTAACTGACATCCTATCTCGTGCCGTTTCGGAATTATCGCAACTTATTGTTCAAATATTTTGACATTTTGCGTTATTGAGCCACCACCCTTTGGGGGCTTAGAGACAACGTACGATGTCCATCTTGGGCTCATTGGAAAGCGCGTAGCGGACTTCCTATTAGTGTTAATTGAACTTTTTTCACTACGTCATACGGCTGAGGCGCTACGAAAGAAAATAGATCGAAAATCGGCGATTTCGCTCCAACGCGGTCACTTTGACCCAAAATTTCAGGTAGAAGGGGACGTCCCCCAACAATAATTTTTGCATGGATAGTTAGGCCAATGAATGCCCTACAACTCTGCTGCTGACAGTTTTCACACAAAGAAACTTTGTAGCAGACTTTCTTCAAGCGAAGTTCGATTATAGAGGAAAAACGGCCGTTTTGCGTTTTTAAGCCCCCCTTTGGGGGACTTAGGAGGGGCAATGTACGGTGATCATCTTAGGCTTGTTGGAAAGCACGTAGGGGACTTCCTATTAGTGTTAATTGAACATTTTTCGCTAGGTCGTACGGCTGAGGCACTACAAACGATTATTGGTTCAAAATCGGCGATTTCGCTCCAATGCGGGCCGGTTGACCCAAAATTTCTAATAGAAGGGGTCGCCCCCTACCAACCATTCTTCTTCTCATAAAACTAGACTGAATGATCTTTCGCATGGTATAAAAATCTGGACAGATTTTTCTTCCGTTTAGTTACAATGCACGCGTTTGACAGACAGACAGATGGACAGACGGGCAGACAGACAGACAGAATTCTCATTGCAAGACCGCATCTGCATTCCATGCAGCGCGGTAAAAACGATGATAAAGGTGGGCAGTAATGGCTGACTCACTGACCTCGACCATTCGGCCATCGAGGTCTTTTGTTGCCTTGTCCTCAGTCTGCTTCATCATTATCTTCAGAGCACGACCATAATGCTGGCGGACAAGAGCATGCCGCAATGTCAGCATGAACACCTGCATCAGTCACATAAGGCATCATCAACCAGCAGCTTCACCGCCGATCCACCATAGTATAGGGTGACACGATAGGTCGTGAACGATTTCGATTTCAAATTTAAGCCTGTTATTAACAGAAACCAGCAATAATTTTATATCTCCTTGTAGATGTATTCAATGAAATTGTTCGTATAAAATTTCACAGCTGTAGCTATTAAACAACATTTACAGTACTCATTTATATAACACCACCAAAAAATAACACAACAACGTACAGAAAAACGTAAACGTCAAGCAAGGTCGCTGTCCACTGACCACTGTGGGTGATGTCACTATGTTGGATCGTATAAATCAAGTAAGTAACGGACGGTTGTGATATTTTGCACACACGATTGCATTAAATGTCCCTAAACGCTGATAGCATCTTAATAAATATTTACTAGCTCTAACATGCCATTTAAAATCGTTCACGACCTATCGTGTCACCCTATAGTTGGTCAAACATCAGTTAGTCAGTACGAAAATTTTAATTATCCTCGGTACATATATTCCTTGACGGGAATTAAAAATTAATAGAAAATATACCAGTAGGTAAAAGCTCAATAAGCACTATCACCAACATTATCTCCTCTGAAGTTACCACCTTACGGCGTGAGAGAAATGTACGTTATTGTCATCATCATCATCACCCATCATCCGTCATCATCCGTCATCATCATCGTCATCACAATCGTCGTACCCCTTCCCTGCTTCCACACTTTGGTTGAAAGAGACATCAAACATGTAAGAATCATGTACCAGCAATCCTTAAAGGTTCTCCTTTACGAGATGTTTACCACAGACTGGTCTGGTCTTACCTGTGTAACTCGACACATGTAGAGGGATTAAAGACAAAAACTGTTAATAGTGGCAGTAACAAGTACGGATAAATAAGCATTTAGCGCAATAGTGAAACTAGGTCGTAAGTGAGGTAAAAGATGAGGACAATAATAACCTTAGCATCAGAGGCGTCGACAAACTTCTGCACTTCACTGAAGGTGTTGTCAAGGTCAGCAGCTGTGATGAAGTCTGGAGCTGATGTTGATGCTGGAGACGACGTTGATGTTGGAGACGACGTTATTGGACATTCAGTGGTTGTTGCTGTCGTCGCTGTCAACTTACTCTGTTGTATCAAGTAGTCACCTTGTGCACAGCCAAGGCGCACGTACGCATCCACCAGTGACGTTCTCATCTTCTCCATCTGACTATCAACCACACAGATATATTAAGATATATTCCATCAATTGCAGAAATATGACCCATGCCGGGCCCCGGCGTTGTAAGAACAGGCCCACTCTGTTTCCTAGCTGGATGTCACATAAGGTGACTAAAGCAGGGTTTTGTAGTTTTGTTTGTCTTAGCTAGGGCAAGTTTTTTGTGTTTGTTTTTTTGTGTTTCAGGTTCATGTGTTATTTTGTTTCTCCCCTTTCGGTTGTCACTACCAGTGTAACTGACTGCCTGGAAGAACGCGTCTTCAAAACAACCTACTAGTGTCGAGCAGGATGTAAAAACCCACTAACTGAACTCTACTCAACCACAGAAATAAACCTTTGCCTTTCTTTATATTTGTTCTTATATCATCTCAACGTTCTTACAGCAGCCCTGAAGTTTTTTTAAGACTTGCGTCACGATGATGATGATAATCAACAAATCAGCTAACCAGGCAAGTGCTTTTATAATAATAATAAAAAAATAAGAAGAAGAAGAATAAAACTCAGAATAAGACGAACAATGACAATAACAATGATTACATTTGTCTGGTGCTACACATATGTAATTATTATTATTAGCAAACCATGAAACACGCAGTCGACACCAGACCATTTGACGGCGGCTGACAATCACTCCATAACATTAACAATGACACCCTCAACCGGTTGGAAAGTACTACAGCACTTGCAAAGTGAAATAAACAGCAACTTGGAAACAGACAACAGACAGATAATGCTTACACTTTGATAGCAGGAGCGCCTTGACGTAGGTCAGTTTTGAGGCCGAAGTATGACAGCAGAGCATTACTGTCAACATTCTCAATAACACATTTGGCAGCGGCTACTAGCTCCGGCAACTTGCACATACGATCCTGCACACACAACACACACACATACATGCGTAATATAGCAGAGTACACATTTTATTACCGCACTGCATGGAATGCAGACGCAGTCTAGTGATGAGAATTCTGTCCGTCTGTCTGTCTGTCTGTCAAATGCGTGGATTGTGACAAAATGAAAGAAAAATCAGCCCAGATTTTTATACCATACGCAAGATCATTTATCCTAGTTTTCTGAGAAAAAGAATGGTTGGTGGAGGGCGACCCCCCTACCTGAAAGTTTGGGTCAACTAACCCCCATTGGAGCGAAATCACCAATTTTGAACAAATAATCGCTGGTAGCGCCTCAGTCGTAACACCTAGCAAAAAAAGTTCAATTAACACTAATAGGAAGTCCACTACGCCCTTTCCAATGAGCCTAAGATAATCAACGTACATTGCTCCTAAGTCCCCCAAAAGGGGGCTCAAAAACGCAAAACGGCCGTTTTTCCTCTAGAATCGCACTTCACTTGAATAAAGTTGCTACAAAGTTTCTTTGTGTGAAAACTGTCAGCGGCAAAGTTGTAGGGCATTCATTGGCCTAACTATCCATGTAAAAATGATTGGTTGGGGACGTCCCCTTCTAGCTGAAATATTGGGTCAAACTGACCATGTTAGAGCGACATCGCCGATTTTCGATCTATTTTCGCTCATAGCGCCTCAGCCGTAACATCTAGCGAAAATAGTTCAATTATCACGAATAGGAAGTCCATTATGCGCTTTCCAATGAGCCCAAGATGAACATCGTACATTGTCCCTAAGCCCCCAAAGGGTGGCTCAAAAATGCAAAGTGTCCAAAATTTGAACAACAAGCTGCGATAACTCCGCAATGATACGAGATAGGTTGTCAGTTACTATTAATCATTAACAGGAAGTCGCATACGGGCTTTCGACTGGTACCAACCTCGGTGACCTTGAATGACCTTGAACGGCGTAATAGCCCTTTTTGCGTTTTTCACCGAATTTCATTGCTTTGCTGGCCAAATATGTCACAGTGGTTGAATATAGACTTATAATGTCCGTAAATATTGTCTCCCAGTTCCAGTCTTCCACTTTTGGTTATAACTAACCCACCCTGCAGCACGGTCTCTCTGCGATAGCTGAGCTACTTGTTCTAGGCACGGCAACGTATTTTGCACCTGCTGCCTCTGTCACACAGTGTAAATGATACTGGTGAAAGCTGGGAAGTAAACAGGTATTTCTCTACCAACTAACTGGATCTCATCGCCACCACACACTTGTGAGTTTCAATCGTTAGCAGCTTCATGCACTGTACATAAAGACACACTACTAGTCAATCACTCTCCATCGTGCCCTCACTACACGACTGCTGACAGAATTCCAGAACACTCGATCACTCATTCACTTATTCAAGTTACAGACACAGAAGATATCAAATAGATAATTCAGTCAGAACATACAGTCACCTTCTCAGAATCAAGAAAATGCAATCTTGCAACATGGACTGGCAGGAAATCGGCCTGCTCTTTCACCATTTCTTCATACAGATGCAGGCTGCTGTCTGCCTCCAACCTAAATAGCCACATTAACAAACAAATTACTTTATAGACTACAAAAAGACAACACTATACAAAACATATCTGACAAGGAAGACTCGGTAATTAAACATGGTAACGGGATGGTTGGTCGAGTAAAGTTTAACATCCCGTCGTATCGGGGGCGGGTTATCACGGATCAAATGACCCAACCAATAGTGTCAAAGCACTGCAGGAAGATAGGCTTCAATCCCATTAGGTCTACCTCACCATGTTAAAAATAAATATAACACATATGCAGTTAACACAAAAACCCAAAATACACATAAACACAAATGAATCTATGCACAGTACAATGTGCCCAGTGTGAAAAAAACAAGAGAACTGTAAGAACTGCTCATCTAAGTGTGCTTATGACCGTGCACAACTTCAGTACACAATACAGCACAGAACAGTTCTGATATTCTTCTCTCTTACCTCCAGGCAAACATCATAACTCAGATGTTGTCTATCGGAAGAGAAAGGGCACGTGGTAATTGAAAATCTCAACCATTCTCCACCATACATTCATCTTCTTTAACATCCTGATGACGACAATGACGATGCAGTTGGCATATGCTAACGGCCAGGGTTGTGCGCAACAGACCCAAGTATTCTATCCTTAGCAAGTATTTCAGCATCAGGCAAAGACAAGCTCAGGACTACACACTCATCACGAATGATGTGCCACCATCTATTTCTCAAATTAAACCTTTTAAAATTATTGAGGGTTTCATTATAAAAATGCCATTGCAACTGCAGAAACAACAACAAGCATTTGTGAACATTAATCACATATGTCGTGGCTGTTTTCTCAGAAACTGTTTTCAAAAAGTCCCTTATCACCAGGTCAAAAAATCGACTTTTGTGATTTTGGCTAACAGCTTACTCTTGACATTAGCGCTTCTGTAGCTTCAGATTCATTGTCATCATTGCTGCCACTGCCATCAACATCATCAGTTTATACTAGCACTTTCCTTTTACTCCATTCTGCTTCCCACTCAAGAGGCCTACAATGCATACAATCTAATGGTGCTAGAATAAGCCGCACAAAAGACGGAATATTCACACACTTTCATGTTTTTTTGTGCATGCCACGACAAAATTCTTCAGGAAACACAAGAAACAGTGTCTGAGAAAAATGCAATATTTAATTCTCAGTGAAAGCACGAAAGTAACTCGCAACAGACTTTCCAATCCAGGAGATCTTGAGATCTCTGACTGCTTCTTCAAACTCAGCGTCCTTTGTCTTCTCGACCTTTGCACTGCTGTTGTCGCTACTGCTGTTGCCGTTGTTCTTCGGCTTTTTCACCAACTCACCCAAGTAATACTTAAACACATATCGTTCCTGCATGGCACACAGCAATGATCAATGCAACCTTGCTGTCTAACAACTGGCATCAAAGCACCATGGCTAAGACAGTTACTCTGAGCCTCCCCTGTTTCTAGACTCTGCTGTGACGTAACGTGTAAGGAGAAAAAGTTAAAATCAACAAACCCGAATCACAAATTCACTCCACAAGTTGGTCAATTAAAACATATTAAGTAAGTAAAGACTGGTGAAACCATATGGGCTCTCTGAATCTCACATTACTGTACTCACTCTGTTTTAAACATTCACCAAATTCCAAAGTCATCGACAGTAAATGCAAGTACTTCTCCAGGACTGGGTCATTTCAAAAAAACTTTTAAGGAAAATGCTAGTGTTAAATTTAAGAACTTCTAAGCACCTTCAAAGATGTAGGAGAGCCATGAGGCACGTGTAGAAACAAGATTACAACAAGTACTTAAGTGTCACAGAAATAAAAGCTGTCAACATAGCAAGCTCATACACTGGTTGCTTTCTTGCCAAGCTCATCACGGGCAAATGTAATTGACCCCTGAAGATAATGTCCTGCAGCAGCTCCCTTTGGCAATCTGAACAACAGATAAACTTTTGTTTATACGCATGCACACATGTGACAGCAATTATCAATCATGGTGAAAAGATAATAACATAGTGTATATGATGAACAGTTATCACACAATATCATTCTATATCATGCTATGTACCAGTAGTCACCACAATCAGTCATGATTATCATCAAATCTGTAATAAAACGACAGATAACCGCAATCAATACAAGACTAAAAGTCAATAAATATCCACGTATATACTTTGAATGGCATGCTAATCTATTATATGGTGTCTGTCTCAGGTTCTATGGGCATACAGTTATTGTTGGCAATGAGGTGTTCAGTCTATGATGCTTATTATATAAAACATGAATGAAGAGTCATAGAGAATGTTACATAGGATATCTCAGAAACAACACTCTTGTTCCAACGTCTGTCCATGGCTCTTCTTCCAGAAAATCGCAGTCACTGAATGAAGCACTAATGGCAGCCATTTACACTTTGTTTAACACGTTGGCCGTGACATACGAGAGATCTCATACTGTCAGTATTGTTTAGTCGCGATAAATGAGTTAACTCGTACCTCACAGCACTGCGGATAACGGTTGCCCAGCGTTCATATAAACTTTGATGCCACATCCTAGCATGTATATTGGTGCTGCGCTCTATCGAATTCGAGCAACAGTAATAAACTGCATCTACAGGCTTCGTGCTGGTGCCGGTGGGAAAAAATTAACAACAACCACAATCATTGTCAATAACAACAACAATGGCAGCAGCAGTACCAATACCGTCAGCAGCATCATTATTTCATCTCAACTATTCACCCTCAAATAACACACTTACCACATACTGTCACTTACTTATCATCAGGCAGAGCAGTCACATAGACCGGAACAGTGGCACCCTTCGCCAGATTCACGACAGCGAACTTCTTGCCAGCTGTGAGCGCCATCTGGTGACTGCTGTACACATCAAGTGCCAGTGCCGTCGGCAGTTTGTGCTGTATCAACAATGACACGTCTTTCAGCCGCTCAAGCTGCTCACGCTTCTCATGACGAACCTGGACTCGTATCGTGTAGTCACCTTTCTCAAGCTTCACTGTGTACTGCACACACAATATACAAACAAATGTTTAACTTCTGGTAGCATCTGAACACTAGCGATGTTATGGGAACATTTCGTCTCCCACTCATTGATTCAAACAACAACTATGGCATACAACTATAGGTAACGAACAGAAGACTGAAAATAACGCAAACCTGATGCGTGTATGCATCACCGCAGTCAATGAGCTGCTTATTGGCATCATACAGCATCCACAGCTGGGACTCGTATGTGCTCTCATACAGCAGTGAACTCAGCAGGCAGAAGTCCGGGACAATCTCGCCGGCTTTGGCCTTCGTGAAGTTGTACGTTAGTTCCAGCGCACTCATCTGTCGGTTGTCGGGCAGTGTATCACGACTGCCAGACAGCACTCGAATCTTTGATTCACTCGGCCTACACCCAGCACGGTCCGTCTCAACAGCATGATGAGTTTTAACTCATTAACCGATAATTCATAAATAATTAACTGCACAGAATTACCACATCAACTCAATACAATAGCACCAGAGATGGAAAAGAACCTTTAGTGTGAGGTTCAGCTCTGTTTTAGATTTAGGAATTGTTAGGTTCTCTTCAGTCCAGGTTATGGTGAAGTTTGCATTCAATTCATATTCTGAAAATATTTTGCACTATTTACACGAGGCTCGACTCCATTTTGTTTCACTGTAAACGGGATTACTCCTAGTGGAAAAACACATCCATGTCACAATAAAAACATTGGTTGTGCTTCTTTTAGTAGACTATTTCCTGATTCCAGAATATGTCAAAACTACAAAGCTCGTCATTTGACACAAATGCAATCCACCTGCATGCAACATATCTAACTGTGAAACTGAAGCTGTGACTCCGATCCTCTGTACCTGCTAACTGTTTGTTTTTCATGTTGCATACCTTGTGTCTTTTTTGTCTACAAGTTCTATAATAAATATAAATAATCATGGCAGTCATTTCATAACCCAAAGTTCGGGTTCAGTTCAAGTTCTGCAACTACAAAGATTTGGTTTTAGTTCATTTTATTTTTCTGCATTCAAGTTTTATTTCGATTTAGTTTTTTTAAAATGTGCACTGCAGTTCTGTTAGTTCGGTTACGGTTGGGTTTAACTGCCATCTCTAATTCTGACTTCAGATCCAGCACATTTATATGCAGTTAACTTTATACAAGTAAATGAATGAACACAAACACCATGTGACTTAGTGGCAGCAACAAAGTACCGTAATGGCTGCACGTGAAAACGAAGCGTGACGGCAGGCAATATTTCTTCGTGTTTTAAAAGTGATCGGACATTGAAGCGACCAATAGTCTCACTGGCATGCTGTAAACAGACACAGTCAAGTGCATGTGCAATTAAGATACAGTAGAAATAGGCAAAGTAAAGCAACTAATCATCAACCTAATGTTTTGTTGAAACCAACTGAAATGTTTAAAAGCAAAAATAAACAATCAGCACAGCACAAATTGAAGCCGAGTAAGGTTTAACGTACCACCAAACACATTATAGGTCATATCGGGGACGGGTTTTACGAGTCAAATGACCGAACCAACAGTGTCACAGCACTAAAGGACGATCGTTTATTATGCATGAAGCAGCAGATACAAGTACATGCATATAACACAAACATACTGAAGATAGCAATTTCAGTACCTGTAACATCACGTTACGCACTATGCATGAGCTGTAATAGCGGGAATTATTCTCCAAGGGAGTTCTTTCGGGCGTTCTCTGCGGCCTCACGAGTAGCCATGAAAACATACAATAATAAATAAAAAATAAATAATAAAAAGTAAAGTCCTTGCAAAAAATAAATAAAAATAAATAATAAAATAAATATAATAATATAATAAATAGTAAAATAAATAATAAAAAGTAAAGTCCTTGCAAAGCCACACAGGCCCACTGGGCAGTATTAATCTTCATTTTAGCCCTCAGCCAGTCACCAGCATACACTGTGAGAACATGGATAATGGCCAAATGTGGTGTGCCTGCCTACTCACCAGCTTTCAATGACCAGTCCAATAGTGCCAAAGCATGGAACGATGGCCAGGCTGAGTTGATCCAGATGTCTTGAGATGGTTTACCTGCTCAAGGATGGTTACTCATCTTAGTACTAACCAGGCCTGACACAGAGCAACTACACTGATCTAGATCATGGCATTACCACTCAGCAACACCACCACCCAGGACAGCATGTAACGGGCACAACAAGTAAAATATGGTAGAATTATACTGGCACAGGCACTACCAAGAAATAAAAAGTAAATTCTACTTTATAAAAAATTACATGTTACTGGATTATAATAGTTAGAAGTCACGCACACATACCATGGAGCAAAGTCGTGAGTCAGGCAGAAGGCCGTGAAATGTGATGGTGCAGTCTAGTGCTGCTTCATTTGCACTGGACCACCACTTGGACAATGCCACTTCTAACGTAAGGCCACCCTGTTAGCAGCCCACACACAGACACATTCTATGTCTTATGATGACATCTATGCAGTCTTGAACAACATTACTGTGGTTCAAAGCTAAACATGTCACAGTTTTGAGTTACAATGCGCCCAAAATGAATATATTTTGTCCGCAAAACAAAAAAAAAGCGAATAAATTTCTGATAATCACATACTTCATTATTTATTTTGCTCAACACAAACTGCATACAAAGTAGAGTAAGCAAAGAACATGGGCTGCATAGACACAATAGTGTTTGGCTGCAGAAAAACCATCCACATTTTGCTGGAAGGATTTCTGACCATTGCTGGTGACTGCTGACTTGACCAGAATCCTACTCACGGATTTCATCGACAGTTTTCCTGGTCAAGCAGGAACAAACTATTTGAAGTCAACCGAATAATCACAGTAAAAGCTTTGTGAACGCTGATTCCATCTTCCGCACATCACGTTACATACAGGTCACAGTGAAAACTAAACCCAGATCACCCAGGTGAGATTCTATCGCAATGTTAACCATCAAGCTGTGGCTAACAGTAGTACAAAATACACAGACAGGAACGTACAATGACGGAGAAAGACAGCGTAGTTGATCCGTGCTCTGGAAGCGTGATGTACTTGTCAAAATGTGTTGACTTGAAGGACTGTTCCGGCAGAGCTTGGACACAATGGACTACACAACGAGGACCATGCTCTGGATTGGACGACTCCAGCTTCAACACTAACACAGTATAGTTAAACATTAGGTGCATTTTTGACCACCTGCAAAACGATGGCGACGTGGTTTATAATTTCGGTCGATTCTCTCTGTCTGAATGTATCTATCAGACGATAACTTTCAAAAGCGTTGACGTAGGAAGTTCATATTTGCACATCCGGTGTATCTCCAGACAATACAGATCATCAGGTTCATATATGAAAGTCATCAGGTCAAGGTCAAGGTCACAGAAGCTGAAAATGTCCAAAAATGCCTACTGCCACAATATAAACTCCCATCGCCCATAACTCCAGTTCTATAAAAGATAGGAGCCATCAGGTTTGCAAGTAGCATGGGATTTTCAAGTACAGCAGATCAAATAGTGTGACCGCCATCTTTGTCACGTGATCAGAATTGACGACATGTAACTAAATGCATGCATTCGCCGCCCTTAATATGGTAACTTTCGAAAGCCTTAATGTAGGAAGTTCATATTTGCACATCTGGTGCATCTCCCAGGAGTACGGGTAAAGTTCGTATATGAAGGTCATCGGGTCCAGGTCAAAGTTACAGGAGCAAAAAAGGTCGAAAATTCCTATTTCTGCAATGTAAACGTATGTTGCCCATAACTCCAGTTCTAGAAAAGATGGAGCCATCAGGTTTGCATGTAGCATGGCGTTTTTGGGTATGGCGGATCCAATGGTGTGACCACTGACCACCATCTTTGTCACGTGACCGGAAGTAAGAACGCTTAGCTAAATGCATGCATTCACGGCTGTAATACGATAATTTTTTACAGGCCTGATGTAGAAAGTTCATTTTAACACAGCCCATATATCTCCAGGGAACACAGGCCAAGTTTGCATATGAATGTCACTGGGTCAAGGTGCTCATTTGCGGGTGGTCATGCCTTAGATTAGAAGAAATTCTTCTTCAAGTATAAAATTGTTGCAGCAACTAACATTTGTTTACATCGTTACGATTAACGCATTCACTGTGTCACACCTAAAAATTAAATAAAACATAATATATATATAAATCAGAATGTACCTATTATATCAGTATTAACACTCTCGTCATTCTTTTAAACTGTAGAATTTTCAGTCATTATTTAACATCAGCCAAATGCACACAATTGTCAGCAACTACAGTTTTATTTCGGTTGCAAAAATGTTGGTTGTAACCACCTAGTTGCACTATTAGTATTCGAACAGCACAATGTGATAAAGTCACATTAGTCAACCACACGTTGGTTGTGCATAAAAGTGCAACTACTACAGTACCATCATGTGACTCATAACACTATTTGCAGGACTTTTTATGGTCCGTACGAATGGACCCTGGTAATCAAGCAACAAATCAGTGGAGGCATGAACGAAGTTTAGGAAAGTCACATGACTGGAATGGCAGGAAACTGAAACAGCATAAGATAGTTCTCACAATTCTATGAAGCAGAATTCTACAGTCTTTCGACAGCAGCTAAGTGTTAATGGTAACATCAACAGACAACTGACCAGCCCATGTAGCACCATAAGGTACGCGAATAAACCGCCGATGGACTTCGCCAGGTCGGAAACTAAGACTCTTGTAAGCAATGTTGCAATGCACTGAGTCCTCTACACTGCCAACATTATACACATATACAGTACGTAGAGACATATAAAACATTAACAGCCAGCTAAGACAGATCATTGCTATCATTTCTGAATGATATAAACACATTGATGACGGTGATGACACTCATGTAGCTAAAGTTTACACTGGCCACAAATGCTATATGTATAGTGTATATAGATACAACACACAAAGTGAATGACTAACAGGTAAAGGTAAGTAAAGGTAGCAGTAGTCCCATACTTGTACGTCGAGCATACGGTTGGAGCTGATCTTCGGAGCTGATCCCAGTAATAGGAAGTCAGCTGCAGGTAATATTAGTGACAAACCCAGCAGTGGGCTGCTGTTACTTTATGCCAGGAGTGCAGTTTCATTCCCAGCCACAGGGCATCACTGCTATTCTGCCAGTACTAACCTGTAATACTTGGTAACAGAGTACACACGTGTGAATAACAGAGGCACACAGGTGTGAATAACAGGGGTACACAGGTGTGAATAACAGAGGCATACAGGTGTAAATAACAGAGGCACACAGGTGTGAATTACTGGCCCAAGGTTACTGCACAGCAGTGCCATGCCAGGAGTTTAACCCTCGACTCCTGACAGGAATTCTGACACTCCACCACTTGTGCCACTATGCCACCTGAACAACTAATACTTCATAGAAACATTTTATATACAATCCGACTCTTAACTGAAAAAAAATCTGAAGCATGCGACTAAACTGGTATCGACTAACCTCTCAGGGATTATCACAGTGACTGGAAACCGGAACAATGTTCCTTTCTGTACACTACTGATGTCATAGGCACAGATCTGTAACAGACAAGCACTGAACATAAACCAACAATAATAATGCTCATTAACAAAGCGTGTTAAGGAATAGCAAACGACAGAAATAACGTTCACACGAAGTTCAACAACAAGCAAGTTTGTGACTGGATTATATCGTAACAGCTTTACTCTTATTTTGATTCTAAATTTTCCAAAAAAAAACAATCTTTGTTCATATCCTGTTCTGGTGCTGCAAAAAACTTTCACTCATTTCCATTCCTGAACACAAAAAGAAATTATGATGATGATGATTTTTATCATTATTAGAGCATACAGATTAACGTGGCATAAGCAAAATAGCTTCTAGGACACAGTACATAATTACAAAGATACAGTCACGACAAAGATTTATCAAATGAGAATGTAGGTAAAGAAAAGTGCAAACAGGTGCCATTAGTGCCAGTTGAGTAATATACAATTACGAGAACACTAGCAACAATAAAAAATAATGACAACAACTCAAAGAGAACAACAATTCTGATAGCTGCTCGCACCTCGGCAAAGTGTACACCAGTACTCAAGCCGGTTGGGTTCACTTTGACAGTAAATTGTCGTTGCATATTCATGAGCTCTAAGTAGGCGGGGCAGTCGACCCACGCAGCACTGCAGGTCAGCGCTAAACGACAACTGAACGCAATCTTGTCCAAGTGCACTGTACAAATACACCATCGAACTGTAGCTGTAAGGAAATAAGTAAGTAAATAAGTTGGAAAATGTGCAGAAATTACACAACAGAGCCAGAGAGTTCATCACAGTCCGAAAAGATAAGTTTTCAGCTGCTGCCAGAATGTGTTCTGTCAAAGCAGGGCAGAAGGCAGGCTCTTCCATACCATGCACATGACACATGTGAAACTCTGCTGTCTGATTCATGTCTGTACTCCTTGACAGCTGGAGACATCCAGAAGAACCAGATTTTGATAAGAATGCAGAAACCACGTACACTGTGAACCATAAAAAAGTGCACCCGTTTAATTTTTATAATAAGTATGTCAAATATTCACCTAATTTGATAATATATGGCAGAAATATAGCTTCACCAATGGTGTATACAGTGACATAAAGAT
>Ga0209562_1000424_pt1 | contig 14424 bp, 18 predicted proteins | sample WorMetvacBELIZE2_FD_187399 | JGI IMG/M metagenome (GOLD analysis project Ga0209562, IMG submission 187399) | Marine gutless worms symbiont microbial communities from Max Planck institute for Marine Microbiology, Germany - Olavius vacuus BELIZE.2... | ecosystem: Host-associated > Annelida >... | reverse complement strand
GGATAGCGTTAAATAAGTACCGTTGTGAATAAGGCACCCACTTCTGCAGGATAGCCAGCTGTGGAACAACCTACCTGCAGACCTAAAGTCCACCATTTCAACTAAAATGTTTCTTACAAAATTAAAACAAGAAACTCATCAGGAGATGAGATAGCGAACGTGAACTTTCTTTACGACGATATTGTACGCGCACTAAAAATACAATAGACTCTTGCATAAATTCCGCCACAGATCGTTTTCTGCAACGCAAGTTTACCAAATGCAGTGAAATAACTCAATGTAACGGCCATTACGCCGTTCAAGGTCATTCAAGGTCACCGATTTTGGCACCAATCGAAAGCTAATATACGACTTCCTATTAGTGATTAATAGTAACTTACCTCCTATCTTGCACCGTTACCAAGTTATGGCTGATTATTGGTCAAATTTTCCCTAACGAGAGCGCAGTGTCTTACTTTATCGCTCTCGCTGGGGGTGACCCCTGCCAATATCGCCATAAATGATATATCGCTAAAAACTAGATTCTGTGGCCTACATTTCCGCTGCAGTACGTACTGGCATATCTTCAACCACTTTTACGTAATCCGACCCGAAAGCTACCGAATTCGATGAAATTACACGGCGGTAACGGCTATTACGCCGTTCAAAATCATCCAAGGTCACCGAGTTTGGTACCAATCGAAAGCTCATATGCGACTTCCTATTAGTGATTAATACAAACTTAGCTCCTATCTTGTACCGTTTCTGAGATAGAGCGTTCCATAGGTCCAAAATCGCTATATTCGGCTACCCCTCTTGTGTTTAACTCCCCCGACGGAGGGGTTCCCCTGGGACGATCTCCGTAAAATTTTTATACAAAGATCACAGATGGCCAAGGTACCACATGGCGTAGAAATATTGCCGAAAATTTCAATCGCCTGAGTAGGGTGCACCAACGTTACAGACGACAGACGACAGACGGACCGCTGATGACATATAGCGAACATGAACTTGAGTTCACGTTCGCTAAAAATACGCAGCAAAGGCCATGAATAATAATTTCCATAACATAATTAGGTTGTCATTGTTTAATTAAGTTTGTATTGTTTCTTCTCTTTTTCCTAGTATTGTTTAATGTGTGTTTGTGTCTGTTTTTTCATATTGAAATGTATAGACAGCCAGCATTCATTGAATTAATAACCTTCTTTCTGATAGCCTGCAACTAAGATAGATTGTTTGTTTGTTTTTGTATAATAACTGTTGTACAGTTTGTTGCTAATACTCTCTCTTAAGACAGCTCAGTGGATCTGCTGAAACTGGTGTTGTGGAGTTGCCGGACGGAATGTAATTTCCTGTCAGGACGTTCGATGACATTGACATGGTGGAAGAAAAGCTGGCTGACAGTGCTACGCAAAAGTTATTGGTGAGATATGCATCAATTGTGAATATATACTGTATATTGTGTAGGCCTAAGTACTGTGTATAGATGTGCTTGCTCGTGAGTCACAGAGCATCGTTTTACCTGCAGTTCGTTTTGTTTACCTTTGGCTTAGGGGTTCTCCAAAAATTAAAACTTTGGAAATGCATATCTCATATAACGTATCTACGGCATGATGAAATCTGTTATAAAGTGCAATCTATCTTAGACACACGTTTCATATGCATATTATACAACAGTTGCAAATTGTTTCTGTCTTGATATAGGTTAAGCTGCTGGTTGACAATGGCGGAAACAGCCTCACAGACTTTGTTAAGAGGAATATGAAATTTCTTCTCAGTGACAACCTGTCCAGGAGCTTCAACCTGACTGGCCAGAGAGGGAACAAGAAGCTCATCACGAGATGAGACAGCGAACGTGAACTTTTTTACGACGACATCGTACACGCACTACAAAATAACAACATTTACGGTTCAATAGCGGAAGTTTGCTCTCATGCTAAAATCAGACTTGCAGTTGAATTTGAAAGTAGCAGTGAGTAAGTAATATTGTAATGATGGCAGCCGGTCACATGCAACCGTCCATGCATAATGCACTCGTTCTCGGTAACCTTCGCGAATATCGCAATAAATATTCTGCCACAGAAAGTGTCAGTGTATCTTCAACCTCTTTTACGTAATGCGCCTGCAAAGCTACCGAATTCGGTGAAATTACGCATGGCAACCGCCATTACGCCGTTCAAGGTCATTCAAGGTCACCGATTTTGGTACCAATCGAAAGCTCATATGCGACTTCCTATTAGTGATTAATACTAACTTAACACCTATCTTGCACCGTTTCCGAGATATAGCGTCCGATAGGTCCAAAATCGCTATATTTGGCTACCCCTCTTGCGTTTAACCCCAGATGGAGGGGTTCCCCTGGGACGATCTCCGTAAAATTTTTACACAAAGGTCACGGATGGCCAAGGTACCAAATGGCGTAAAAACATTTCCGAAAATTTCAATCGCCTGAGTAGGGCGCACGAACGTTACAGACGACAGACGGACGGACGACGACATATAGCGAACCTGAACTTGAGTTCACGTTCGCTAAAAACCATGTGCTGTGCTGCGCCCTCCAGCGTGCATTATGCCGCATCCACAGTGAGGCAGACAGCAGCTGCAGCGCGATGACGCAACACCACCCCCACTACCAGCGCCGCTGATGCTGCATCAGCTCAGTAGACTTGTAAATGAAGTTCGTAGCCTAATAGTGCTGGGCACAATACCGACTTACCGACATCGTTAACTGCCGAAACAACGACGGTAATCTGACTATCGACAAACAAGCTGCTGATGATCTAAACTTTCCTTTTAAAAATATAGAAGGCTTTTGTCATTGTTTGACTTCTGATTCTATTTGAAACAGCAGTTTTTTTGCTTCAGTTTGCTTCACAACCCGTAGATTAAAGCGCTAAACCCGGAAACCGTACACCAGACGTCAAAACCCGAAGACTGCGGGTCAAACCGGAGAGTTGGCAACCCTACCCGGACTCCGTAGCTTGTCACAATGGTTGGATCCCCGATAAAAAGAAAAAGGGAGGGAGATAAATGATGTGGATAGAGGGGCGGAGACCAAGGGAATGTCACAAAGGGAATGAGGAGGTAAAGGGAGTAAAGAAGATATTGAGGGAGGGAGGGAAGATGGACACCCCAATTTTGAAGCATGGCTGCGCTCCTGAATTAGCTCAGTTTTGTTAATTAAATACATGACAAAGCTCATTTGTGTGAGCCGAATGATCAGTACGAATGACAAAGTGTCGACCCAACAAGTACTGTCGATAGGTCTTCACTCCGTAGACAACGGCCAGAAGTTCTCGTGTCATCATCATCATACTGTACCTACGTTCCGTCCGGGACAGGGTTCTTGAGGCATAGGCCAACACAGCAACAGTACTTCATGCCCGTTCTGCTCCTGAGACAAGACGGCCCCTAATACAACATCTGAGGCATCCGTGTCAAGATAGTAAGTCTCTTCATCCTGGGGCATACCGAGGATTGGGGCTATTGTTAGCTTTTCTTTGAGTAGCTGAAATGCTTCCTCCTGATCGGGTCCCCATCTGAACCGGACATTCTTTCGAGTCAACTCATCAAATGGAGAGGCCTTGCTAGCAAATCCAGAGCTAGACCTATAAGCCGCCGGCGGAAAACAATTTTCGGCTTAGCCGCCGGCCAAAAAAAATCGGCTTAGCCGCCGGTTCTGCTGCCACTTAGCCGTGACCACGATTATTTGAATGATGTAAAAGTCGTGATTATACAGCACTCTGTACTGTATAAAACTACGATGAGAAATATTACGTGCAGTGCTGCGTGTTATTGTGCATCCTGGACTTGGGACTGGTTACGGTTACGAAGAACAAATAAGTTAATGACGTAAGTTTATCTCTGAGTGATGGGCAAATACAAGATGATTTGATTAAAATCGTGATCGAATCACGTGTATTGATTTGATTTGTCAACTGAATAGTCGATTAGAAACATTCGATTTGATTTGGATTTGATTTGAACTGATCGCAACTTAATTTTAGATTTTTGCTGGAGTTGCTATCTGCATGTATATTTGGTCTAGATCTACTGCAATATCCGAATCGAGGCGCCAAAGCCTCCTACTCTGTCTGAGGCTGTTCGATGGTTACCGGAGAAGAAGGCACGCCGTGCCTTGTACTCTGTCGTTTTTTTGCTATACGCCAATCTCAACATAATGATCCTTATTTGTCATCCCTACGGTGGGTGCAACGATCCGTACTCTACGATGGAAAGCGTTCCATAGTGCATTTACTCGGTCAGTAACTGCAGTCATCGACGACACTGGAGCTGATCGTGGTCTATCATCCACTACTTCAAGGGTATCATCACGGGTGCCGTATCCGGTCGGTCGTCAACGTCAACGACTGGGGGTTGCAAACCGACGGTCTGGTGTCTGTATTTACGAGGAAAGGTACCTAACAGTTGACATCCGACTCTCACGTTGGGCGCCAGTGACGCGACGTCTGCCTTCGCATGGAACCGCGGCTCTTAAGAGATGGCTGTTCTGGATAGATACTCAGATTATTTTATAACCTCTGATCACCAGTTCGGCTTCAAAAAAACATTTAAGCTGCACGGATGCTATATTCAGTGAAAGGAATGTAATTGAAAAAATTTTTTGTGTGGGTCCACTGTTAATGTGTGCGCGCTCGACTTGTCGGGGGATCGTATGAATCATCATGCGTTATTGCTCAAACTAATGGATAGAACACTGCCTAACCAACTGTTAACAATCTTTGAGCTGTGGTTCAGTATATCCGTTACTGGCGTTAAATGGAATGGTCATGCCTCAGTTTTTAGCGAACGTGAACTCACATGTTCGCTATATGTCATCGTCCGTCCGTCTGTCGTCTGTCGTCTGTAACGTTCGTGCGCCCTACTCAGACGATTGAAATTTTCGGCAATGTTTCTACGCCATAGGGTACCTAGGCCATCTGTTGACATCCAGGTAAAATTTTAGGAAGATCGCCCCAGGGGAACCCCTCCGTCGGGGGAGTTAAACAGAAGAGGGGTAGCCGAATATAGCGATTTTGGACGTATCGACGGCTATATCTCAGAAACGGTGCAAGATAGGAGGTACGTTACTATTAATCACTAATAGGAAGTCGTATATGAGCTTTCGATTGGTACCAAAATCGGTGACCTTGAATGACCTTGAACGGCGTAATAGCACTTACCGCCGTTTAAAGTCACCGGATTCGGTAGCTTTTGGGGCGGATTACATAAAAGTGGTTGAAGATACGCCAGTACTTACTGCAGCGGAAATGTAGGCCACAGAATCTAGTTTTTTTTGCGATATATCATTTATCGCGATATTGGCAGGGGTCACCCCCAGCGAGAGCGATAAAGTGAGACACTCCGCTCTCGCTAGCGAAAGTCTGACCAATAATCACCCATAACTTGGAAACGGTGCAAGATAGGAGGTAAGTTAGTATTAATCACTAATAGGAAGTCGTATATGGGCTTTCGATTGGTACCAAAATCGGTTACCTTGAATGACCTTGAACGGCGTAATGGCCATTACATTGCGTTATTTCACTGAATTTGGTAAACTTGTGTTGCAGGAAACGATCTGCGGCGGAATTTATGCAAGAATCTATTGTATTTTTACTGCGTGTAGGCTACAATGTCGTCGCAAAGAAAGTTCACGTTCGCTATCTCATCTCCTGATGAGTTTCTTGTTTTAATTTGATTGCTGGAGTGAGACAGTGAGTATTGGTATCTTCACACACCCGTACTGTACGCGGACGAACGCTAAGATCCAACTCTGGACTTGGCATCCGCATGGATATTTGGTCTAGATCTACTTCAGCATCCGAATCGAGGCGCTAAAGCCTCCTAGTCTGAAGCTCTTCGATGGTTATCGAAGAAGAACGCATGTCGTGCCATGTTCTCGGGCGTCTTTCTCGTTGTACTCCCATCTCAATATCATGCTCCTTATTTGTCATAGCTAGGGTGGGTGGAACGACCCGTACTCTACCATGGAATGCATTCCATATTGCATTTGCTCGTTCAGTAACTGCAGTCATCCACGATACTGGAGCTGATCGTGGTCTACCATGCACCATTTTAAGGGAAGCTATGTTTTTCGGCATCATCACGCATGCCGTAGCCGGTCGGACGTCAACGTCAACGAATGCGGGTTGCAAGCGAACCGTCTCGGGTCTGTATGCACGAGCCAAGGTACCTAACGGTTGATATTCGAGCCCCACGTTGGGCGCCAGTGTCGCGACGTCTGCCTTCGCATGGGACCGCGGCTCTTGCAGTTGTCTGGCTAGCGAGCATCAGCCTCCGAAGGCGGGCGACGGTACAGACGCGACAGAGCCAGTATGGGCTGTAATGTCTACCCCTCTGTTGGAATTTACTGTGGGTTCTCCTCTTCTACTGGGCTAGAAGATCGACTACTTGAAGTATTATAATGTGGGTTACCTACTACTTCTTCATATGGTTCTACCATTATCTTGTCACTGATAGTATAAGACATCTTGAATGGATTAAATACTATCAAGTTTATTAACAAACTGAATTCACAATCACTTTTCACCCTAATACTAGAGAACACCATTAAGCAAGCAGAACGTAGTTTCCGTACTCTAATTCAGACGCCTTAGTGATCGAACGGTCTTGGGTGCCAAACATTGGGTGTGACTAGCTGTAAGTCGAGCTATGTGTTGGGTGGCTATCTATAGATCTTATTTATGTTTTGGGTAGCTGACTGTAAGTAGCTATAGGTCTCGGGTCCCTATTAGTCTTGGGTATTAAGTCTTGGGGTCAAGCCTTATTATCGAGCGTAGGTGTTGGGTGCCAATCGTTCTTGGGTATCGAACGGTCTTGGGTGTCAAGTTTCGTTATTAAGCTTGAGTCTTGAATATTACCAGATTTTGGGTGTCTACCTTATTGGCTAGCTATTGTTCCTGGGTGTCGACTGTTGAGCTTGGGAGTCAAGCCTGGTGTACGAAACCTTGGATATCAAGCGGCCTTAAGTGTCACGTTTTGGGTGTTGACTGGCAAGCATGGGTGTCAAACAGTTTTCTATATCAAGCGGTCTTGGGTGTCGATCTTGGGTAGATAGTTATAGGTTATGTCTTAGATGTCTATCAGCTTGAATGACTAGCTATTGTTCTTGAGTGTCAACTGTCGAGCTTGGGAGTTAAGCCTCGGGTACGAAACATTTGGATATCAAGCGTTCTTTAACCCATTTCTTTTGTGTCCAGTGGCCTTGGGTCTTAGGTGTCGAGGTTAGGTGTCAAACTTTGGGTGTCAGCTCTTGGGTCCCCATAACTATATCGGTTTTGGGTATAGCAGTTACTTTTGGATAGCTATTGGCATTGGATATCAAACGGTCTTCCTTTTTAAGCAGTCTTGAGAATTTGTCGGCCTTGGATGCTAAGCTTTAGGTATCTTGGTTACCAAGCGATCTTAGATGCCAAGCGAATCTTGGATGCCGAGTCTGGGTGTCAAGTCTTGGGTGTCTTGGGTATCAAGTGTCTTGGGTATTGTCAGTCTTGGGTCTAGCAGCCAAGTCTTTGGTAGCTTAGGTCCGTATTACGCTTAGAGTTTTTGGTTAAGGCTTCGGCCGATTTTGAGAATGCATCCACGCAAGTCAGGATGTACTGTAGATAGATAGATCGATACAGTTATTTGTATAACGCCTATAAGTCGAAAGAGTCACTAGGCGCTTGTGACCCTCTGCAAGTCCGTGGGTGAGGGCCAGTGATATCCACGTGACATCTCACCATCGTAGTGCCAGTGATCATGGGCTGCAACGATCCCGCTCGGAGAAGGCGTCCCCGGTGATAGCTACAACACGCTATGCACTGTCGACAGTATCGCTGGGTATCGCGGCGCCACCTCGGCCAAAAAACGCGTCTTCGGACTTGGTTCAGTGTGGCCAAAAACGCCCGATGTCCCCTGTCGTGCCTTCATGACATCGCATGGTAAACTCTGTCCGTTTGCTTGTCAGGACAATTAATTGCAAGGTCGTCTGTCGCCCATGCTTGGCGTCATTACTCGGTATAACACACCGTTTCGACGGACGAGGCAATGTCACTGCCCCTAAAGAGCTTTGGTGTCTTCTGATTCAGTGAGTACTTTTTCTGGGTTTGGTTGCTCTGACTGCTGGAGACGTAGTCTTAGTATAGGGCCAATATCCGAGTCACGTTTCTGAAGTTCAGACATTGATTCTCCGGCCGACGTCCGATCCTGGTCTTCGGTCGATGATTTCTGTCTCACCGCTGGCGTGTTAGCCGTCCTTCGCCTTTGACACTCTCTGAAACAGGCCGTCTTCTAGACATTGCATCGGCATTCCCATGCTTGGTCCCTGTGCGATGCATGATAACGAAATTAAACTACTCGATGAAGGTCTGCCATCGAGCCTGTTGCCCGATCGGATCCGCCGTCCGTGTTAGAGATTGAAGACCCGAATCATCAGTACGGATGAAAAAATGTCGACCCAGCAAGTACTGTCGATAGTTTATCAGTCTGTAGACAACGGCCAGGAGTTCTCGACGGGTAACATCATACTTACGTTCCGTCCGGGACATGGTTCTTGAAGCATAAGCCAACACTACTTCCTGCCCGTTCTGCTCCTGAGACAAGGAGGCCCCTAATCCAACATCTGAGGCATCCATGTCAAGATAGTAACTTCCCTTCATTCTGGAGCGCACCGAGGATTGGGGCCATTGTCAGCTTTTCTTTGAGTAGCTGAAATGCTTCCTCCTGATCGGGTCCCTATCTGAACCGGACATTATTTCGAGTCAACTCGTGATGTGCAGAGGTCTTGCTAGCAAATCCAGAGATGAAACGCCGGTAATAGGAGCAAAGACCTACGAAAGACCTAACCTATGTTAAATTTCTGTGAATTGGCAAATTCTAGACTGCTTCATCTTCGTCTGGCTGAACCTCTATCGCTGCTTCGGTAAGGACATGACCAAGGAAGCTGACAAGACGAGCACTTTTCATATAACGTTTCAAATTGGCCACCCTCAGACGGTCGAAGATCTGCCGCAGTCGTTCAATGTGACTATCAAAGTCTTGAATAAAGACTATGATGTTGTCTAGATAGACGAGGCATGTATCATAGGTCAGTCCACAGAGTACTAGGTTCATTAGACGTTGAAACACTGAGTGTAGTCCGAATGGAATTACTTTCCACCCAAAGCAGCCGCGACGGGTAATGAAAGCAGTCGTGTCACTATCGTCCTGTATGATTGGCATGTTATGATATCCTGATTGCAAGCCTAGTGATGAAAAGCAGACAGCTCCATTCATGGACCCAAGACACGTATCTGTGTGTGGCAATTGATAAGAGTTCTTATGGTGACAGAGTTAAGTAGTCTGTAGTCAATATATAAACGACGAGACCGTCTTTCTTCCTCACAATGACCACATTAGATGCCTATGGGCATCTGCCAGACAAAGCCGTCCTGCTGAAACTCATCTACTTGTCGGTCGTCTCTTTCAGATGGGCCCGTGTGTGACGGCGAAGAGGCTGGCATGTCGGTCGATACTGTCCAGTGTCAATCGAATGCTCCACTAGGGTTGTTCGCCCCATGTCGAATATACTCCTCGAAAACATGTTGTCATAAGGTCAGAGTAAGTTAGTCACCCTCTGTCTCTGATTGTCAGCGATATTCTGTAGGTAAGCTCTTTGGAACCGGTTCTATGACCTTATCAGTCGATTTCTCGGCCTCAGCGGGAGCGATGGAAGTCTTCCCTGGATTTGAGTTTGGCCATGACCGGCAAGTAAGGTTACTATTGTGGTGAGCGTTAAACGGCGTCCTGCGGTAATAGACTGTGGCTGTGTAGTTGTCCTGGTCTTACTTGATTAGTTTCGACAATGATATCCCTTACAGAGTCATGGCCAGACTGCAGCGTGATCCTAGCTGTCACATCTTTCTGAGATCGCGGAAGTATCTCTTGATATGACTGGGCCAACACCCGTCGGCATCGGATGTATGCACGGCGGGTGTAGTAGAGACCAGATGCCCGTCAAAGAACAGATTTCCGGGCTTAAAGTCCCAGACGCACCCGTACTCTTTCAGCCAATCAATCCCGAGCATAACTTCCTCTACATCCTCAAATAGTAATGCATTCGTCCATACGCAACGGTCATTGAGAAAGAACGGGAGTCGGATCTGTCGTTAATGCGTATAGGAGTATTATTCGCAGCCCACACCTGACGTATCGATGGGCTCAAACTTATATCGCAAAATTGGTATATCATGTCCTTATGTTCCAAGGTGAGCTCACGACCGGTATCTACTAGACACAATACGTTTTTTTCCAAATAACGACATCTTCTTATATACATTGGCCTTATCTTCTATCTTCCGAATTAATCATCCGTTGGCCGCCTTATTGCCTGGCGAGGACCGAGCGGAGGTCGATTTCTCATATGAAAATGGCGTATGGCGTCTGATATGTCAGGGTTCCCGGTCTTTGTAAGGGAACGGTCTCCGGGGGGATCAGTGGTACATCGGTTGATGGAGACGGGGCCATGGCGGCTTGGTGTAGTGGTTAGCGTCGTTGGTCGCATCAACGAAGTTAATCAACATCGGGCCCGTTTAGTTCATGGTGGGTGACCGTTAAGCGGGTAAACTATCTCTAACCAACCACCTGGGTCAACTCAGCCTTGCATACCTGTGGGGTCGCTAAATCGAGTACCAGCTTTGGCTGGGGTAAAGGCGGGAATGTCACCTCTGTCGGGTGGCAGGTAACACTGTGTGATCCCACGTGGCATGTGAGTTCCCGTAGCGGTGATGGCAGGCTTGCCTGCAGACTGCTATACCCTTCTTTACTTTACTCTTTATCGCAGAGAGAGCGTAATGCAGGGTGGGTTAGTTATGGCCAAAAGTGGAAGACTGGAACTGGGAGACAATATTTACGGATATTATAGGTCTAGGCCTATATTCAACTATTGTGACGTATTTGGCCACCACAGCAGTCGAATTCGGTGAAAAACGCAAAATAAGGGTTCTTACGCCGTTCAAGGTCATCGAGATCGGCACCAATCGAAAGCCCGTATGCGACTTTCTATTAATGATTAATAGTAACTGACAACCTCTCTCGTACCGTTTCGGAGTTATCGCAGCTTCAAATTTTCGACACTTTGCATTTTTGAGCCACCGTTTGGGGGACGTAGAGACAATGTACGATGTTCATCTTGGACTCATTGGAAAGCGTGTTGTGGACTTCCTATTCGTGATAATTACACTTTTTCGCTAGATTTTATACGTCTGAGGCGCTATGGGCGAAAATAGATCGAAAATCGGCGATTTCGCTCCAACGCGGTCAGTTTGACCCGAAATTTCAGGTAGAAAGGGACTTCCCCCACTTTTCCAATTTTTGCATGGGTAGTTAGGCCAATGAGTGCCCTACAACGTTGCCGCTGACAGTTTTAACACAAAGAAACTCTGTAGCAGACTTTCTTCAAGAGAAGTGCGATTTTAGAGGTAAAACGGCCGTTTTGCGTTTTTGGGTACCCTATGACTGAATTAGGGACAACGTACGATGATCATCTTAGGCTTATTAGAAAGCGCGTAGTGATTAGGAGTGATTATCTGTTCAAAATCGGCGATTTCGCTCCAACGGGGTTCGGTTGACCCAAAATTTCAGGTTGAGGGGTCGCCCCCACTAACCATTCTTTTTCTCAGAAAACTAGGCTAAACTGTCTTTCGTACGCTATGAAAATCTGGACAGATTTTTCTTGAGTTTTGTCACAATTTACGCGTTTGATAGACAGGCAAACAGACAGACAGACAGACGGACAGACAGAATTATCATCGCTAGACCGCGTATGCATTCCATGCAGCGCACTAAAAATCTGTTCCATGCTATAATGCTATAGCTATGTGACAGATAAAAATAGGGGACGGTCTGCGAAATGTCTTGAATGAATTTTATGAGTTCGGCCTACTCTCAAACCTCTGGTATACTTTTGATGGGGCGTCTCTCGGCCGTCTGGAACGTTAGAGTCTGGGTGTCAAAAGAGGACAGAAGCAAAACAGCAAGGCCTGTCGACATGCGTCGTGCGGCCTTAATAAGTAAGACAAATAATACGATATAGCCTAGAACTCGAAAAGGTAGCAAGCGGGTCTGTGTTGCATTGCAAGTTTTTGCAACTGCAGGCGGCAGGACGTCGCGCCAGTCGTTATGGGCATTTCGATAATGTCAAGTTACAACACAGTTAGGCAATACGCCGCTTAGTTTTTGCTGTGTCGAGTGTCCCACTCGTTTTCGGGTGGGAATTCCAAATTAATCAGAGAGCGTAAACCGAACTGCACCAAATTTGGGGAGTACAGGCCAATCGTCGGCGCACCGAATCATGTAAAAGATCTTCGATATGTTCATTCGTTTCGAAATCAGAGCTTGCAAAGCGACTGCCGTCAAAAATTGAGACCAAATTTGGCACTTTTTAACCCACTGTGAAAATGTAATTAAATACAGCTAAACCTCTGGCATACGCTTACATGTGAAAGCGCCGGCCGTGCCGCCGACATTAGAGATCCGGTAAAAAAATAAAAAAAATATTATCACTGCACTAAAATAGAAGGCCTCCGACATACGTCGTACGGCACAATAAACGTGCATCAAGCTAGATTATTACAATATTTTTGCAAATGGCTGAGTGTATCGGCGCTCTCGTCTTGCGGACGACCCTACTGTGCTCAGGTGCTGGGGTGCCGCTATGCAGAGTTTTTAGCGAACGTGAACTCAAGTTCAGGTTCGCTATATGTCATCGTCCGTCCGTCTGTCGTCTGTCTGTCTGTAACGTTGGTGCACCCTACTCAGGCGATTGAAATTTTCGGTGATGTTTCTATGCCATTTGGTACCTTGGCCATCTGTTGACATCCAGGTAAAATTTTACGGAGATCGTCCTAGGGGAACCCCTCCGTCGGGGGAGTTAAACAGAAGATGGGTAGTCGAATATAGCGATTTTGGACCTCGGCGGATCTCAGAAACGGTGCAAGATAGGAGGTACGTTACTATTAATCACTAATAGGAAGTCGTATATGAGGTTGAGATTGGTACCAAAATCGGTGACCTTGAATGACCTTGAACGGCGTAATGGCCATTACATTGCGTTATTTCTCTGAATTTGGTAAAACTGTGTTGCAGAAAACGATCTGTGGCGGAATTTATGCAAGAGTCTATTGTATTTTTACTGCGTGTACAATGTCGTCGTAAAGAAAGTTCACGTTCGCTATCTCATCTCCTGATGAGTTTCTTGTACAGACATCTGATGTTCGGTTGTCGTTGTTCATCGGCCTCGCGATGTGGTTGGTAAATTGAACTCTCCCCCACTTCCGGCACTGCACACACCTTGGTCTGCGCGCACCGCTAATGCCGTGACAGTGGCGTCACTAGGTTTGGTGTCACCCATGGCGGCAACTGTTACTGACGGTGTCACCCCTATTTTTTGCGTCAAAAAAACTGACGACCTTTTTTGTTTTTCTTTCTTTCTCATCACTGTCACTTTTTACCGCGCTGCATAGAATGCAGACGCGGTCTAGCGATGCCTGTCCGTCCGTCCGTCTGTCAAACGCGTGCATTGTGACAAAAATGAAGAGAAATCTGTCCAGATTTTTATACCATGCGAAAGAGCATTTATCCTAGTTTTGAAAGAAAAACCACGAATGGTGGGGGCGACCCCCTCTACCTGAAATGTTGGGTCAACCGACCCCTGTTGGAACGAAATCGCCGATTTTGAACAGATAATCGCTCGTAGCGCCTCCGCCGTAACAGCTAGCGAAAAAAGTTCAATTCACACGTGCTTTCCAATGAGCCTAAGATGATCACCGTACGTTGCCCCTAAGTCCCCAAAAGGGGGCTCAAAAACGCAAAACGACCTTTTTCCTCTAAAATCGCACTTCGCTTGAAGAAATTCTGCTACAGAGTTTCTTAGTGTGAAAACTGTCAACGGCAAGGTTGTATGGCATTCATGGCCTAACTATCCATGCAAAAATTATTGGTAGTGGACGTCCCCTTCTACCTGAAATTTTGGGTCAAACTGGCCGCGTTGGAGCGAAATCGCCGATTTTCTATCTATTTTCGCCCGTAGCGCCTTAGCCGTAACATGTAGCAAAAAAAGTTCAATTATCACTAATAGGAAGTCCACTACGCGCTTTCCAATGAGCCCAAGATGAACATCGTACATTGTCCCTATATAGTTTCCCCCCAAAGCATGGCTCAACAAGAAGCTCATCACGAGATGAGACAGCGAACGTGAACTTTTTTACGACGACATCGTACACGCACTACAAAATAACAACATTTACGGTTCAATAGCGGAAGTTTGCTATCATGCTAAAATCCATTGCTAAAATCAGACTTGCAGTTGAATTTGAAAGTAGCAGTGAGTAAGTAATATTGTAATGATGGCAGCCGGTCACATGCAACCGTCCATGCATAATGCACTCATTCTCGGTAACCTTCGCG
>Ga0209562_1000423_pt1 | contig 14436 bp, 10 predicted proteins | sample WorMetvacBELIZE2_FD_187399 | JGI IMG/M metagenome (GOLD analysis project Ga0209562, IMG submission 187399) | Marine gutless worms symbiont microbial communities from Max Planck institute for Marine Microbiology, Germany - Olavius vacuus BELIZE.2... | ecosystem: Host-associated > Annelida >... | reverse complement strand
TCCCGGAGAACTGGTGTGATATGCTCCCGTCTTCCCGTTCTCGTGATCAGTCGGGCAGCGGCATTCTGCACCGACTGGAGTTTCTGCAGCAGGTTACTCAGGGCCGGATCATCCATGAGGCTGGTGAGGCTGAAGCCTCAGGGCCCGGGCTCCGAGAGGGGCCCGGACCGCCCGGTATAACGAAAATTTACAAAGTAGGACCACTTTGGGCCCCGAAATTTCAAGAGAGAAAATTTGCGGTCTTCTAAAATTTTTGCCAAGTGGCATTTCGATCCGTTCAGCCGTTCTGCCACAATTCACGTACCCCGTGACTAACCAACCAACTATAAACAATTAACAAAAAAATCCCAATTCAAGTGTCTGCTCAACTTGCTCTTATAGGCTAGCTGCAGCGCTTCATACTATAGCTTCATAGCTGCAGTTCATATTTTACTGTGTGTGCACGCCTCATGCCTTGAAGCCATGTTGCATTGTTCTTGCGCCATGTTAATGTTTGCTCCAAAATGTAATTACTTGTTTTTGACATGTCACAGGGGTTTATCAAAATTATCGAAAGTGCTTGTAAAACTTTGCTGTAAACAGTATTAATGTTTAAATGTAGTAAACCACGTTCCACGTATAAAGCGTTCCAAGTTGCGTTGTTTTGGATCAAGTTGTGCAAAATAGTCGTTTTTTTACATAAACAACATTTTAAAGCAAAGAAGGTAACAGTAAAAATAGAACTAAAATAAAGTCAATATTGCAAATATATATATATGTACGAGTCGCTTTCAGCCTCAGGGCCCGGAGGGACCATGCTCCGGCCCTGGGTTACTGGCAATTCCACCCAGCAGGCTGTTGCAGTAGTCTAGCCTACTAGATATGAAAGCTTGGACCACCATCTTAGCCGCGTCCTCAGTGACGCATTTGACGATCGGTCATAGCTTAGTACCTATAGCACACGGTATTTAAAAATAGAAAACAGACAAGTAGCTCAGCTATCGCAGACAGACCGCGCCGTAGGGTGCGTTAGTTTTGGCCAAAAGTGGAAGACTGGAACTGGGAGACAATATCTTACCGACCACTGCGACATAATCGGCCTGCAAAGCTACCGAATTCGGTGAAAAAACGCGAAATAAGGGCTATTATGCCGTTTAAGGTCATTCAAGGTTATCGAGGTCGGTACCAATTGGGTTTTCCTAGAGCTGCTCTTTTTCAATTTGCGTTGCTGACTAATTTATGCACATTACGAACACTTCTGATATTTTTCGCCATCTGGGTGTATTTTCTCTATTAAAATAAAACAGTTCAACTCTTATGAACAGTAAAACAGAGCTGATAACAGAACGAAGTTCATCGCTAACAATGTCACGTACTAGCAGCTGCTCAAAATGTGCAAGCAACATCGAACGGTAGTAGTTTGCACTCAAAAATGGCAAATTAAGAATTAATAACGTGAATGTATTAAAATTTTAATAATTAAATTACGATTGGAGTGACATCGCTTAGAAAACCATTATAAAGTTAACACTTCAGCTCAGGTTGATACATTTCAGTGATTCAGTTTGTTTAGACTGGATGAAAGAACACTCACTAATTTTATGTCCTTGACAGCTGTTAACTGATGAACAAAAATAGTCTTCTTGGCTGATTTGTACTGCTTCACTTTTAACATAAGTTAACAACTAATTAATGGTAAATTTCTGTCAAGTTAAATATCCTGAGCTTTTTTTAATCGTTAACAGCCCTAACATAATTGAAACCAATAGAAATTACTCCTGTACCCAACAGTTTATTTGCACATCAGGCAGAAAATCACAAGTAACATTACCAACACAACTTCGCTCGAATAGCACGAACAGATGTCACTCAAAACTAAACTCACTACAACACATAACATAACACAACCCGTACTCATGACACAACTCCAAAACAGTGGTTCTTAACCCTCTCTGGTTCGCATTAAACCCTCGCACTTCTGTCAACATCATGTATCTTACTAGTGACTAATGAGTCAGATATGTTGAGCAACTACCAGCATTAAAAGTAACAACTGCTCAATTGCTCCATTACAAAACTTTTTTTCAGCCCTCTGACCCCGTCCTACCCACATGCAGTGTGTGCACCCATAGTTAAGAACCCTTGCTCTAAAATGTTAGCAAAACTGACAGTGCAACTGTGCTGTCCAATTTGCAACTCAATTCTATTTAACTGCCAAATTAATTCATTCTGAAAAACTGGAAGTTCTACACAAAACATTTAGACAGTTGTATTACAGGGTTCCCACTCTTTTGGATGAAAAAATCCAGGAGTTTCCAGGAGCTTTGCAGTCGAATTCTAGAATTCTCCAGGTACTTTCAGTCATAGTTCGCAACCGAATATCAAACACACTTGGTCCGCAACAGTTATCAAATAGCTACCAAACATAATTGAATGTGATCAATGTCAGTGGACTGGATGAATCTACAGAGCACTTTTACACAGGACAGCCATTACAGTGTCAAAACCAGCGTCAATCGACTTATTATGCCAAAAATTCCATGTCTAACATAAAATTCCAGGAGTCTTCCAGAAATTCTTTAACAAAATTCCAGGAGTTTTCCATCTTTCCAGGTCAGTGGGAACCCTGTATTATTTCTGTAGCATGAAAGCGGTCGGCAGTTGCAACATGTTCGACCACAATCCGCTTTTTTTCCACATATAATAATAACTGCATATTGCCTAATGTCCACTCCACATGTGGCATACTACTAGTATTAAACCAAACAGAATTGAAAGAATTTGATTCAGAGGTGGAAAAATATCGATGTCAGTTTTCACGTAATCGGGACAGCACTTTAGCACATTTGACTGATGCAATACACGAAATGCAAACACTGACAATTAGACCTAGATACACTCTATAAACAGCGTATCACTTCCACGCAAGTCTATATGTAACACTGCCAACAAACAACTGAAAAACCAGAACATCAATGCTGCAAACGGCAAACACGTTAACACATAAAACCTGAAACAGAACCAGACACTGAAACTGACAGAAGTACAATTACATATACCTCTGTCAACTCACTCCCTAAATGTAATTTTAATATTTTCACCAGTTCATCCACAGCTCATGGCCCACCATCACAGTTTCAATTAACGACAGACCGTTATTTACGTACTACAGTACACCGGATTTAGGTATATTGCACCAAAATCGGGCCCGATCCAGAATTGCTGCCAGATAGCATTTTGTCACAGCTTAATACAGTTTTGAAAGACTGGCTGTTGTCAGCTTCTGTGGTCAACCGTGGAATTGTAAATGACTCTACTATCTGGCAGTCAAGTTTCAACCTAACAACTTGTATCTGGACCGAAGAAGGTGCAGGACTTCACAAACAAGCCTTTGGTCTACCTGTAACACAATCTACACTAATAGAGCTCAGTGTGAGGGTGGATAGATGACTTAGGGAGAGTTGACACAGTAATCTCATATATGTCGTTGTGAAATGCAGTATGCCGCCGACAGCCCGACAGTGATATATAACTTAAACATCTGCCACTAATCTGAGCCAGATGAGGGGAACGCGTGTATATGGCAAACCGAATGCACACAAGTCAATCCGCTCTGGCACATAGAGCCAGAATACAAGCGCAAAAAGGGAGCTAGTGAAAATTCAGAAAAAGTATCATCTATCCATTCATACACACCTTCACTGGAATCTATCCTGAAGGTACTGAAACAAGTCGTTAAGGAACTAGCAGAGAGACGGGAACATAGCCTTCTTCCTACAAAGATGGTACATTCGTCAACACAACAGCGTCAATGTTACATAGATTAACCGGTCCGTAATCCATCCACACTAAGACTACGCAAAATATACAAATAATAAAAGCAGTTTGCACACACTAGCTGGTCCGCACACAGCGAAAATCCGCTGGCACATGTGTGGTTGCATCACATTAAAAAATAGGATGATTTTCACAATCTACCCAGTGAAAAATATGTGTGTAATCTTTTGAATCTGACAGACAGACACCACACCACGGCATGCTTTGATTCTACTATGGTTTAACATCAGATACCAAGCTAGGGCACCCACTCAAACCAAACTCAAGGACTCTTCAAGGACTTCATAATTCTCAGGGACTATCAAAGTAACACAAGAATCCACTGTCATAGGCATCTCTGCACACATATGGTTCGAGCATTCACAAAAGACAATTTTACCAACAACAAATCTAATTAACATTAACATAAAGCCACAGTAACCACAAGCACACATAACAGTGACAAACAAGCATGTGATTAGCACTAAATATACGAAGCACGTCGTAAGAAAGACACCTTCACATCTTCCAAGAACCGATTCAAACGGTTCCTTTTCCACAACTTTCGAGGCCTTACACATTGAATTTTCAATTCCAGCACTTTGAAGGACCTGTGAGAAACATGCAATGCAATTTTGGAGGCATTTTCTATTCGGCTGATCATGAGACGGCCAGTAGACAAGATGTATCAGTGAAACAGAGCACTACAAAATGTGAACTCAAACAACAGACTTGCTGTGTGAAACTAAAATGATGCAGTTGTTTGTAACCAGTAAGCTTAACAGATGGAGTCTGCACCACAGTGTGTAAAATACACGAATGAAATGTCTTCCACATAACTGTGCATTGATACATCGACAAATTCCTTTAAACACATGCAGACATACAGTTGTTCCCAGGATGGTTCACCTTTGTGGCATCACCACAACGAAACTCCGGCAAGGACAATTCAAACAAAACACTGAACATCTTAACTAATGATACCATTTTTGCATAGATATTAACGGAGATCCTCAACAACCATAAAGTCGCCAAACAGACTAAGAGTCCAAGATGCATTAACATTACAGCCGTCCTCGGACTGATACTGTATCCAAAAATCCTGCTAACACTTAACAGCGACTTCTCATTAAACTCAGTATAATCAACAGTTACAGACATAACCAAATCCATAACAAACTCTTCTGGAACTGAAAACCCTGCAATTTGGCTGCCAATACTTCTACTCAATCGCCGTCATCAGGGTGACTCTACAGGTTGTTCAGCATTCCAAGACTTTCAGTCCACTATCAGCGACAGACGGCATGATGAATACATCAATTTTATAGTTTATTAAGCACAGACATGCCATATTTTAACTTACTCTAAAAGTGAGGTTTCCCCCGATGTCTTTGAATTCCTTAACATTTCAACACATTTCTCCGCATGTCTAGGTACACAGTCACCCCGTGTAATGAATGACCGGTTACGTGTCGAGCAGGATATTAAACTTTACTTGCTTGGCAGACTCGGATGGCTATCCATCTGTGCAGATTTAATATCTATACATCTATATCTTGTGCGCCCTTGAAGCAACTCACCATGTTACACGACCTTAAAAATGACAACACTTTTATAAGTGGTATTATCACCATTTACTCTTGTCTTCTTTTTGGCAATTTGCACTAGAATTTATGCTGGCCTTTACAGTACTTCTGCATCTGATATTAACTATTATTCTTGACTTATGTGTCCTTTTTGTTTTGTGATTTCATGTACTTTGTGAGCATAGCAAAATAACTAACACTTGGATAGTTTGTTATTGTTTTTTCACAGTAAACATGCACCTTCAGTTTGCATATAAAACGGACAATGATAAGTCAACATATCACTGTATATCCTACAAACATTACATCAAACTAATACAATAACGTTGTTGACATATCTTCACAGCAACTGTATGTAAAATTAAGTACGAGAAATCCAATTGCATGTGCTAAGCAATCAAGTGAAATTCGTTCTAATTTTTTAACACAAACATGCGATCAATCAACGAACACGCAAATCAATCACTGTTATATGGTGCATCAAAAATTAAGCAAACGTTCTTTCATTCAACGCATACTTTTTAAAACTTACAACGAGCTAAACGAACTACAAAATCAGTAACGCAGTTAACTGTAAATATAACGAAAGCCTAGTGTGCAGAAGTGGACGCAAGCACGGCATCAGTTCTGGCACTGACTTTAGCCGCTCTTGTTTCGTAACCTTCCTTGCTCCAATGTGTCACAGAATATTCAGCCAGACAAGTAGCTTCTTCACTGGCCATCACCCTGAGCACTACACACAACCAAACAACATGCTCTGCAGTGCTGACTCTATATATAATACATAGTACAATAAGCACAGGTCCTTTCTCAAGCCACATGGGCCCATAGAAGAGCAAGGATCTGTCTTTTCTAGCCACTAGCCAGATGATACTTAACTTTTTGCGATCGACAAACTAATGTATATTACAGCAGGCAATTGTTACATGCAAAGTATCTGCACTGAAGTGGTTCAAACCCTAAGTAGAAGTAATATATACTGCCACAGTTTGAGAGTCACCTAGGATCAGCGGATGTTTCTTCCGCGGTGTCTGCAACATTTGCATCATCCTCTTTTACCTGCCATCAGCATCATATTCACCAACAGTAACAACTGAATAACATAATTATTACATTTTGTCACATATGCCCCTCATCTGCTTAACAAGACTAAATAGTTGTCCATCTATGCTATAAACAGAATCAAATCATTTCACTAACACGACACATCAGCACTTCAATACTGGCGAACCAGCAAAGCATATGGCCTGTAAAAAAAACTCCCACTTGAGAAATGTTCAAAGGTCTCCTTAGGGAGATTTTAGGAAAAAAGAGATAATTGCAACATGTAGTCAACAGATCTGCCGACCCGTTTCCAGCTGCAGATAATTAATAATCACTAAAGAATGCGAGTGTAAAATGTCTGAGCTCAAGTATTCAACTGCATCACATGAGATGGATGGACTATTAACAGGCTTACAGTAAAAGATATCACAAACAAAAGTTAACACAACGAAATATAAACGAAACAGACAATAAAAATAAAACAAAAAAGCTTAACATCAGACACCTAGAAGGGTAACAATAGCAAACTGTTCATTGGTATGCCTATGCTACGTACATTTTCTGAAAATGCTGTCTGTGACCTTTGAACTGATCACCTTGAAAATGTCATCAGGGTGATGTGTAACTGTGATAAGGCTCACTGAATTATGTCCCTGCATTCCGTAGAAATGTGATAAAATGCCTCACAGCGTGCTTATTTGACCATGTGTGGTCTTCCTGAGACAACGACTTTCATTTTCACCTACAATGTAATCAGTTCATCTTCGTTCCCAACTGCATCGCAGTTGTAAAGTTCCTGAGATTCCCATAAGCGGTTTAACAGGTATCGTACCAACAAACATTTAGTAATGATCAGGCACGCAATCTCAAACAGCCCCAAAACAGAATGTTTTCACTGGCTAAAAGCTGGCTAAAAGCAGAAAAATGCCACAGCACATGCTCTAAAATGATGGTACTGGATTAACCTCCAAATCAGCCTTGGTACGTTTCTTGGGACTGGACTGGTTCGACTGCTGGGTAGTTGGTTCTGGTTCGGCCTGATCATCTAAGCTCGGTTCGACGTCCTGCTCCGCGACCGACGACTCTTCCTGTTCCTCGGCATCATCATCTGGTGTTGGCTCATCAGTCTTCTTACGCTGTGCCACCTCATCATCCTGTCAAAGACGCACAACCGTCTCGAACAGTACTGAAAACCATTCAAACTGGCCTCTCTGTATGGTGATGTCTTTGACCATCCACCTCTACAGATTACATTTTGACGTCCAACAGTCATCTAGTTTTAACGGCCACAGTGAGCATGAGTTAGCTGATGAACCATACATTCTGATGGGTAGCAACTCCTTTGCAAGACATCCCCTGATGTCATTTTTGCTTGAAGCACGGACAAGTGCAACATTTTTGTGGACGGGTTATCCTCCTCGTGCCGATCTTGTTCTTACATCATCTACCATCTATGTAACGAACTGTTCACAATCCCCATTGTTTATTATTGTCAGCATACATTACAAATGTGCTCAGTAATATAACAGAGTATTTAGAAAAGGAATGAATAAGTCCACAGGTGAGCAGTCTTGTATATGCTGCATTGAACGATACAGACAAAATTGGTTCACTTGCTTTGGAGTTCCACAGTACACACATGAATAGCTTTTATTTCAGGCAGCATGGCCCATATCATCACACAGACACAAGAGTATAAAAAAACATATGACTAAACTATAACAAAAGAAAATTACAAAAAAATACTACAAACACTACAGAAATAGCTGAATATAAAACATTACAAATACATCTAAAAACTTTACCATTTTCAAATGTGATTATTACAAGAACTCCACAATCACATAAAAAAGCTGCGGCAATAGCAAAATTCCCCCGACTTTCCGCGACACTTCTTCCAATTGACAAAAAGCACTCACTTTGCTGGTGCCCATACAGCAGTAGACAATGATCAGAACCAGCGGCAGGACGACGACCACGACGATGACAGCCCACAGCCATGGTCGCTCATGAGTAGCATCAATCACAGACTGCACAAAGCCGCCCTACAACCATACAATCAACCAATCAATTAACTGGTCTATTTACACGGCACTTAGTAGTAGTTGGATTTAAACAAGTGTACAACAAAACTGTAATGCAATTACACAATTACATTGAGACAATCAATCAATCACTGATAGTTTGAGAATGTGTCGGGAAGGAATGATTTTTTAAACCAAGTTGTCTGCACATAACAAAGGCTAATCTTTTGCAGACCAAAGACTGCTAATTACTCGAGTGTCATGCTTAGCAGATAATAGATAGTTCAGGCAGTTATCAATGTCCGCCATCTTGACAAAGAAGCACCCGTTAAGCTGTTCATGTCTATCGATCTGGCCGACAAAAATATGGTGACAAAAGTATGGGATGTAAAACCCATAAACATGACAAGTAATGAACCAAAGTCAGCCTTGATACCACATCATCGACATGTATGCCCCTGCTGCAAAAAATGCATCTGACCTTGGTCTCTGACCTTGAAAACCTTTTCAGCAATGCCCACTCACATAATGAATATTTGAGCCATGTTTCACTGATATCCGTCCACTAAGTACAGAGATATCATGTCGCGCAAAATAAGTGTTGACGGACAACAGATAGACGGACAGACAACAGATGGACGGACAACCCCAAAACATGATGTCTCTCTGTGCCTACTGCTGGCAGTGGACACATAAAAATACAGACATGAGAAAAGTAAACGACCAAATGATAGACTGGCTGTTGACTGCACAATTTTCATTTTTTTTTTTGCAAATTCTCTACGATTCTTTCCCCAAATTTCTGTTCTTTATTTTTCTCACAGTTTTCTTACAGATACTGACCGCAGCAGCATTCTCTTCACCGTGCTTCAGTCGCCAGCTGTCAGCCGCCCACTGATCTGCAACACGCTTGTTATCAGTAATAATGAAGTTGTCGAAGAGAATGCCGTCTGACATAGACCACAGCTCCAGACCCACAGCCGCCTGTCACACAGCATACAGTTCAGTATAACAGTGACTGCATATACTACGAATAATTTGGTTATTAGCGTTGCAACTGACTAGAAAGTTACTTGACGTTACGATACTTTGACAAGAGCTATGTTGCGATGCTTTATGTACGTTTGGTTATTCAGTGATATTAATAATATTAATATTTTTTTAATATAAATTCGCTTGATGTGATTATAAGCATAAAGATAAGTACAGCCGCTTTTAATAACATTCAGTAGGAGAAATCCCAAGACAGCGAAAAGCCATTCCACTATAGATGTATCTTCTCTTCGATACAAATGCAACAAGTGACTGATACGATAAATTCAGGCAGTTGACTTACTATTGGTGTCATCTTGTACGGCTCCAAATCTTCAAAGTAGTTGGGGTTTGGTATCTTTCGTGCCGTCCACTTACCCTGCAAAACAGTGGGCCATGCACAATATCAATGACATAACAACATCATTGTGCACACTGCACATGATATGCAGCTTGAACTAAACATCATTTTATCCACATCGGCCACATATTCAAGTACCCCATCTACAATAATAACAGCATACAAATACGCGTGCCAGTTAAACACCTCATCACATCACCCCAAATAATTCCGCACTGACCTGCACAAGTAACACAGTATAGACAAATAATTCCACCTCAATGATTTAGCAGTATCACATAAAGTTGTAACTATCACATAGTGCATCTAGCTCTTGCACAGTGTTCTTAACCCTTTTTGGTCCTTCTATATCTTCAGACGATCCATGAAAGCCTCACAACCCTGTAAACTACATGACTACGAGTGACTAACAGTTCTACTGCTATTAAGTGTTAACTGATAACTATGTTCAAAACCAATAACCATATTCCTTAGTAATTTAGCTGAAAAAAGCTTTCCCCATTGATATCCTGACCAATTTTAAAAGTGCTACGAAATAACTGCCTCAGAGCACACAAAACCATTTCTGCACCCCTCTGACCTCTTACAGCACCCCCTGGGGAGCAGTTACCCATTTCAGAACCGCTAGTATAGACTTCTCACCTTGTAATTTGGATTGTCAATCGTCGGTCGGACCCACTTGCCTTTATACTTGGGATTTTTGATTGTTGGTCGTTTCCACTCTCCGCAGCCAGGAGCGTCCTCACATTTAGGATTGTCTACAAAGTTTCATCACAGTGCAAGTACAGTTTATAGACATGTACTGAGTGACTCGGAAGTTTTGAGGCCAACGTTTAGGCCCTATGCCATGTTCACCAATATAATCTACAACTGTAGTACAATGAGTGTATTGAGCGACAATATTAACACTGTGAAGACAGTGTGCTGTGCGATAAACTGAGAGGTAAAAGTAAAGGTAAACGTGGATTTGTATAGCTCCTTGAACACACCTCTAAGGTGCTCAGGTATGGCACGCGTTCTCAAGTGAATCTCACAGTTTTACCTGCAGACTCCGCGTTCATCCGGTAACGGAATGAACCATACCTGCCTTTGAGAGTGAATATTTATGTAAATTTACAAATAAAAAACACTACAGCTGTTTCCTCTATTGGGAGTAAGGGAAATAGTTGATCAATATAACTCTGCCAACTTGTCCAAACTGATATGATGATGGCAGTAGTGGCAGCGACAATGTTAGTCATAAAAGACGGCACCTCAGAATGGGAATGCGGTCTCCTTCCACAATATCATGACCACTGAAGGAAGTGCCACTGTAGCTATATTTACACTTTGCTTAGTTTCAACATTTTTATGTGTCTATAGGCTTTGCACTAACAGCCTTGTTCTAGCAAACATGCTTTAAGCTGATGCTCAAATCACTCAAATCAGAGTGGCTACTCTCCAGGCACTGTCAAATTCCACAACATTTCCATTATTCCTCACAACACTCCTACCCAAGCTGTGGTTACACACGTCATATTTAACAATATTGTTATAAACATACATACACAATGCTTCTAAACATGGGCAGAGCCGCCCCACATATGAAGTTCACAATAAAAAGTTTCCCTGACAAGATCTTTCCAACACTTCCCTGATGTTTGGCAATTTTGTGACATGTTTGGCAGCTTTCAAATTCCCCGACATTTCATGGACAAGTGGTCTTCTTCTTAAATATGTTGCCCGAGAGACTCGTTATGATGACAACGTTAAGAGATTATGGAAAAGACAGATATGAGCTGCTATAACTTACTGATCATTGCTGGTTCCCAATCTCCATCAGTGTCATCGTCCCTGCAACCAATAGAAACCACAATGATGATGATGACAACGACGAAGATAATAATAATACAGTAATAATAATAGAAACGACACACATTTCCACGCCTGCATAAAGTCGTAACTTTGTAGATTATACAGAATGCCGTCGAACTGTCTCACCTTTCCAAGTAATTAACTTCAAAACATGCACACTATAGTCTTGAGAAAAATTATTTGGCACACCGGAAGATGTACGCTGGCCACAACGGTAACTGTTCAAAGCAGAGAATGCATCACGTTAAGCCAGGCACTAGCCGAACACATCTAAACAGACAAGTAGCATTTGCAGTAGATTAATGTAAATGTATCTACCTGACAACTGCCACAACATGATATCAAAGTTCAACAGTCTATCTATGCATGGTGCATCTCAGTCGGCATAACTAAACAGTATACAGATGCTGTACAAACCAGTCAGATGGTTTCTCGGCGCCTTCATCGGGAACCAATTCTGGTTCATCATCGAGCCAACCCTCCGGTTTTTCTGCGGTCACATCTTCAACCATTTCTGGTTCACTCTCGTCCCTAAAAACATTAACATGCTAATAAGCACTTTGGGAAGCATACTGCTGCGACAGCCAATAACACATCCACATCCACGGACAGTCACAGATTTCCCCAAGTTTACAAAGTAAATCAAACAGTAAGCTTACTTTAAGGCCACTATTACAAAACAAACGCGCTGTTTGGGAATAACGGCAATAATCCATATATATTTCTGTGCAAACATACATCTACTTTTTGATTAATTCAAACAGTTATAAAAGTTGCCATTGAATAGAGTTTCACATCGCACTAAACACATAATAGTTCAGATGTTCTTTGACGGTGAACTGTTGATTGGTGTAACTAAATCAAAGAGGTGCATTCTCAAAAATAGCTACCTGTGACTCTGATCTATGAACCTACAACCTTGAAAATGTTACTGTGTCATGTGGACCTGGTAATGAATAACTGTAACAAGTTTCAGTCCATGCCTTCCAGATACAGGTAAGAAAATGCTTCCCAAAGTGCTTATTACACCATATATGGTATTACTGGGACCTCGACATTTGACCTTCTAACCTCGAAATCTAATCAGTTCCTCTTTGTGTCCCGTCCCAGATATGACCTATAATGTGTTGGTGGGACGTTAAGCCTTACTCAATCAATCATTCCTCTTTGTGCCGAACTGCACCGAAGCTGTAAATTCGATGAATTCCCACAAGCAGTTTATAAGTTATTGTGCTAAAAAACTTTCAGTGTGTGATCACACATGCATGCATGGACAGCCCTACACAGAATGCCTCCAGCAATGTTCTAACAGACACACAAATGCGAAAACCTACAGCTATGTCTAAATGAATGGCCTTTGGACATTAAGTGTCACACTCTGCATGTAGGCCTACTTCGTTATTTCTATCCACAATACGAGAAGCCAACAATGGCATCACTGAACATGCTTCTCTTCCTAACTGAAAACAGTGAAATATGGACACGGGAGCAACACTATGGATATGATGGACACAGGACGTGGTAGCTTAAGAAACAAAGTGAAACCATTACTGTACCACACCAACGTGTAATGGTGAATTTACGGCTAGAGTGAATTTCAGCTATATAAATGACAATATTTAATTACTTATTACTACTACTATTATTATTATTAATATCACAAAAAATATCGACATGTATTACCAGTCATCTGGTTTCACCGCATCCACATCTGGAATCCTACAAATGCACAATAACTGAATTCTATTTTTGCACACAATGTTGTTCACCATCAATTCTCTGGCTGTGGTCCCATTCTCAACGTCAGCTATGGACCAGAGATGATCTCAGTTTCCTTGCAGCCCTCCAGGCCTACGATCACCTTCCCAGCTACAGAGCCCCACTGCCTTTTGGCCAGTAGCAAATTACACTGCACTGTGTCAGAGGCATAACAATTCTCTGTACTACTGCAAACATGTGGGAAATGAGAACAGATGAATCAAATGAAGAAAAGTAGAAATAATAGTTAATAAAAATATACGATATCTTCAAACATTTTGGTGTAGATGGCATGCTCACAAAACTAAACCATCATTAGACTGGTTGATAAGTACAGGGACTTTCAACACTCATAGTGGTTGGTGGCAATGTGATGATGGTCTACAGCAGTCAAGTCAAGCATGCAAACATTAAGTATGGTCACCATGAAATAGACAGCAGAAAAATTACTGGTTGCTGTGGTCCTAAATCGTGAGCTCAGTACCCACTGATGCTTCTTCAATTACCTTGTTTCATTCTATGTCATCTTGTACAGAGCACTCTGCTCTTTTAGGCTAACTCTGTACATGATGTCGTCAACCCTGTCTCTGTGTGGACAATCTACTCTGTGATTTCCATCCATAATAAACCAACATCAGTATCACTGACGTCATCATTAATACATGAAGACGAGGCATAGAATAAAAATAAGAAAGTACACCAGTATAGTCCAATAAACAAAAAAAAATCATCTCTAATGCAGTGAATGCGCAATCTGCTCGAATAAAAATGTCTTTAGAGAGAGCTTGAAGATGGCTATAGATGTTGACTTCCACACATTTTCACGAAGTAAGTTCCAAGCGTGAGGACCGCCAGCATACGAGAACGCACACTGTTGCACGAGAATGCACACCACATACCTTTCTCGTTCATCCCAGTCTTCGGGCTTCTTGTCATCGGGATCAGTGATCTCTTTCGGTGGATTCACAGCCGGCCTGTAACG
>Ga0209562_1000422_pt1 | contig 14437 bp, 10 predicted proteins | sample WorMetvacBELIZE2_FD_187399 | JGI IMG/M metagenome (GOLD analysis project Ga0209562, IMG submission 187399) | Marine gutless worms symbiont microbial communities from Max Planck institute for Marine Microbiology, Germany - Olavius vacuus BELIZE.2... | ecosystem: Host-associated > Annelida >... | reverse complement strand
TCCCCCCTGCCCTGATTTTGCAAAAAACACAAAATCAGGAGTAAAATAATCAAATCAGAGACAAGGGCAAGCATAAATCTAGTCATAATTTGTCCCAAAAACTAAAAATTTTTATCGCATTAGTAACCTTTCAAGTTTTGTCCCAAAAACGGTCATTTTTTCAACAGGCCCCTTATACCGAACGGCACCTCACTTACCTTTTTTTGAGCAAGATCAACCATTCTAAGCTTCGAAGGAAGATGTGCTGTTCATAGGGGTAACGGGTATAATACCCCTTCTCGCCTTGTGGCGAGTAAACCACCAATGAGGCTTAGTTAGGCATCGTTTTATCGGTCGAAACCAAAGAAAAACAGCTTGGTTGAATATTTCGGACTAATCGGATTGACCTCCCAAGGAAATTTTTTAGAAAATCACGAAAGGTTGAAGAGCTCTTTCTACTAAATTGTTGGTTAGTTTCGTCCCTTTCTCCACGGAGAAATGTCTGCAGAATCTCAAAACGTTTCAACAAATGAATAAGCTAAAGATCCGCTCTTACAGTCTTTGATTTTCTTTGCTATGGGTATCAAAAAAGACCCTGATCTTCTCGAGGTGATCATCGGCTTATTTTTGGCCCTGTTGAAAAATGAGAAGGCGATGATAAAGACTTGCGAAACTGGCCTAAAATAAAATGCCGATCTACATCAGAAGTTGCTGAAAATAAAAAGAATACAATTTAAAGTCTCCTGTTGACGATTTAGTGCATATAGACCGCTCGCATCGAAAAATGCTATTTTTCAACACCTCCTTTTTGTAATTCTTTTCTTGCAAAATCCTCCGCTTTGCACCTGTGCCACCACTTAAATATTCAGCCACATGACTCCTTTTTCCATCAGATTGGGAGTGGTTCTTTAAACGCAATTGAGTTACATTGTCCGGGTGAGAGACGGTATGGAAGGTTTCAAAAATAGATGGGTCGTTTTCCTAGAGTCGTTTCGAGGGGCGTTCTTTTTTGGCCTATTGAAGTAGGCTAGAGTGAAAAAAGTGGGTCTCCAATTTGAGAGAAGCGGGGGTGTTTCAACAGGAGTTTAAAACATCATAGCCTTTTTCTGTTTTGAGAAGAGATCCTCCTTTTTGGTCTAGTAGACCGAGGGTGAGTGGTAGATAGGGGAATGGGGCAGGAGGAGGAAGTGAGTTTTGAGGCCCGTGAAACACGGATTGTCTTAATTTGTGATCAGAAAGGGTAAGGATGATTAAACGATGTTGATCATGTTGGCAGTGTGCATGTATGGTCTTTGGTCAAGCGTGTTTGCTCTAGGGAAAGGGATTCTTGCAGAAAGTTCTTTCATATTTGTGACCGGAATTCGAATGTTGTTAGCAGGTTTTCTCCTTCTTCTGTGGTTGGGGAGAAAAGATATAAGAGCCTTAAAGGTAAAAAAAACTCATATTCTTCCCCTTTTTCTATTTGCTCTTTTCGGCATGTATTTAAACAATGTATTGGAACTTTGGGGATTGCAATATTTGTCTTCTGCCAAAACTTGCTTCATATATGGGTTGACCCCATTTTTTTCTGCGATGCTTTCCTATATTCACTTTTCGGAAAGAATGAATGTAAGGAAATGTTTGGGAATGATCATTGGTTTTATGGGATTTCTTCCTGTTTTATTGCTCAATACGGATCGAGAAAAGTTTTTTCAGGCATTCAGCATCTTTTCTTGGCCAGAACTAGCGATCATGGCAACTGGATTTATTTCTGCTTATGGATGGGTAATTTTAAGAATAATGGTAAAAGAGCTTTCCCTATCCTCCGTGTATACGAACGGTTATGCGATGTTATTGGGAGGCGTGTTTGGTTGTTTGCACTCTTTTTGTATTGACAGCTGGCATCCTCTCCCCATTGTTTTAGGTCGAGAATATGCGTTTATCAAGAGCATGGGATTGATCATCATCATTTCCAATATCATCTGTTACAACATGTATGGATGGATGTTAAAAAAGTTCACCGCGACTTTTCTTTCTTGTCTAGGTTTATTAAGCCCAATTTTTGCCTCTTTATCGGGGTGGATATGGTTAGGGGAGTCCATTTCTTGGGTGATTTTAGCGTCTACACTCATTATATGTCTCGGCCTCTTCTTGGTTTATCAAGAAGAGTTTAAGCAGGGGTATGTGGTATCGGTCCATCCCACTAAATCTGTCTCTTGACCGAGGGGGTTGTGTCCACCTTAACAAGGTCACTCATAGGCAAAATTCACCTCCTCAGGAAGGTAAGAGTTAAAAGCTCATGAGTGAGTGGATATAAAAAGTCGACGAACGAACGAATTTGATGAAATAGTAAAATTGTAACCCTTTCATATATAAATATATTCACCATTTGCTAGCAGTTTCGTTCGTTGTTTAGCGACACTCCGTTTAATGATGGATGAGGCCTGTTTGTGTTATGAGACTTTAACCATTCACAGTATATTTCCTATACATCAGATAAGTTAAAAAACAGATGTGTATCCAATATATCTTTGCTGATCAGTTTTGAGGTTATGATCAGCCTTGTGTTCAGACATCACAAAAACAAATTTTTATAATATTTCACATGCTTTTATCCGATTATTGCGCATACCGTTCAATTTGTTTTTTGCCTTTTCATCTTTTTAGGAAGATAGCACCCTTTTGATTGGATTATGCGTATAGATCTATGCAAAGCTGCTGCAACTCAAAGAGAAAAATTTTTCCAAAAAAGCGATGGCTATTGCTTTTTTATCCCCAAAACGGTAGAACTCCAGCACTGATACGCGAATATACCCCTGAAAAGGGAGCTGTATTGCTGCAAATAAAGTAGACCATTAAGGGTAAATGAATGCAATTCAAGTAATGTGGTACTGTCTAAACAAGTTATTTCGTTCTTTATCTGCTTTATTTTTTATAATAGTCCTTAATTTTTTCCTTATCCGTTTCTCTCCGGGAGATCCTTTCATCCATGAACAATCTCCTTCGGAGACTGTGGTAAAGCAAATGCATCGCCTCTATCAGTTAGATCAGCCATGGTACGTTCAGTGTGTGCACTACCTAAAAAAGGTTGTCACTTGGGATTTTGGGCCCTCGTTGTACTATGAAACATGCACGGTGAACGAAATTATCCAAGAAGGACTTCCTATTTCTATGATTCTAGGCATTAGCGCCATGATCGTAGCCCTGTTTCTAGGGATTTTGGGAGGAATTCTTTCTTCTATACGACCCCTCTGCTGGCAAGGCAGACTTTCTGCCTTAGTTTCCATCGTTGGCACCTCTGTTCCCAGTTTTCTAGTAGCCAGTTTTTTACAATATGTGTTCGCGGTCAAGCTTTCCTGGGTCCCTCTATCCGGGTGGGGATCTTTTTCTTCCGCCCTCTTACCCATTTTGTCTTTGGCTTTTCCTCCAGCCGCTTTCATCGCCAGAATGATTCGGGCCAATATGATTGAAGTGCTGGAACAAGAATATATTCAATCCGCTTATGCCAAAGGGCTGTCAACAATTCAGGTGATTTTTAAACATGCTTTAAAAAATAGCATGCTTCCAGTCATTAGCTATTTAGGGCCTCTCACCACCTCAACTTTCACTGGGAGTTTTTTAGTAGAAAGGATATTCAATATTCCCGGTTTAGGGAAATGGATGATTCACAGTATCCTTCACAGGGATTACCCAATCATGGTGGGGATCACCTGCACCTATGGTTTAATATTGATTATTAACCTCTTATTAGTAGATTGTCTTTATTCCTTAATTGACCCAAGAATTGAGTTAAAAAGCATGTCTTCGCGAAGTAGAAAATTTAGATGAATGCCAGTGTGCAAAACATTTCGATGCTGTTGAAGAGACCTTTCACACATATCTTGCTTCTGTTTTCACAGATATTTTAACATTTTCTTCTATTCTTAGTTATTTATGAGCGAATGATATATTTATAAGATTTCCATTTTAAAAAAACTTTATCAATCTTTTCTATTTTTCAACGGGATCTGTTTCTGATTGGATCTTTCGTGCGCTATGCGGATTGACTTTTTGCTCTTCATCCGAGCTGACTTTTCTTCTTCAAGTAATCGAATATACAAAACTAAAAGAAATTCTTCGCGATCATTTTATCTAATTTTTCTAACGTGTACTGCTTCAGCATTGCAATGAGTTTTATGTTCAAGTCTTAAAAAAAGAAGTTATTATTGTTTTGCGCGCCCCTGACTTACAATTGTGCATAAGCAAAATCATGTAATGTTTTTTCGAAAAGAGTCGGTATAAGATGCTGGTTTCCGACAAAACAAATCTATACCTGGCAGGTTGAATCGGGATTGGGAGTAGATCGGCACAATGCCCCCTCCGTGCACGCACACATTTTTATCCAACATATGTTTTCAGCCACAATATATTGACAATATCTCCTCATTAAGTAGACTGTTCCTATTTGTAACGATCCTTCGGGCACTGAAATAGATGCAATCGCCACCTGGTTCCCCCCGCTTTTCTCATCATGGCCGAGAATCGATTTGGCAAATGATTAAAAGGGATAAACAGGCGCGTTACAGTCTGATGGCTCTCTTCGTTCTGATCCTAGGAGCGGTGGTGATTCCATCGATGTGCCGGACTACCTATGATCACATGACCTTTCACCTCAAGAATCAACCCCCCTCCTTGCAACACTGGTTCGGAACAGATGATTTGGGGAGAGATCTTTTCGTACGCACATGGTACGGAGCGAGGATTTCTCTATGCATCGGCTTGACTGTGTCCGTGCTTAATATCCTTATTGGATTTTTTTATGGTGCGACCGCTGGAATGATCAGGGGTAGGGCAGGGGCGGTAATGATATGGGTAGCGGATGTCCTTTATGCTCTCCCCCGTCTTCTATTGGGAATCATCATTCTCTCTATGTTAAAGGCAACGGTGTGGACTCTGATTCTTTCTCTCTCGATTACGGGGTGGATTAACATGGCTCGTTTCGTGAGAGGGCAGGTGTTAAAGATTCGACCCCAATCATTTATTTTAGCTGCGCAAATGTTTGGACTCTCTACCCTAAGGATCATTTGGAAACATCTGATTCCGAATACAATGGGACCACTTTTGCCCAAGTGTATCTTTACTGTTTCCCTGGTTATCTTTGCTGAATCTTTTTTTAGCCTGATGGGGTTGGGGATAGCCCCTTCTTTTCCAACATGGGGCAGTCTCATCAGAGAGGGTTTATCTGCATTGCGCTATTACCCATGGAGGTGGATTTTTCCCTCTTCTCTCATGACGGTGACAATTCTTTTCCTCAATTTATTTGGGGATGCTATGCAACACCTCTTTACTCCTAAATTACGAAGATGAACTCCTCTCTTTTAGAAATTAAGGATCTTCATGTGGTTTTTCGTTCCCCTTTTCGCCCTCCACTTAGTGTCATTAGGGGGGTCAATCTCACCTTACGTCGTGAGGAATCTATCGCTCTAATTGGAGAATCTGGTTGTGGAAAAACAACACTAGTCAAAAGTTGCATGCGACTACTTTCTCCTTTTTCTGGTGCACAGATCGTACAGGGCCGAATCCTTTACCAGAACCAAGAATTAACAACTCTTCCTATTCGAGAATTGACGAAGATCAGAGGGAAAGAAATGAGCTACCTTTTTCAGGATCCGATGAGCGCTCTCAATCCTACGATGAAGATTGGGAAGCAGATCTCGGAAAGCTATCGAGTGCATCACCCTAAGATCAAAAAAAATCAGCTGTATGACATGGTGGTGCGTGTTCTATCTCACCTCGGGATGACTCCGCCAGATCTTTGCTATCAACAATATCCAAGTCAACTGAGTGGGGGGATGCGGCAACGGGTGATGCTTGCCATGGCCACGATTTCCCTTCCCACCCTGCTCATTGCTGATGAACCGACTACGGCTTTGGATGAGATTAGGAGAAAAGAGATCGTTCACTGGTTAAAGAAGATTCAGCAGGAGCGGAAGGTGACTCTGTTGTTGGTGACGCATGATTTTCAGATCATTCAGGAGATGTGTAAAAGAATAGGCGTTATGTTGAGAGGAAAGATCATAGAAGAAGGGGAAACGCATGCCCTATGCATTTCTCCCAAGCATCCTTACACGAGGAGGATCATTCAGACGATTAAACAATGGGGAAAGTTTTCTTCCTTCTCTCCGGAAGGGCGCATTCGCTCCCTATATTCCCTTCCAATTTCCTCCTATGAAAGAGGTCATGATCAAATTGGGTGTCCTTTCTGTACGCGTTGCCCTTATCTATTACCCATCTGTAAGCGGAAAGCCCCGCCTCCTTTAACGATCGATCAACAGATAGTAAGTTGTTGGCTTTACGCTGATCGAGCGACGAGACGACATGGGATGGTCTGCTGATTTCCCACAGCCAGGCTGAAGATGAGTTTTTTCGCAGGGCGTGACACAATGATAGTGCATCGTTTGAAAGCATTCGATTTTTTAAGCGAAGCTTGTGTCCAGTCAAAGGCCATGAACATATAGGCCCTGTTGAAAAATGGGAAGGCAGTGATAAAAACCTTCGAAACTGGCCTAAAATAAAATGGCCGATCTACATCATAAATCACTGAAAATAAAAATAATGCAATTTAAAGCCTCCTGTTGAGGATTGAGTGAATATAGACCACTTGCATCGAAAAATGCCATTTTCTCAACAGGCCCATATAGTCTCCTCGTCAAGTCTTGGATGTGCAGGGGGAACAGCTCTTTGGGTCAATGGAAAGCTTGCAAAAAGTGGGTGATAATTAATGGGAAAGCTGTAGGTTTATGAAGATTAAAAATGCACATCTAGCTCTATTCCTCCATATACTTTGAATTGAAAATGTGGAGTAGCACGCAGAAGAGATGTTCCGTAGTAGTTTTCAAGCCACCCAGACATTTCTAAACCTATACATGGTCCGAGGAAGACTGAGCGAAAAAATAGATAGGGTCCTACATCTATACCCCTTTTTCTAAAGAGGATTTTTTTAGTTTTTTTATGTCGTCTCCAATGAGGTTTTGCAATATGAACTCCCCTTAAGTCTCTCATACTTAGTGCGATAGACCAAAAAGAATTTAAAATATAGTGAAGAGAAAATCCTTTGCTTGAGTTGCGTTTCTTTTTCAGAGGAGAAAATCCTTCATGCTTATCGAAGTATACAGAGGTGTGAGGGTTGGGAACAGAGAGGAATCCCCCAGTGGATGAAAAACGGAGAACAGGGTCACTTTTTTCTGACCGATCGACCTCTTTGGCGAAACGATTTAGTAGTGGAGAATAGATCGTCGATCTTTGAACGCATAAAGTAAACTGACATTTCGATCTTTGACCTTCCACTTTAATCAATTTGGCTGGGAAGCCCTTTTCATCATAGAGTCCTTCATATTTCGATTTCGGAGGAGAGGCCAATGGGTACACTTGCTCAACATGAGAGACAAGAGGAGCGGGCAGATGCCCAGCTGTGCACCCTACGCTTTCTTTTTCAGAACTAAGAGGAAAAGCGAACCTATTTATCTTTGAATGGGGAGAGGAAAGCGAACCTCTTCCGACCTCCCCCCCTGCCAACCATAGGCAAACAAAGAGAAACTGAATTAAGTAACCCACCGGCCCTACAGACCCCAAAAAGAAACCCGAAGATCATCCCATGGAAGCAATCACCGACCTCTCTGCGCTCCTCTCATTGTGAGATTTACCTCTACTACGTTGAAACCCTGCCGGCCTCCCGGCAAAGGAGGTTAGTGTATTGAGATATTTAAGGGAAGAAGAATATATGAGACCATTGCATAAAACTGGTAGATCATGGGTTTGTCGGGCATAGGAGAACAAAATTATAGAGGATTGGAAACATGCAACTTCAAAAGCAAGACCGTTGCATAACCTCTTCCTCATGGAGGTAAAGATCTGGTAGAATCTTTTCAAACACACAGAGAGCCGAAAGCAAGAAAATACGGGATGTCATCTTTTCTTTTAGGTGCGAATGAGCGAATTGGAAAGACAAATAAGCTTGTGAGACTTTTCAAACTTGTTAACTGGGATCATGTAGATAAATGTTTGAGTAGTTTCCGCAAGAACGCGCTTTATTCCCTCGGGGGACCCAAAGGATATGATAAACTCCTCTATGTTCAAAGCAATCTTATTGAGCCAGTGGTACAAGTTGAGCGATATGGGGCTCGAGGAGGCTTTACGCGTCAGGTTGGACTTGTACGCGTTCATGGGGGTAGCAAATCGATCTGAAATATTCGGTCAAGCCGGTATTCTTTTGGTTTCGATCAGTAAATAGCACTAACCGAACCTTAATTCTTGTTACCCTTGTCAAATCACCCTTGTCAAATTTCTTAAAGGAAGACAAAAAAAATTTTCGTTACATGCTGTGGTTCTTTGGTTAGGAAGGTTAACTTTGAAGGACTGCCCAGATGGCGAAGAAAAGGTCGGATCAAGAGAGAATAAAACTCTCTGTTTGGAGAAAAGTCTCATCATCTCGAAGCAGGAATGTGCTCAGTGGAGAGAAAGAGTTTCTCGGCTAGAAAAAGAAAAATCTGGCCCTCACAGAAAAACTTGAGACCAATAGCGGAAACAGTCCCAAACTTCTGTCACAAGATCCTTTTCGCAGGAGCCGACTAGACTTACAGGCAGCAAAACATGGAGCCAGTTTGGCCATCTTATCGGGGGACGACTGTTTTTTCAAAGATTTTTGTGTCAGATATCCTCTCCCAAAAGCTTTCCCACGCACCGTTATATTGACCTCCAGGGTCATAGGGAAGATCGCAACAGCAAATATAACACTCGTTATCCAGAGAGAATCATCCTTAGTATGGGACTTCATCCACGTGGCAAACCCGGCCCCACCCGCCATGTGCCGCACTAGATACTCTTCATTAACTTTCACTAGCTCCATTCTCAAGGGGCGCACAAGGAAGCGCTCAAACCACCCAAGTAATCTCTTACACCTCTCTCTACCCCTCTCGCGCTCTGCTGAAACTTATAAACGCATTTTTGGGTCGTTTAGAGGAATCCTGACATCAGATCGATATAGCGTGTACAATCAGCATTCCTTGGCAAAACGAGTCAAAAGGAATTAGGAAAATATTTGCATTGTGGTACGAATACAAAGCGGGAAAATTTTCTAGAGAAGGGCTGCAGGGGAGGACAAAAGATCCTATCGAAAACATAAGACTGTTGCATAACTTTCCTTAGAGCTTGTCGTTGATCACCGAGCCATGTAGCACAACGAAAATAGAAAAGAGGAAAATATGTATAAGCAATTTATAATGAAAAACTTACTTAGACTGTAAATTTTGGGCCCTTTGTTTGGATTCCCATGGTTTTTCACATTAAGTTGGTCAATCAGAGGTTATGCAACGGTCTTATACGTTGATCTCCGCATCTCAATGGATGTATATGAAGGAGCTTTCAATAGAAGATGGTGATCGGATCAATGTCGACCAGTAGCTGGACATGGTGAGAAGCAGGGCGACATTGCGATAGGATGGTGGAAAAGTGGTAGATATTTTCTCCCTTGATCAATAGCTTAAATCGGTATTGCCCCTTAATCTTTGCACACCCGGAGGGAATGACCGGGTAGATAGTAAAAGAAGAGGGGAGCTTTTGGATCAAACCTTTTTTAAAGGAAAGGGCAAATTGTTCTGTTTGCGTTACATCCTTTCCTACAAAGGTGATTTTAATCAGCCTAGTATAGGGAGGAAAATGAAAGGCTTGTCGAACGTCTGTTTCTGTTTTAAAAAATTTTGTATAATCTTCTTTTTGAGCAAATTGAAAAAGAGGATGATTTGGCAGAAACGTTTGGATCAATACCTCTCCTTTGAGGGGTCCCCTTCCGGAGCGTCCGGCGACTTGCGTGAGGAGTTGAAAAAGATGTTCAGATGCGCGAAAATCGGGAAGGTGAAGAGCATGGTCTGAGTTGAGCACTCCAACTAGAGTCACAGAGGGAAAATGTAGCCCTTTTGTAATCATCTGTGTTCCGATCAATATATCAGCTTTTCCTGATCGAAAACGTTTGAAGAGTTGTTCATGGCTTCCCTTATTCCTAGTGGTATCAGCGTCTATTCTAATGACGCGAACATATGGAAGAATCGCGTGAAGAATTTGTTCAATTTGCTCCGTGCCGACTCCCTTAAGAGAGAGGGTGCCTGTGCGATGGCAATGGGAACATTGACGCGGAGGAGGGGAAAGGGAAAACAGGCAAAGATGACAGATGAGGCGATTTGATTTTTTGTGATAAGTGAGATTGCAGTCGCAATGAGGGCATTTGGAACTTTTCTTGCAATGTGCGCAGAGCTGCAAAGTGTGGTAACCTCTTCTATTTAAAAAAAGCAAGGTTTGCTCACCTTTGCTATATCGATCCTTGATTTTGGATAGAAGTGTAGTTGAGAGCAAGGAAGCTCCATTTGCACGTTCATATTCTCGGTTCATGTCGATCAGTCCTACATAGGGCAATGGTGCGGATGTGGCCCTTTGAGTCAGTTGACTCAGATGATATTTTCCTCTCTCTGCTTTTGCGAAGGTTTCGATAGAGGGGGTTGCGCTTCCTAATAGGATGGTGGCATGAGAAAATTTTCCTCGCATCACTGCAACATCTCTAGCATGGTAACATGGAGATTTTTCAGTCTGCTTGTAGGAGTGATCGTGTTCTTCGTCCACGATAATGAGACCTAGATTGCGTACTGGGCTGAACACTGCAGAACGGGCGCCGATAACGATAGAAATATGGCCTTGATGAATGCGATGCCACATATCTGATCGCTCTCCATGACTGAGACGATGATGCAAAATTCCCAACCTTTCCGTGAATCGAGATTTAAGCTTTTCCACTGTCTGAGAGGTCAAGACAATTTCTGGAACGAGAAAGATTACTCCTAAGTGATGCTCTCTAGCATATTGGATAGCCTGTAGATAGACTTCTGTCTTGCCACTTCCTGTCACTCCATGGATGAGGTGGATATGAAATCTCTTGGAGTCGATTTCAATTTGAATTTGTTTCAGGGTGTTCTCTTGTTCTTCGGTGAGGATTTTAGGAGGGGATTGAAAAAATTCCATTTCCTCTAAAAGAGAACGATCAATAATGTGCGGTTCGACCGAGAGGAGGTTTTCCTTTTGTAGGGTGAGAACAACCCCGTAGGAGACCTTAGTTTGTTCCAACAGCTCAGATAAAAAGAGCCCTTTGGGCTTATTGAGTACGAGATCTAAGACTTTCGCTCGAGAGGGAAATGAGGCGCGCCATTTCCTGCATTGTTCTAAAAGTTTTTTCGAAGAAGTTGTTTTTTTTACATAAAGCTGTTGTTTGGGTTTCACCTGTTGGCGTACGCTGGGCGGAAGGAGATATTTGAATGCTTGCCTGAGAGAACAACAATAGTAACGGCTGATCCATTTTCCCAATTTTAACAATTCGGGGGAAATGAGCGGACGATCTGAGAGGACATGTAAGACTGGCAGAAGATTTGAGGAAGAAGGAGGGGTTGTTTTGATTTCGATAATCGTTGCTTGACATTCACGATTCCTAATGGGAACGAGTATACGTGTGCCCACTTCTGTTTCCTCATTCAAGAGCGGAGGGATTCCATAGTCCAAGGGAAAGTCCGGACCCTTATCTAGGATGACGGTAGCAAATTGATCGAACTGATTTTTTGTTTGATTGCGTTCCATAACCATTTTTTACCTGCAGGTTGTTGCAATGAGAAGCTGGGATGATCGCATAGCAAAAGAGATAAATGCTTGAGCTTGGACCGCTCTTTGCAATAAAGAACAGCCAAGGAAGGGAGGGAGAGGACAGTTTCTCGAGAAGAGATGACAAACAGGATATGGGACGCTCCCCACCACAGATTCCAAAAAGAGGATTCCTCCAGTGATTTTACACAGATCGCTCGTGAAGAGAAGGGATAATATTGAGTCAAGGCTTGAGATAATGTATGAAAATACCCCTGACTTTCCTTGCGACGATAAAGGATGGGAAGATTGGGAATAGGATTCTCTTGTGCCCGTTTGTTTTCTTGACCTAACTCTTTAGAATTAAGAAGAATAGAATGACGTAGAGGGAGATTTGGTTCGATCTCTTTTAGAAGCATACGCCACTTTTCATATGGCATGGGGAAGGAGAGGGAAATAGGGGGAGGAGTCAGAGAGAACATGTTTTTTTCATCGCAGGTATGAGAGGAAGGAGAGGGGTTAGGAAAGACGGAGGCGGTGGAAGAGATGCCCACTCCCTTCTTCTCTTCGGCCTCTTTTTTTTCTTCGGAATGAGCAAAAGGAGAAGGAGAACGAAGAAATTCCGTCTGCAAGCGATTTTTTGGGGAAGGGGGGGAAGGAGCAATTGGTTGTGGCTGATGGGAATCGCCTAGATAAGACAGAGTTTGTTCGATAAGGTGTAAAAAACGGTGGAACATTTTTCAATCAAACAGAGAGTGAATATAGGTTTGCGAGTCGAAGGGACGTAGATCCACAATGTCCTCTCCAGTTCCCAAGTATAGAGGGGGAATATGCATTTGACGGTAAATAGAAAGGAGGGTGCCCCCCTTAGCACTCCCATCAAATTTTGTCAGAATAAGACCAGTCAAGGGGAGAAAGGAGTGAAAGGTTTGCACTTGATCTATCGCATCGCTCTGTCCAGTTGTAGCATCAATCGTCAGATAGACCTCTTGCGGAGCCTCAGGGACAATCTTTTGCGCTACTCTCTTCATTTTGCCCAATTCCTCCATGAGATGGCTTTTGGTGTGAAGACGGCCCGCGGTATCTGCAATCACAATCTCTACGTTACGAGCACGAGCCGCAGCGAGTGCATCAAAAATCACGGCTCCAGAATCCCCCCTAGGCTTTCCCTTGACGCAATGAACCTGCAGTCTCTGAGCCCAGTCGCTGAGTTGTTCGATGGCTGCAGCTCGGAAGGTATCCCCAGCAGCGAGAATTACATCTTTTCCTTGGCTGAGGAAAAGATGGGCTAACTTGGCCACAGTAGTGGTCTTCCCACTTCCATTGACTCCAAGCATCAAAATGAGATAAGGGGGGCCAGATAGACTTTCTGAAGGTTGAGGGATCTGAGGAGGTAGTTGAAAGATTTTACCCGTTTGTTCCCTAAGCACTTCAATAAAATCCTGGCTTGTGGCCTGAGGGTGTTTTTTCGCAAATTTCTTTACCTGTTCTATGCATTCACTCACAAGGAGCGTTCCGAAATCTGCTTCAAATAACAGCTGTTCTAAATCCTCCAGCACGCGATCATCGAGAGGTTTTTTGAAAAGGGCGTGGATCTTTCCCCCCAGGAAAAAGCGAGTACGATGGAAGGCAGAACGAATATTTTGTAAACGCGATCTTAACCCAGCAAACCTCATATTTTACCTTTTTTTGTTGCCCGATATTTCTCTTATGTCGCATACAGAAGACATAAGAACGGGCGTGACCGAACGCGTGGCGCACAGGTCCGCGCATCAGTATTAATAGAGCCGATGCACCGGAGCAGCACAGCCCGCTTGACGACACGCCCAGGCTACTCTATCATGTCTTATGATTATCGTGAAAGGGAGCTCGGTTTCTTCGCCTCGGAAGGGGGAGGGGGTTTTTGGGCATCGTTTTTCGTTTTTATGGGATGCTCGATGGGGTAGATATTGTGGGTCAAATGATTTAACTGAAAGAGCAAGGAAAGAGTCGAGTTGTGTCGGGATTGGGGGATAGTTTCAGAATGGGGCGGATTTTATCGACACGTTTTTACAATGGAAAAAAGAGCCCGACACGCGCGGCATTCCTAGAAGGCAGGTGAATTACAGAAGAAATGGAGATTGAGGATTTCTGTGCTTTCTGGGCCTGTTGAGAAAATGGCATTTTTCGATGCAAGTGGTCTATATGCACTAAATCGTCAACAGGAGGCTTTAAATTATATTATTTTTATTTTCAGTGATTTATGATGTAGATCGGCCATTTTATTTTAGGCCAGTTTCGAAGGTTTTTATCACTGCTTTCTCATTTTTCAACAGGGCCTTTCTTTATTTCGGAAGGCTTTGTAGTCGACGCAGCCCCTTGAGGAGGTTGTTTGCTTTCCAGTTGTAATCGTTTCATCAGGTGGGCAACTATATTGTCCAGAAGGTTTTGTTTGGGTTCCGGTTTTTTCTTCTAGGAAATAAAAACTCCTGTTAAAAAACTAAGATCGTTGCCTAATTTTCCTTAGAAGAGCTTATTTTAGATAAACGAATCGCGTAACACGATGGAAATAGAAAAAAGGGGAATATATTTAATTCATTCGAGGTAAAGGTTTTATCATGATCTTAAAATTTTAGCTTCTCCGTTTGTACTCCTTTGGTTTTTAACATCAAGCTGGCAAGTTAAGACCGTTGCATAACCTCTGGTTGGTCGACTTTATGTGAAAAACCATAAAAATTCGAGCGAGAAATCCGAGATTTGTAATCATCATAAGATATTCATTACAAACGATTTGGACATATTCCCTCTTTTTTTATTTCCGCTGTATTACACAGCTTGGTAGTCAACGACG
>Ga0209562_1000421_pt1 | contig 14470 bp, 12 predicted proteins | sample WorMetvacBELIZE2_FD_187399 | JGI IMG/M metagenome (GOLD analysis project Ga0209562, IMG submission 187399) | Marine gutless worms symbiont microbial communities from Max Planck institute for Marine Microbiology, Germany - Olavius vacuus BELIZE.2... | ecosystem: Host-associated > Annelida >... | reverse complement strand
AACTTCCCCGCGGACTAGTTGGCGACGTCGCCAACTAGTCCGCGGGGAAGTTAACGACGTCACGAGGAAGTTACGGGGAAACTGGTCCCAATGGAATTTGAGCTTATAGCAGTTAAGCCTGACAAAATCGAGCGGCAGCTACCGCAGAGAGCCGTACGGTATGCGAGTGCGACTTCTTATTTGTAAATGATAATAACTTATCATATCTCGCACTGTTTTCGAGTTACCGCGCAGTATTGGTCAAATTATCGCTTTTGACAGGGGTATGTCTGTCTTTAACGCATTCATTCTTGGTGAACTCTTCGATTATCACCATAAATTATATATATTGCCTTTGTCAAAAATTGTACCTCCAGGGAGGAGAGGCATCAGCTAGTCCTGTAACTTCTCCAGTGCTGAGGCCCTGTTACACATAAGAAACGGGAAATTCTGCAGGTGTAGGTGTTGTTGCACGATCATCTAGCTGCAACTAGGTTTCAACTAGACGATGTGTCTGCGTGTTGCGAAGTTAGTGTATGGACTAGGTGCTAGGGAGCTACAAAGGCAATCTATATATATAACAAGTCATCGACCTTCAGCAATGAAGATGATCTAGTCCAGTCCAGCGAGGGGAGAACGTGATCTTGATGGAGTTCATTTAGAAGGCCCCGTTCGAACTCGCAGACGGCACCAGGCTGGGCAGCTTCAGCACTCTGCAGGCTCCATTATCCATACTGTCACACAGGGTTCTTCACTTATGGAGCCGCAACCCAACCGACCACCGGAGCCCAAGACCAGCATCGCCAGGCTCCGAGGATGGCACCAGCGTCGGCGGAGCTCTAAGCTTCACATCACCTGTGCACATCGTCCCGTCCCCGGTATTACCTGTGTTCTGCTCAACTCAACTGTGCACAGCGACCTGTCAGCCTGCAAGTTGGACATGCACACTAGACCTTGTCTTGTTTTTTTTTGACTCAGGGTGTAGTGTTAGTAAGCCTGAAAAACTGTAAGAGCCTGCAGACTGGTGTCTGTTTCAATGTGGTGCTCGAGTGTGATGGACGGACGGGTAAAACTGAGGCATTTGTAATCAGACTAAATGGTTATCATGCTATAGTAGCAATACTTATCCTACTGTTCCATGCAGAAGCATAAATAAACAACGACAGTGAACAATCACACGTAAATGTACACACTTCTTCACCATAGTGAAAGTTTGCTTTGTACGTGTCAGAGCAGAGAATCAGCGAGGTGAAATATCGAGAAGATGAACTGAATGTGAGTCTTGAAGCGATCAAGGTAGAGACGGAGGCAGCTGTGGAGATGCGCGCACGTGTCGACAAGATGATCGAGACACTCCAAGAGTTATTACACATCTCACAGCAGTGTCTTGTCAAGAGGTACGTCGGCTTTCACTTGTGACAGTAATTTTCATTCGGTCACGATGGTTGCATTACGGCAGGGCAGAAACTTCATTTTCTGTATGTTGTAGTGAGTGGCATCGTCATCCCCGATTATGACGTTTCTCAAGTTGTTAATGTAAAAGTTAAATGGTACCATATGAGAACGTAGGCACGGTGCTCACATCTCTCTTACTGGCCTGGAGCCTGTAGGTGGGTATACCGCTAAGTCTGACCGTACCGTGTGACTTGTGGCCAGTGCATTAGGTTAATTTATCGTCCTGCCTTAGAGCGTTACCACCATTTAACGGTACCAAGTTATACTGCTTGGTGCTTGGTGAATGGTGACATAGTCACAGAAGTGCAAGTAGCTTGCCTAGGCCACTGTGCAACGGTGGCAAGGCAGGACTTGAACCCACGACGTATGAATCACACATCACACATGGCAGTTCATCATCTCCATCTTCACTATCATCTAATGTCACTTGTTCAGTCTTTCATTCTGGCCTTAAGACTTGGCTCTTGGCAGATTCTTTCCACCATGTAGACCTTTTCCTCCACCTACTAGGCTACCAGACTGACTCCACGGATTCCCTGAAAATTTAACGTTTTCTGTTCTGCTCAACGGCTGGATTTGTTTGCATAGTGTGTTAAACTAAGCCGCCTCTCGATCGGTTTTCAAACGCACTTGAAATCTATGCAATTTCATTTCATTTCTAGTCTGATGGCCAGGCCTACCAGTTGCACCAACACGCTGTTGACGTCGCTGCATATTTTATTATGCTTGGTACTAGTTAAATCTGTCCATCCCACACAGTGTCGTTTTATAACTAAACGTTATCATTCCTGACATGACATCCTAACGCATTTTTATTTTCGGTAAAGATATTATCTAATCTGAGAATGTGACATTCATGCCTAAGTCAAGACGTGTTTCAGCTGGTGGTCGCTGATTTTTGTTGTAAGACAAAGACGTATTGAGACAGATCTGGTGCATGATGATCCAGAGAAGCATCTCATCAAAGAGGTTGAAGTCATCCAAGGAGCTCTGGCACTGCTCATCCGCACCAAAGAACAGCTCGTTGAACAAATAAGGTGTGTCACATCATTCCTGTTTCTTACCTTTTGTGAAGTTCTGTCGCTTGCAACATCACTTTTGCTGTCATCTGACTTGCCTTATTAATTTTCATCATATTACTGGTCTGGCCCAGTTCCTTATAACATAGCCTGACAGTAACCAGTTTCTGAACTGAACTGAGCTGAGCTGGACGTAATGTCGAATTGTCGACAAAATTCATCATGCATGTCACACAGACTGTTGAGGCCTGAGTGTAGCACGTTGGTCAGTGCATTGCACGCATGATACAATTTGAAACCGTCCCTATACTGTTGAATTGATGACCTGCTCCAAGTACCAGTGAAGGCCACAGACCTCCATCCAACTCTGTCTTGTACTGTGACCTTCATAGTTCTGCAGCTGCACCTGTAAACTTGATATCCACACTTTCCAGACCTCTTGAGGTGTTGCCCACTTCTGCGGTTCTTGCTGTAGTGCTACTGATTATTTGGCAATGCTATGATTGAATCAGTGCCTGTCAGTCACTGTTCACGGCATCTTCACAGATCACGTGTTGCGTATGTAGCATAATTGGTTGAGCAGTGTTGTGCAATTCAGTCAGTGTACGGTGCAGGCTGAACCGAAAGGCCACGCACAACCTCGAGAAGGACCTCACGGACAAGTTTCAGGCACTGGCAATCGATGGGCACAACGCTGAACTACATCTGAACTCGCAGGGAAACAGACTGGTGAAGGACGTCGGCCGCATGACTGACAAGTAGGATTGTTGTCCAGTTAAGTTGTTGCAAAGTCTAGATTTACACTCAGATGGTGCACAGAAACTTCACAACGCTTTATATTTCACATAAATCACCAACGCCATTATGTCATGCTAAAATGTGTAATGTTTTGCACTTCATAGGACCTATTAAATTTTAATCTTGTTTCCTTACCTTGACACTGAAATTGAACAACATCGAGTGTACATTATACAGTAGTTCACAAAGACTTCTAAATTTTCATTTTTGCGACATTTGGATCGTTTTAGCATTGCAGCAGCTTTATAGAAACTGAAGCTACAAAGAACGGCATAAGAATGACCTTCATAAGTTACCGGAGGTCGTCAGAATGGCGACAATCGATAGTGCATATACCGTGCTGTTTAGATTAAATTAAATGTATGGGGAACTTATAGCTCTGCCCCATGATGTAGACATATTAAGCTACAACTGTTGCCTCGGCCATTCAAATTGCGTTTCATTTTGCGCTCCATCAGGTGTAAACAAGACAAGAACACTCATAAGCACATACGTCCGCCAAGGTGAATCACGTCTGGATCCAGGTAAGGTAAAGGAAAACGTGGATTTGTATAGCGCCTTGTCGTGAACACACCTCTAAGACTGTCAGGTATGGCACGCATTCTCAAGGGATCTCACAGTTTTACCTGGACACCCCGGCTAACGGAATGAACCATACCTGTCTTTGCCTTCCCAGCTGAAGCTGGTACTCATTTACCGACCCTGGAGGGATGGAAAGTTGAGTTGGCCTTGGGTCCGGATCTGGATACGGACTCTGAATCTTATTACTTGCAAAATTTCCTTCTCCAAGGATACATCTATCATGAAGTTTTCGCAAAGATCCGATCAGTTTTCCGGAAATATGAGCCACATTGTTGAAAAATGCCCTCTATCGCAATGTTAAAGAATTCTTCCAAAAAAATTCCGGTCACTGGATCCGCATAACGTCCGAAATTTTTTATCAAAGCTTAATTGTCAACAAACACGTATGCGGTAAAATTTTTACGAAGATCCTTTCAATAGTTTTCACGTAAAAGTTGCTAACAGACAGACAGACGCGGGGCATGACATAACCATAGGCGTAGATCTGGCTGGAATTTCTGAGGGGGACGCATGGGGAGCGCCGAAGGTGGGTCGGTGCCGAATGGGATGGGGTATGGTGAGGGGTGTCTCCTCTCCAGCCGACTAGAGGGTCTGGGGGAGCGTCGTGAGCTCCCCCAGTGGGGTCCAGGACAGAGCCCCGGCCGAAAACGGATTTTGGCGTATTTTGAAGGCCACAGAACGCTCCTCTTTGTATCTGTATGACACAAATCTGAGGGGGACTATTTGCACTAGCGTCCCCCTACTCCAAATTCTGGGGGGGACTTGTCCCCCGCGTCCCCCCGTGATCTACGCCCATGGACATAACCTCATTGGCGGAGGTAACCAGGTGTCTTGCTATGCGTGTATGACGGCCGGCGCAGATCGACGTCGGTGGACGAATGGGCGGACTTCACGGAGCGCAACTTGACGTCGTCTGAGAAGCATCGTCGTAACTCGGTGCGCGTGCGGATGGCCGCTGACGCAGTGCTTCAGACGACGTGCAACGACGTCAACCGTCAACGCAGCAGCGCCGACCTTGCCATTGAGATGCGAGTCAACGAGATGCGAGACGCCAAAGAGAAATTCGAGGCCCACCTCAACAAGGTCGAACACCGCCCGCTCCAGCCGTAACTAGCGGCTAGCGGGGGAGGGGGGTGTTGGGTGTTGAAACAGTGAAACACCCGTCCCAGAAATAAAATGTAAATAAGTATTAAAGTAATCATGTAGAATTTAATAAGCGACTAAGTTGGATTAACGATAACATACAGACTAGTATATTCAGAAACAACCAGCCAATCGCATTGCGGCTTGGCCACAAACGCATGTTTGTTTACTTTAGAGCGCAGAGAATGTGTCTGGTGGCTGTAAATGTCATTCTCTCCCCGCTGAGTTAAGCTACCCTAACAGCGTTCCCCCAAATCCCTTAGCTGGATTTGAGGTGCCACTTTGCACCGGGGAAAAGAGAGGGAACGGGGAAGGAAGGGAGGAAAAAGGAAAAAGGGTCGGTCGAGAGGGATGGGAGAAAAACACCCCTCGAAATAAATTACTGGTAACCTTGCTCACTCCCGTTATATAGGCACCGTTTCTTTATTAGGCCCAGCTGGCCGGTGTAGCACTAGGCCTAAAACGCTCTGGACGGCATCTGTGAAGTTTCGAATCACCCTGGAATTACCAAACCAGCTGAACCAGTAGTTGTTTTGCAACGATTGTGCACCAAAACACGAGCTCAGCTGTTGCTGAGATGGTTGCGCAGGATTGCACAAATGGAATAGTGGAAATATGGGATGGGTCAATATTCAAGGAAAATTAGTAGAGAACTGCGCGTTTGCAGTCATGAAACATGTAATGCCAAAACCTGGAATCTTTCAGCTACATTGTTGTTGCAGACACTGTGGGTCAAGTAGGCTCTGAAAGCTATACAGCTTTGATGATGCAAAATAACGGCCATTACGTGGTTCAGGGTCACCACTTTCGATACCGATTGAAAGCCAGTATGAAACGTCTTATGCGTGAATAATATTTACGTTGTATCTTGCAGTATTTCCAATTAATATACCATGGAGTGTCAGTCTGTGTCAGTCAAATTTTCACTGTCGGCAGGCGCGTCTCTTTAACGCACTCATTCGGGGTGAACCCCTGAAGTCAGGATTGTGAAATTTGGCCTCGAGATACCAGAGACATCGTTCTGTGGTATGGTGCAGCAACTGTTCCGCTGTGGAAGTGCTGCTGGGTTATAGACAGAGGCCAAATATTGTGCTCGTGGCTCAGCTTTTAATATTATTATACGGTTGTTGCAGTGACACACGTTGAGCCATTCACTAATTGCAAGCACAATTTATGGAATCATTCTCTACTGCAAGCAAACTCACATTAAGTAAACCAGCGTGTTATATGCGGTACAGTATACAGAAACACTGCTAGCATGAAGTTTGAAATAGTTCTTCACCGACACTGTTTGTAGGTGAAGAAACAGATCCCGGAGATGGAGGATAACATCACACACCTTGGCGAGGCCATCGAGCAGAGAATCGCTGCACTGAAGCTGGTCGAGACCCGCCTTGAGAACCGTACCTGCCGACCACGCATTGAACTCTGCCGTGACCAGCCGCAGGCCAGCCTCGTCGAGTCTGACATAGCCATCAAGGACGCCATCGAGAACCTGCAGATGAGGCTCAACCAGTCCAAGGAAAGCCTCAAAGCTCTCGACCGCAAGAAGCTGGAGCTGGAACATGAGTTGGCCATCAAGACACTGAGCCTCTTCATTGATGAAACTGAAGTGATGGCGATACGCCGTAGCATGCATCTCAGCTGCTATTGAGTTCTGACTAACAGACTCCGACTCCACTCTGTAATCACTCTTGCAATGTTGAGCAAGAACATTGGACTTGAGACTGTAAACCTTCCACCTGCCAGTCAGTGCTCTGTTGTACAGCTGTACTGACTCTGCTGTTACAGCAGCTTGCTGACTGCCATTGGTTTTGCTGTTCAGTACGTTCTGTCTTGATAATCACTTACTGCTGTAACTTGTTAGTCCACCCGCCGATAGTCAGAAGGTATTGTTTTGCATGCGTCTTTATTAGGCCGCCCAACATATGTACGTCAGTAGGCCTTAAGGTTTACTGTTGTGCTTTTTTACCAGACTCCTAAAATTTTCAGACTGCGCGGTGGCCGCTCATCAAATGTATAACAGAGGTTCGACCTAGGGTAAGCTCGATCCTTCCAGTCAGCATTTTCTCCAACCTCCACTAATTTTAAGTGCAAAATCTGGCCATGATTTTCGACCACACTGTTAAGCTGCCCTCCAAGTAAAATCTGAAATCTAAAGTTAACTGGTTACAGTTCAATGACTGCTCTGTTATGGCCACGTTTGATGTATATCACAGGTTCGGCCATAGCCTGTAGCGTCAACTCGATCACCAGCTCAGCATTCTCCCTTCCTTAATTTTAGGGGGTTCAAAAAGAGAAATTTGGCCTCGCTAAGTCTTTGAGAGGCCCTCCTTTCGAAACGAATCAATGTATTGGTACCAAAATATCGCATCTGATAAGGCGATGACGGTGCCGTTCTCCATAAATATGGTGCAGTTTGGTCCACTACCACCTCTGAGGAGCAGAATGTGGGAGTCCGCTCCCCTTGAAAAGTTTGTTAAATTATCAATAACTCAGCCGTGGATTGTTCGATTTCACGGTTTTGCTAAATGTTTCTAAAGAGTTTGAACTCGTGACACTCGATTACCACAGAAGTTCGAGGTCAAAGGGTTAGAGGTCAAGGGCACAGGGTGACGTAACGCTGGCTGAAAGTTGGTAAATTTTCAATAACTCGGCCGCAGATTGTGGAAAGAAGCTGGCCTTCGGTACTGCAATATTGCACTCTGTCAAATGCTATGAACTACAATTTCAACCAAATGACTGCACGTTTTATTTCTTCCTCTGACAACATACAGTACAGCACCACTGGTGCAAAACTTTACTTAAAAATATGCAATATTACTAAGCACCTATGCACAAAATGACAACAGTACATGACTAAGCATCAGCTGACTATTGTTAACAGCAACCCTGCCAGATAAATACGACTAACGTTGCATGATAATGCCCTCGCAGGACAAATATGTGTCATTGATGTCGCCATTTAGCTACTATCTTGACATGACATCTTTGATCCACCATGTAAATGCATAAAAGTTCAATAATTATTTTTAAAAAGTACACTGTAGCAAACATAATTGAATATATACTAAAAATGCTATGGACAAACAAGCAAACAAGAGTAATTTAATAAATTAAACTAGCACAAATATATACCCGTGCACTGCAATAAAGACAAAAACAAAAATATAAATTCGCGGAATTGGTTAAAGGTTCACCAACAAAACGGACAATAAACACTACATACATGCATTCAGTTAAAACTACTTTATGACTAGACATAAAACTGTATAATGTAGGGTTGCACCGGATATATCCGGCCCCGGCCCCGGCCGAAATCCGGCCAAATTTTCATATCCGGCCATATGGCCGCTGGATATGAGGCCGGATTTACCATCTTTCCATGCATCTGCCTCTCTGTTTAATTGGGCAGGAATTCATTGTTTGACAAATTCGTTAAGTTGCACCTCTCTATTTCAACGGGCATGTGGAAACGATGTGATGATCCAGCAATCTGGTGGAAGCACAATAAGATCAGATATCCAGCATCATCCAAAGTGGCTCAAATATACCTGGCTCCTCCACCAAACTCCGTTCCATCTGAAAGACTGTTCAGTTTTGCTGGAGACGTCATCAGTGAGCACCGTGCAAGACTACACTCTGAGAATGCTGAAAAAACTGATATTTTTAAAATACAACGCCTCCGTCAGATCATGACTGAAATTAATAACAATGTTCTGTGTTATGCAGTTTTGCCACTATTGAGTATTGACTAACGACTATTGATTCATTAATTTGACGGTGTACCTCGGTGTTACTGTTTACTCTTGTGTGTTTCATTGCTGGTTACATAGTTACGTTATGTGATGTAGCCTAGGCCTCCAGCTCAAGAACATTCCGCTCCATCCCCGGCCCCGGTACCGGCCGGATCCGCAATCCCAAATCCGGCCCCGGCCGGATTTGAAAAAATCAAATCCGGTGCAACCCTAGTATAATGCTAAGTAAGATATTTGTACGCAGTGACTTAGCCAATAAGAAGTGAAAAGCCGCATTATCCAAAGTACATTTACTACTTGACAAGTATGGATGTCACTCTGTCTTGCTTTCCTCTTCCTTCGACGGTGATGGTGGAGGAACATGATAAATGACGGTGCCATCAGTTAAAAGCCCAACAGCTGCATTAAGCAGTGTAGGTAACGTCATTGCAGTCAGCAGTGTAACGTGCTGGGCAGTGCTAACGCCAAGATAAACAAACGCGGCAACTCCGGTGCCAAGCTGCATCAGTGACATCTAACAGTGACAACGACACAATCACACAGATGTAAACAACTACGCATAATCACATACAACAGCGTCATCCACCTCGACATCATTGCAGCAACATTTTACGTCAGATGACGAGTTATCGACATTCTGACATTCCATAGGCATAGCCAGGGGATGTAGTGGGCGCATCTGCACCCCCAGGGCGGAGAAAAATTTTTAAAGCCATAATTTACATGGAAAATTTGTAAGTGCACCCCCAGGCAGAGCAAGAGTCGATTTTTAGGACTTTTGCTGGGAGGGGGTATTGGGAGTGATTCAGACTGTTCAGTGATTTAGACTGTCTTTTGAGAGTGACGACTAAAAAAAGGTCATCAACTGTTTTTAGGAAAAAGTGCACCCCAGACAAAATCCTGGCCACACCTATGTGAGATTCAGAGCACCATGCCGATTTATGCTGCCTTCTAAAAAAGTTCGCAGTCTGAGCGTGTAGCACAGTAATTAACACAAAAAAGTAGGTCTGCGGATATTAACAATTAATCTTGGTTTGTTCGGTTAATTTTATGAATAAATTTTTACTTAAAACTGGATGCTTAAGAGTGGCCCATATATTTACTTACTTATTGTCAGTCTTTGGAACTTTGTAAGTATCCAGATGGAAGTTTCTAAACTGACGTTTAGCTTTATTATACACCTTTAACTTTGAACCACGATTTATAAACATAATGAATGACTGCACGTTTTTATAGAAAAGGAATGAGATGTTGCATTCATATTCATATTTTATCAAATTATCTATTATCTAACAGATAACAAATTAAGAGGAATTAATCAGAACTAAATATTTTAGATAATTTAAGTAAGATAAGTATTAGCTCTAGTAATAAGTATTACATTTACAGCACGTTTTAGCAGCAGGTATGTATTGTAGTGTATTAATCTGACCCTTTCATGAAAAACAGTGCATATAACGATGGTAAACACAGAGCAATGGAACTGGCTTGCTCGAATGTTGAGGAGAAATGAGGACAGCACTGCCAAGCAAGCACTGTGTGCAAAGAAGGAATACTATAAATGATATCTGGAAAAAGAAATGTGCACGGCAGGTACAACTGGAAGAAGATGGAGGTAACAGCATAAGGCAAAACTGGATTGAGACGAAGCGTAAGTCGCGTCAAACACAATGTAATTGTCAAGTACCACAATGCGAGTAACGAAGAGAGCCTTTTTATCCTGAAGGTGTAGAAAGCCAGGTGCTTGCAGTGACGTAACAGCCTCACCAATGTTCAGCGCCCCGATACAACGACCGATGTGCATTGCAATGCGATTTGCCGACTTGTTGTCAGGCCACTGCAATAGCAATACATGGACAGAGTGTAACAGTGTATTACAAGTCTACTGGCAACTTGATGAACTGGCTTCAGGATTTGCCAGGCAATGATCTAAGCACTGAAAATTAGCAGCCAAGAAAGTCTGAAAGTGACTCACAAACCGATATTCAGGAAAAATCTACAGCAATCAATCATAAATAAACTGTACCTGTTAACACTAGACTTAAGGAGCTGTGTGACAGAATGCATATATCCCTCTTAGTCTGTGATTTAAAGTATCCACTGAATATTTACAAATCGTCAACTGGTAAAGCTGACAACGGGTTACGGCAATTAAATAAAAGACATCACAAGAAAGCAAAACCTCCTCATCTACAAGACACTTTTGTCTGGACATGCACCAGCACTTTATCAAAAGTAATGGTGCTGGGAACATCAATCAATCAATCACGACCCAACACCTTTTTGGGTACATGTCCCAGCTGCAAAACACATACCACACAACTGCATGGGATCTCTTTCATGTAGAGCCTGATTAACTACAATTTACATTCGAACCTGTCAGACATCCTGAGATTAAATAATGATTTCACTGTGGACGGCTCTTTACATCAAAATGGCTCATCTGCATCAACTGATTGCGGACTTTTTGAAGAATACACTGAGAAATGAGAAATTACTAGTCTTAGTGTTAATCCTCACAGACCATACCGGTACTGAAAAACTATTTACATTAACTGAAAAATTTTGACGACATAAATTACCACCTCTGTTATAAGTGTAGTTCAATCCCAGACGTTTCTCTAAGGGACATGGCTTGGAAGGAAGCTTTGTCGGCAGAGAAAAACAAACTGCTTAAACAAAATCTGGATATTTGTGTGTTAAGTAAGAACAAAACAGCTAAAAATAAGACAACGTTGCTGTGCAAAGACAATGCATTCAACAGAGATGTGTATTAATAATTACGAGCAAGGCAGAGATCTGTCCTGGGAAAGCTAGCCAGCCGACACCGATCATCAGCTCAAGCCAAGCATCAATACGCAGATTGTTGTTGATGCGGACGTTGTGGCGTGGATAAGTGTTAAAGTCGCTGCTGCGCACCAGATGCAGCACGTTGCCCAGCAGCCACAGCATTGTCGGCAACACAAAAGCCGGAATGAACTGTCAAAGCACAACACAACACCAACAGTTACTGACACTAGTGGCAACAATATTTAATGACATTAGGACATGTTTCATCATTGGCTCTCTGTGCTCAAACCCCTTGAATACGAACTAATATGCATCAAATATGATGTTAATTTCTACTGACAATCTGCATAATCCATCGCTGGCTTTCAAGCATCATCACACTAACAAATGAATGAGTTTTACATATTAAAAGGATTCAATGAGAATTCTGTTGTTTCCCTTCTTCCACTAGTTATGTACATGTAACTGTATGTACATCTACAAAATTGGATAAACATTTAAGTATGCCAATAAAGGGGCTACAATGAGATTGCTGAATCCATTCACTGCTGAAGAGTGGTCAAAAATGGTGTAGCACAACATAAGTACCAGTACAATATGAGATTAATTATTCCTCGGATTGCAGCAACAGGGGCAGAGGCACTGGCCTAAATGATATTGCCAGACACTGACGGACATGCATATTTGAAGCTCAATATGAAAACACAAACATATTAGAGTAGCTTCCTAAACCAAGTTGTCTTTTACCAAAGTATTTACCACAGTTGTTTCTAAGCAACTTCTCTATCTTAAGATATGATTTGCTGTTGAGTGTGATAAACGATTAGTCACAAAACAATGTCGATCAATAACAGAGTGCCTCAATGTTCATGCCATATACAGGGCGAGTATAAAGAAGTAAACCCCTGTCAAAGTCGATCCAGATGCGGCTGATTTTCAAGATTTAATAGGAACTTCCTTGTCCAAAGATAGATCTCTGGTAAAAGTGTCATGAAGATCCAATCATTAGTTTTCATGTGAAGTTGCTAACAGACAGACAGACAAACTGACAAATACGAGGTAAACATCGAAAGCACCTGGTCAGAGAATTGAATTCCATCAGTCTTTTTAGCTGTAGTTGCATACACAGAGAGCTTTGCCATTAGTAACACGCTGCTCATCTGCAATATATGTTCATTCATTTATTCTAGAGATGACTGATAAAGCACTGGTCAACTATCGGTCGGCGCCTCACAATCAACCGATACCGCTGTCTTATTTATTTAGGACTCTTACTTACTTGAAGGATAGCAGTGTGCAGACAAAACAAAACACACCCAAAACCAAAGTTACAAAATGCACCCACTTTTATCGGAAACAGAAGCCACTCTCATGTTTGTTTACTTTTAGCAATAAAAATAAAAACTTGTACTTATCAACTATGTAAACAACAATCGGCCGATACGAACGTACAAATTAGCCGATACCGATTATCGGCCGTGACGATACTGATTATCGGTGCATCTCTTATTAATTCATTTGTTCATGTAATCAGTCCACAATGAACCATATATATATACAGGAAGTGTAACAAAACAATTTTCATATGCAAAAAGCCCAGTTTTGATAATGTTAAAGTGCCACTGTTTTTAAATAGCAACAAAGGTCATAGATTACATAGGAGGACACTGTCAAACATCCTTGTCTGTCTAAGAATAAGAAATTAATTTTCAATGCATGTGCAATAATTATCCTGACACAAATTATTGGCCAGACCTGAACCCAGAACCATGTGGGTAGAAAGCATTCATGCACAGCTGTGTGTGTTACTGTTAAGGCATCAGGAAAAGCAGAACTTGTAAACAGTACATATAACACTAATGAAGGAAGTAAATGACTGGGACAATGAAGTATCTTGCAAGAGAAAGCAAAAGGCCAGCAGACTGTATTAGTAAATGCAATTTAAAACAGACAAAAATAAAAAGCCCAGGTTTGTCTCAAGTAGTAGTACCAGGTAATAGAAATATTGCAAGACATAAGTATTCATTCAATGGTAGTAAAGGTATAAGGACACAGGCCTGTCCGGATGGCTTAGATAAATCATAACATTTATATTTAACGAAGTTACAAAAGATGATACACAACCGGTATAATTGCCTAACAGTTGTTTTACACACATGGTTTATCACAGTGGCCTTGTCAAGGTATACAGTTATGACAATAAATTCTGCAGCTATAATAACAAAAATAGTACATACAAATAAACGTGATAACATCACAGTTAAGGGGACGGTGGCATCCAGCGAGCCTTTCGTCTTATACCATGTCAAACAACTGCTCAGCAACGTCATTCCATAAAAGCGTCCCATAAACACTTCTGTTGCCCCAACATTGCCTTTTATCTACAATAAAATAAAGTACCTGTAAATATTACAGATGACTTATATATGTGTCTTATTTTTGAAAAATGGAGATGTGATAGTCATGGCCATAGCCAATAGCCATAACATAATGACCATCATATCTCCCACTGCCTGTCAGGAATGACATGTACATACAACAGACATGCAGTTTTGATTATATGTTTGCACTGTGTGCAGCAACTTAAACATCATCAGATTAAATAATCACGGCACAGTACAAATACACTTCCTCCTAACTAGGAATGTTAAAATCGTTTTCTTAACAAAACCGGTTGTCGTTTTGTGAACACCGGTTTTTTACCGGTTATCGGATTAGATGATGTCATGCATCACATGGCTGTGACTGTGAGTTCTCGAAAGGCAGAGGTCTCCGTGAAGTGACTCGTCGTGTATAGTTTAACAGTTACCAGGTGGCGGCAGTCAAACACTATACTGAAGTGAGTGACTGACACTGATGTGCGCCTGTGCGGTTGGCGGATGCATCCACTTGCTGATCCGCATAATTTTTTTAGAATCCGTGGACTACTGATGTGTCCTTCAGTTT
>Ga0209562_1000418_pt1 | contig 14507 bp, 13 predicted proteins | sample WorMetvacBELIZE2_FD_187399 | JGI IMG/M metagenome (GOLD analysis project Ga0209562, IMG submission 187399) | Marine gutless worms symbiont microbial communities from Max Planck institute for Marine Microbiology, Germany - Olavius vacuus BELIZE.2... | ecosystem: Host-associated > Annelida >... | reverse complement strand
CCTCGCAATTTTTTTTAATATTTAAATAATGTCCGGTGGCAATAAGATCACAGCCCAATAATAAAGCATGCTTTTGTAAAGCTTTGAACTTAATTTCAAGATTACATAAAATATCTGGATTTGGGGTCCGAGCTTTAGTTAATTCATCTAAGAATTTTGTAAATACCTTTTGCCGATATTCTTGAGCAAAATTAATATGATGAATTTCGATTCCTATTGAATCTGCACATTTAATTGCTGCGCGAAAATCCTCTCTTGTAGCACAATAATCATTTTGATCATCATCTTCCCAACTTTTAATAAAAATTGCTGTTACCTTATGACCTTGCTTTTTTAATAGGTATGCTGTTACCGCAGAATCCACTCCGCCGGACATCCCAACTAAATAATGTTTCCTCATTACCAACTTTTTTTCAGTTGTAAAAAATCAAAAAGTATAATTAGATTTAATAATCTTAATATTTTAACCATTGCCGTAACAATAATTAAATAATAAAAATTTTGCTTTTTAAAAGTTAAAAATGAAATTTATCGACGAGGTTCAAATTGAAATTCATGCCGGTAAAGGTGGTGATGGCTCTGCCAGTTTAAGGAGAGAGAAATTTGTGCCTAAAGGCGGACCCGCAGGTGGTGATGGTGGGAATGGTGGAAGTGTTTATCTTATGGCTGATCATAATCTAAATACTTTAATTGATTTTACCTATAAGTCGATTTTTCGGGCTAAAAATGGTAAAAATGGGAGTAGTAAGGATCGTGACGGTAAAAAAGGAGAAGATATTTATCTAAAAGTTCCACTTGGTACCAAAGTTACTGATATTAATTGCAAAAAGATAGTTGGAGAATTATTAATCTCAGGTCAAAAATTATTAGTTGCAAAAGGTGGTAAAGGTGGACTTGGTAATCATCATTTTAAATCAAGTACCAATCGAACCCCTCGTCAATTTACCTATGGAGAACTAGGAGAATACAAATACATTAAATTAGAATTACAATTATTGGCAGATGCCGGATTGATTGGGATGCCCAATGCCGGTAAGTCAACTTTATTATCTTCAATTTCGTCAGCAAGACCTAAAATTGCCGATTACCCATTTACAACCTTGTATCCGGTATTAGGTGTAGTTAAACTTGATGGAAAACTGGATCAAATAAACGATTATGTTGTCGCCGATTTACCGGGATTGATTGAAGGTGCTTCCAAAGGGGTAGGTTTAGGACATCGTTTTTTAAATCATATTCGTCGTGCTCGGTTGCTAATTCATCTTATAGATATTTCGCCCATAGTATTATCAAATGATTTAAAAATTGTAATTAATCATGCAAAAATTATTAATAATGAGATATATAAATATGATCAGGAAATATTAGCAAAACCGTATTGGCTAGTTTTCAACAAACTCGATCTAATTCCAGATTCAAAATCAATTGATTCTAAACTACAAAAAATTGTTGCCTCACTTTCAAAACTTTTTAGAATTGATGATTGGATGGCTATTTCCGCAATTAATAAAAAAAATACTATTCATTTAACAACTAAAATCGGTGAGTTTTTACAAGCTAATCCTCCGAAATATATTCGAAAATATGATGAAGATTATGATAATGTTGATCCAAAATCTATAAAATATAAACCTTTAGTTGATGATCAAATTTTTGAAGCAAATGTTGAAAAAATTATCAAAAAAATAGATTTTTAATAGATGAAAAAAAAAGTTGATAATAAAAGAATAGTGGTAAAAATTGGTAGTGCACTATTAACTAACGATGGTAAAGGGTTAAATTTATTGGCTATGAAAATTTGGGCGAAACAAATTGCCCAATTAAGGAAAAAAGATTGTGAAATAATTTTAATTTCTAGTGGTGCCATAGCTGAAGGTATCAAAAGATTAAATTTAAAAGCTTGTCCTCATCAATTACCCGAATTGCAAGCTACTGCAGCTATTGGTCAAATGGGATTAATCCAGGGATGGGAACTAGTTCTTTCCAAACATAATATTAAAAGTGCCCAAATATTGCTTACTCATGATGACCTGCGTGAACGAAAGCGTTATTTAAATGCTCGATCAACGATTTTAAAATTATTGGAATTTAAAATTGTCCCAGTTATTAATGAAAACGATACGGTAGTAACCGATGAAATTAAACTTGGTGACAACGATACTTTAGGTGCATTAGTGGCAAATTTAGTTGAGGCTCAATTATTAATTATTCTTACAGATCAAGATGGTTTGTATACTGATAATCCTAATGATAATCCCAAAGCAACATTGATAAAAAACGTTGTAGCAGGTGATCCTAAAATTTTACAATTGGCAGGATCAGAATCTTCTAAAGGGATGCTAGGAAAAGGTGGAATGTTTACCAAAGTAAAAGCTGCAGAACGAGCCGCTCGCAGTGGTACCGCAACAATAATCGCAAATGGTAATGAAAAAAATATTTTAACTAAGATTATAAATGGCAAAAAAATTGGTACTTATTTTGCAAGCAATACCCCAAGAGTTGCTGCTAGAAAACAATGGCTGGCTAATCATCTTCGAGCTAAGGGTAAAATTTTAGTTGATGATGGTGCGGCAATTGCACTTATTAAAAACCAAAAAAGTCTGCTTCCGGTTGGGGTAATTAGTACCGAAGGAAACTATACTCGAGGAGAACTGGTGAGTATTTATAAAAATAATGGAACTGAGATTGCCCGTGGGTTAATTAATTATCCGGCAAAAGAAGTAAAACAAATATTGGGAGCAACATCTAAAAAAATTGAAACGGTACTTGGCTATCGAGCTGAAGCAGAACTAATTAATCGGGATAATTTGGTTTTAATGAAATAAAAAATTCGATAAATATATTTAGATCATTTATTGATGACTTTTATGTAAATAACCATATTTATCTAGTTCATTTAATAATCTTTCAAAAATTCTAATTCTTTCAGTCAAAATAACCGGTTGAGCTGAAATCCGACCAAGTTTAGAATTATCGGTAATATATTTACGAATTTCCGGCCAGTTTATTGTAAACCAAATCGATTTTGGCAAAGAAGACTTAATATATTTGCCTTTTTCGGTAAATGAAGATTTAGGATAGTCTTGTAAATTTTTATGGTAGATATTTTTTATTATTTTATTGATTGCTCCAGGTCCGGTATTGTAGGCAGCGAGTGCTATTAAAGTGCGGTCTGGTTCTTTAACATATCGAAGATCGTCTCTAAGTAGTTTTAAATATTTTGCTCCGGCGTTAATTTGAACTGTAGGTGGATCATCTTGTGAGATTTTTAATTGTTGAGCTGTAACTTGGTTTATCATCATCAATCCCCGGGCTCCTGTGCTACTTATGGCATTATTATCCCATTGTGATTCTTGATATGATAATGCTGATAATAAAGTCCAGGATTGTTCAGTTTCGTTAGCTGCTGATTTAAACTTATCAATTAGTGGAAACAATCTTCTTTTAATTCGCTTGTCAAAATACTGCAAATCTAAATTATCTAAATATTTATTTTTAATGGCAAAACTTTCAATCAAAGTTTTTAAACGATTGTTTTGGGATAATTCGTTACGAAAACGATTTATTTCAGAGATATCATGGGTTTTTGATTTTTTGGTAAATGCCCATACATTATCAGTAGTAATTTCAAAATCTATATTTGTTTTTAACTTTGAAAATACCAATTTGATTAATGGTATATCGTTTACATTTACCACAGCTAAATGATTTGGATGGTCTTTTAGGATATCGGCAATTTCAAAATTTGTATGATTTGAAATCATAACTTCAACATTTGGATAATTTTTAAATTTCTTTAATAGTTCATGAATACTAGGATTGTTACTAGATATATATATAATGCTTTTTTGCAGGTTAATTAAGGTATTCGGTATTGAATCATTTTGATTAAAAAAATTATTTGGGATTTTTGAATTTTTATTGGTAATAATTTTTTGAAGATTATGACTAAAAGCTTGGGTTACTTGAAATTTATGATCCTCTTGATTAGCAAAATTATTGGAGCTTAAGCCAATTCCAATAACTCCAGGATTATCAAGCAAATATTTTTTTAACTCAGCTAACGAAGAAATAAATTTAAAATTTGCGGTTTTATCCAAACTTTTAGCGTATTCCAACGCTAAAGCAATATCTAAAGAACTTGGTTGAAATTTTTGTGAGGGAGTAACTTCAAATGTTGATTCATTAGGGTGATGATAACTGACAATCGAAGCAAAATAAATGGTATTTTCTGTTGGTGGAATTTCTTTTTGCGAAAAAAAATAAAAAAATAAACCGAAAATTGTTATTAATAAAAATACAATACCTATAAATATATATGAAAGTTTTTTGGGGAAATGCTTCACTTATTTGAAATTTAATCCTTTTTAAATCCTGATAATAGGATTTTAAGTGAATTTTTTATATTTGAAATTAATCTAGCTTAATTGAAGAAAAATCTAAAGCGTCAAGATCAACCATCGCTTGTTCTTCTTTATTCTTTTTCTCATTATCTTTACCTTTTTCTTCAGCAGAAGTTTCAGCTGTTTCAGCTTTTGGTTTAATGTCTTCAATACTAGGTAAATCTAAACCCGCAAAAGCCTCATCACTAATTTCGCTGGTTGCAGTAGGAATCTGGGTTGTGTTTAATTGAGTCTGACTTGTTTGGTCAGAATTTGTTTGCTCAATATCTTCCTTTTTTAGATCCGTAGTATCTAATGAAGAAGTCTCGGTTTTTTCAGTTGATTGTGGAACAGCGGTATCTTTAATTTCGAGAGATTCTACATTTTCATCGGATGCAGTTGTAGGTTTTACTTCATCAGTTTTCGGTTGATTTGAATCATTATCATTAATTTCTAAATCTAATTCATCTGATTTTAGATTTGCAATATCGATTTCGGGAACTGAATCACTTGCTGTAGCTAATTTTTCGCTATCATTTGGTTTGGCTGAGTCACCTAAATCACTTGATTTTTGCTCTAAGTTAGTTATATCAGGCACTTCCACATTTGCTAGGGCTTCATCTGTCTTATTATTATCTTCAGTTTCAATTTCTGGTTTTATTTCTGGTTCCGAAGTTTTAGCTTTATCTGAACTTATCTGATTTTCCGGTTTGGCAGTATCGTCTTTTTGTTCAATCTCATCAAAATTAAGATCCGGCACCATAATTTGCTCAACCGCAGAGGGCTCAGTCTTAACAGCAGCGGGTTCAATCTTTTCTGTCGTTGTTCCCGATGTTTTAATCTCAGCTGATTCTTGTGATGTTTGAAGATTTTTTTCAGCAGATTCAGTATCAGAATCTTTTGTTGGTGATTGAGAATCGGTTGATTCTTTACCCAAATCAAGATTAAATTCAAAATTTTCGTCTGTTTTAATATTTGATTCAGCTTCTTTTACCATTTCCCGAAGCTGAGGCATAATCATAGTTTTTTCAGAGCTGAAATCCAAATCATCTAACGATATATCAGTTTCATCATCTTCGGCATTTGGATTTTTTTGGGTGCGCTCAATCGCATCAGTAGTTTTTGAACTTTGTGAACTTGCTTCAGAACTGCTAGCTTCAGGAGTTGTGGTGATATCAGCAATTGCTTCCGTAGTTTGGTTTTCTTCTTCTTTTTGAGGAGTTATGCGGGTAATTTCATCGGTAAAAGGAACAGTTGTACTATCAGGTATATCGGAGGTTGAAGAAGAAATTTTAGTTACTTCGGCATTATCCGGTGAATTCACCATAATTGTCGGTTCGATTGTTTGAGGTGATTCAGGTTTTGAAAGTGATTCTAAGTCTTTTAAGAAATCTTCTTCAGAATCCGTAGCTACCGGTGTAGGTTTTTTACTTTCTTCTTCATCGAATCTTTGAATTTCCTCACTCTTAGAAGTATCTTCAGTTGTTTCCTTTTTAGTTTCTGCTGCTGCCACAATTGCTGCAAAATTTTCACTGGTTTCTTCAGAATCTTTGTTTACTTTATCTTTTTTCGATAATCGTTTAATTTTTGAAAAAAAGGATTTCTTAGCCTTTGGTTTTTTATCAGGTTTACTGGGAGAATCATCAGCTGTTGAATCTGGCGGTGGTGGGGGTTGAACTGATTTTGTTTCTGAAGTTGATTGAGGTTGCTGAACTTGTGAAGAGAGATTTTTATCGCTATCAGCAGTAGCATCACTTCCCCATATATCAGCATAGTCCTCATCTACCTCATCCTCTACTTTGAGACGAACACTGCTTTTTCGTTTTTTAATTACCGCAAAAATTATTAAAGCAAATATAATTACAACAAGACCTCCTATCCAAATTAATTTATCAGGAGACAACAAACCTTCCGAAGTTAACTGATTAGTATTGAATAAACTTGAAAAAATAGATGATTCTTTAGTTGCAGTTTTTGGTGGAGTTGGTTTTGTAACTATGGGTTTAGGTTTTGGAGTTGGGACAGGAGTAGGTTTTACTACTACCGGTTTGGGTTTAGGAGTGACAACTACCGGTTTGGGAGCGACAACTGGCTTTGGTGCTGGTTTTACTACTACAACTTTTGCTGGGGGTTCGTCTTTTTTTATTAATCCTTGTTCAAGAATATTTGGTAACTTGATTACGTTAGTTTTGCTTTTGGAATCTACAGTTTTCGGTTGTTCTAGGATAGGATTAGCTGGTATCGAGGGTGGAATACCTGGGTTTGTCTTAGCAATTAATTCTTGGGTTTGAGCTTCAAGTTTTGCTAGTTTTGCTTTTGCGCTTTCAATTTTGCGATCTAGACTTGCTATTGTTGTGGCAGAAGCCTTTGATGAAGTTCTTTTTTTAGTTGATAATCTTTTAGTAGTAACCTTAGGAGTTATACCTGAATAAGCACTTTGGGGAATACTATAAGCAGAACTGGGAGATGGATTTATTAATAAGGTAAATTTTTGGCTAACAGAAGCTCCAGTTGCATTTATTAATTCAACTACAACATCAAGATAAGGTTCATTAATTGGCCTAAGCGATCCTAATTGAACAACAGCACTATTCTGATTGCGTAATATCGTTGTAGTTATACTATTATCAATCCCTCCATTTGGCATAGGATGATATGAACGTCCCTTAATTGATTGAACATCTTGAGGTGAAGCTAAGACCTCAATATAAGCTTGTAAAGGCTGACCAATTACCGAATTAGTCTGAATTCTGCCAAATGAAATTTGGGCAAATACGGAATTTGAAAATAAAAATAATCCTACAATTACAATTAATAATTTATTAAAAAATCGAACTAGATTCGAATTTAAAAAATATAAATTATTAAATATCATTTAATTGCTTTGTTGTTTAATAATATCTTGTAGTTTTTGGATTCTTTGATTAATTTCCTTTAATTCTTTCTGTTTAGCAGTAACTTCAGAGTTGGTTGCGGTGCTTTTTGCTTTTAATCTTTTTGGTGTTTGAATTGATTTTTTAACTTTCGGTGTTTGATAAGTAGGAGTAAAAGCAAAATATCCTTCATCTAAAGGAGTATCTTGATAGGGGATGTCTTCACGAATAATTGTTGCTTGTCCCGGTAAATCAAATCTTGCACCTTGACTGGAATTTAATCCGCGGGAAATTCCCTGGATGTTTTCACTAGGATCTAAAATTAATGAAATAGATTTTATCGAACGACCCTCAGGCCAAACAGCTTCGATAATAATATTCGCATTTACTTCGTAAAATGGAATCTTGGTAAAAAACTTAAAGTAGGCTCGTTTTGATTTGTCATTAGGTTGTATATATTCACCTTCAATATTTCTTAAATAATGATTATAGTCAATCCCTAATTTTTCATATTCTTCGGCTTTAGCCATTTTAATGGTTGCATTTCTAATTTCACTTTTAGTCCCATAAATGCTAACTTCGGCATTTAAAGATTGTCCAAGAGTAGACTTCACCTTAACCGGACCAAAAGATAGTGCCAGTGCAGGGTTTGACCATGAAGTGGTAATAAATATTATTCCGATTAATAGTTTATATCGATGAGGAATTTTGTATATAGACATTTTCGTCCTTTTAAAAGAGACTGTTTTTAAATGTTTAGTATCAATATGTTGCAAAATTAGATTATATCAACACTTTAGATTAGTAATAAAATCCATTATTTTTAATACATTATTATCCACTAACATTATCAATATCTTATCAAATCTTCCTAAAATTTTCTTACCATATAATAAGATGTAATAAATAACATACATTTTTACAAATTTGGCTTACGAAGTAGTGCAGGAGTGATTGTTTTAGCTCGTTTATCTTTATAAGTTTGTGAGTTATTTATATTAATATTTTCATTAATTGGCTTTTGAGGTTTAGGCATTTTTATGGTGATTTTGGGGATCTTTTTATCAAGTAGATTTTCAATTTCAGTCAAATAATCTAATTCATTTTTTGCACATAAGGTTATTGCTTCTCCAGGTTTTCCCGCACGACCTGTTCTGCCAACTCGATGAATATATTCATTGGCAATATTTGGTGGAGAATAGTTAATAACTAATGGAAGTGATGGAATATCTAATCCACGAGCAGCAACATCGGTAGCAACTAATAATTGAATGGTTCCAATTCGAAATTGATTCATTACCTGATCGCGTTCAAATTGACTCATATCTCCATGAAGCTCATCTACTAAAAAATGAGATGATTTTAAAATCTTAGCAACTTTTTTGGCATTAATTTTCGTGTTGGTAAAAATTAAAGCTTGTTGCTTTGGTTTTTGATTCATTATTAATTCAATATTTGATATTTTATTTTTTTCTTCAGCTAAGCAATATCGATGAACAACATTGTCACTAACTTCCATCTCCTGGTGAATATTTATGGAAATTGCATCTCGTAAATATTTATTTGCTAATTTTTTGATCTCAATACTATAAGTTGCGGAAAAAAGCAGGTTTTGGCGAGATTTTGGTAAAAAATTGATGATCTCATTTAATTGAGGTAAAAATCCCATATCAAGCATTCGATCAGCCTCATCCAATACTAAGTAATTAATCTGATCCAAACTTATGGTTTTATTTTGAATATGATCTAGTAATCGCCCAACGGTTGACACAACAATTTCAACTCCCATTTTTAACTCAGTAATTTGCAAATTAATATTATTACCACCGTATATTGTCGTCGATCGTAAATCACTCATTTGTAAAAAATCTTTAAGATTCTTACCAATTTGTTGGGTAAGCTCTCGAGTTGGGGCGAGAATTAAAGCTTGTAAAGGATGGTTTGCCGGTGAAGTACTTTTATTTCCATATGGACTTAGTAACTGAATTATCGGTAATAAATATGCTGCAGTTTTTCCAGATCCGGTTTTTGCTTTAACTAAAACATCATGTCTTGCTAATACTTCAGGAATAACTTTAGCTTGAACTTCGGTTGCGGTTTTATAACCAATCGCTTCTAGCGAAAGTAACAGCGATGTTGAAAGTTTTAGTTGAGAAAATTTCAATATTTATGACTGGATTTCAAACAGACTGACAATTTTTTTAACCCCCCCAACTTTTTCAGCAATTGTATTTCGGGCAAGATCAGCTTCACTAGCTGTTACTATCCCAAATAAATACACTACACCTTCTTCAGTAACAACTTTAATATCCCGAGATTTAATTGATGATGAACCTAGATACGTGCTTTTAACTTTAGTGGTAATCAATGAATCACTGGATCTGGAAGAAATGCTTGAATTAGGGCCTACTGTCAGATAGTTGAATACACCCCGAGAATTTGGATGATCATTAGCAATACTTTCTGCTTGTTGTTTTAAATTTGGATTTGGTACTTGACCGGTTAACAATACTGCACGATTAAATGAAGTAACATTTATATTAGTATTGGGAATGGTATTGTTATAAGTATTGTTAAGATTTGATTCAATTGTACTATCATCTAATTGAGCCCCTGCCGATCTTTTATCAACAAGTATTTTAGTTGCAACTCCCACCCCGGTAGCACCAATTAAAAAAGGCAGCCCTAAATTTGCACACCCAATAAAAACAAAGGATGATAGATAAATTAAAATAAATGATAAAAATTTTGAAATAAATTTTTTATTCATAATAATTTTCATATTAATGGTTTAGAAAAATCCTATCAATTCCATCACAAATTGAATGGATAATTAAAATATGCATTTCTTGGATTCTTGCAGTCTTTTCCGTTGGGACATTAATTATTAAATCATTAGTAGATAATATTTTCGAAATTTTTCCGCCATCTCTGCCGGTAAGAGCTATCACCCGACCATTATTTTTTTGCATTTGGATTATTGCTTCGCAAATATTTATTGAGTTTCCACTAGTAGATATTGCGATTAAAATATCCTCAGGTTTTGCCAGCGCGCAAACTTGTTTAGCAAATACTAAATTAAATTCGTAATCATTACTAATTGAAGTAATCGTTGAACTATCTGTGGTTAATGCAATTGCCGGTAGTGGTTGTCTTTCAGATTCAAATCGATTTAGAAATTCCGAACTTAAATGTTGAGAATCTGCAGCTGAACCGCCATTGCCGCAAACTAATATCTTTCCACCATTAGATATGCTCTGGTGAATTAACGAAATCGCCTTTTCAATCGGAAAAATTAATTGTGGGTAGATTTGTGTTTTAATATTAATTGATTCTTGAAAAAGATTTTCAATATGACTTTTCAATTCAATATTTATATTAGGTTTTTCACCCATACAATTTCTTTTCCTTCATCAATTAAAATCGCATCAATCCTGGCTTGAATAATTCCCATTTTTTTCATAAGTAGTTTGGCAGTTCTTACCAATATTCTTTTTTTCTTGGGATTAATACTTTTACCGGCACTAATCCAGGAATTTATTTTTCGGTAACGAACTTCAACAAAAACTATAAGCGGTCCATCCTTACATAAAAGATCAATTTCACCTTTTTGGTTATGATTTTGGGTTTTGATATTGCGACCGATAATTTTGAGACCATTAGCAATTAAATATTCTTCTGCGATTTTTTCAGCCCGCTCCCCAGTAATTTGCTTAGTCGTCCGTTTGGGGTGTAGCTTAAAATTTTTTAATAGATAGTCCCAAAATTTTGTCAATAACAAATGACCCTTATATCAATCAAATTAATCAAAATAATAAGCTATTACCTAAGAAATAAAGCTCTTTAAAGCTAAAAGATAACTAAAATATTATTTGCTGTAGAATTTATAAAACGAAATTATCTGTGAATCTCTCAAAATCCAAACTAATTCCAACAATTGGAAAAGTATACGTTATTGCAACTCCCATAGGAAATATCGAAGATATAACTTTAAGAGCTATCAAAGTAATTAATAATTGTCAATATATTTTTAGTGAAGATACCCGTCACTCAAAATTCTTATTAAAAAAATATCAACAGAATAATAATCATAAGTTTGTTTCACTTTTTGAATACAATCAAAAACAAAGAATTACAACTGCGATATCCTTATTAAAAAAAGGAAATAATATTGCTGTTGTTAGTGATGCGGGAACTCCTGCTATCAGTGATCCCGGTGCAATTTTTATTAAAGAATTAAGCAAAGAAAATATCGAAATTATTCCGATACCTGGCGCTTGTGCAGCAGTATCTGCATATTCGGTTAGTGGGATTGAAAACTCAAGTTTTTATTTTCAAGGATTTTTACCGGATAAAAAAAATAAACTTAATCGAACATTACAAAAAATTGTTGCCTGCGATGTTCCTGTGATTATTTACGAAGCCCCCCATCGTCTATACCAAACTATTAATGCAATGTTAAAAATTTTTAATCCTCAACGCCAAATTTTCATTGCTCGTGAAATGACAAAAGTTTATGAAGAGTATTTATTGACTAATCTTGAAGATCTATTGCATAGGTTAAGCGAAAAAGGTAAACAAAATAATAAAGGTGAATGGGTGCTAATAATTCCTCCTACTCAAAAAAAAGTTGGAGTGAGTAATTCCCCAAACAATGGTCAAACCCAACAAATTGCTGATACTTTAATACTTGAATTAAAAAACAAACTCTCAAACTCACAATTAGCTAGGATAATTCATAAAGCAACCAAAATTGATCGAAAAGAAATTTATCAAAAAATAACCTCCAATGGAAATAATTAAATATTGTATTCAATGCGGAAGCAATGTTGAATTAAAAATTCCGATTAATGAAGAGCGAGAACGGGCAGTATGTGTTAATTGTAGCTATATTCATTATCAAAATCCTCGGATTGTGGTTTGCACTATTACTGTTGATAATCAAAAAATATTATTAGCGAAACGAAATATTGAACCTCGAAAAAATTTTTGGACTCTACCCGGAGGTTTTTTAGAAATGAATGAATCTCCCGAAGCAGGAGCAAAAAGAGAAACTGAAGAAGAAACTTATTGCCAAATTGATATTATCCGTCCATTTTCAATGATAATGGCAATGACCGGTGAGCAAGTTCATATTTTTTATTTAGCAAAATTACGAATTTTTTCTGATCAGCCGACCGCAGAAAGCTCTCAAGTGAAAATGTTTAATTATAATGAAATTCCTTGGTCGGAGCTATCTTTTCTAACGGTAAAAGCCACATTGGAACAATATCTCAGCAATCCTAATCATCTCGGAGTAATATGTGGCAAGTTTAATAATCAAAAACAATTTATTAGATCAATTTAACCATTATCTAAAATATTACATTGTAGTTTGATTACATTATTAGAAATTAATTAGTTATAAAATTGATGTAAAAATCAGCTAATAAAAAATAGATAATTTTTTTCAATCCTGTTATTAGAAACATTTATAATTATCACTTATTCAAAATTAATAAGGTTTTATATGAGTAATTTTACAAAGTTTATTGGAGTTTTATTTATTTTGGTTAATACATCGTTATTCGCTCAGGAATTTTCTATTGAATTAGAGAAAAGTAATATTCAATGGAAAGGAGCTAAGCTTACCGGTGCACATACTGGTAGTATTAAGTTTCAAGAAGGCAATATTGTATTAAAAGATGGTAAATTAGTCGGAGGGAAATTTATCGTTGATATGAAGACTATAAATAATGATGATCTAAGTGGAAGGTCTAAAAATAGATTAGTAAATCACTTAAAAAGTGATGATTTTTTTGGTGTAGATCAACACCCAACATCAACCTTAATATTTAAAGAGTCAAATATAGTTGATAGTAATCAATATAATATTATTGCCGATTTAACGATTAAAGGAATTACTCAACCAGTTGAATTTGTTGTTAATATTGACGATCGCCAAGGGAGCGCTAAATTAGTTATCGATCGAAGTAAATATAATGTAAGATATGGTTCTAAAAGCTTTTTTGATAATCTAGGCGATAAAGTAATTAATGACGAATTTGAAATTACCGTAAATGTGGTTTACTAAGCAACTAATTAGTATTAAGCCAAGGCATTTTCGAAAAATGATGATTTTCAAACTCACGAATTTTATCAGCTTTAGTTAAGGTTAAACCAATTTCATCTAAACCTTCTATCAGACATTTTTTTCGAAAAGAATCAATTTCAAAATTGTAAGTATTGTCTGCGATTATTTCTTGTTTAGCAAGATTGATAGTAATATTAGCATTAGGGGTATTATCTACCCATTGCATTATTTCATCAATAATCGAAAATGATAATATTATCGGTAATAAGCCATTTTTAAAACAATTATTGTAAAAAATATCAGCAAAACTTTTGCCGATTAAAATCCGGATGCCAAAATCCCGAAGTGCCCAAACTGCATGTTCCCTTGAACTGCCACAACCGAAATTCTCATTGGTAATCAATATAGTTGATTTTTGATATCTGGGAACATTTAACACAAAATTTTCGTTAATTTCTCGCTTTGAACTATCCATTCCCGGCTGTCCAATATCTAGATATCGCCAACTGTCAAATAAATATTCACCAAAACCGCTTCTTTTAATTGATTTTAGAAATTGTTTGGGGATAATCGCATCAGTATCAACATTGTTTTGACGCATTGGCGCGGCAATTCCGGTATGAGTAATTAATTTGTCCATTATTTTTTCAAATACTTAACATAAACATTATTGGTAAATACAAAGTAAAGCTATGTTTATAAAACTAAATTTTTATATTTTATTATATTTTTGGTTTTCGCTGGTAGAGATAATAATGTAATGGACTAATATACATTTTACATAAGTAAAGATATTATTTTTAAATTAGGATTTGCAAACGAGAATTCCTCGTCCAAACTTAACTCATAATCATTTCTCAATAGGAAAATAAATACTTATGGTATTTTTCCATTGAAAAATTCTACACAGATATACTCTTTCTGGTAGTCTATAACAATGATTCTATAGTATTCATAAATCTATTCCATTCGCCTTCCTCATCTATATAGAATGCATTGTTTTTCCCTAAAGAAGACTTAATTCTTTTTCTGTAGTTATTTGAACCTTCCCAGCCTGAAAGAAAGAGATAAGTTACCTTATTCTTATTTGATGTTTTCTTATTTTCTTTATATTTATCAATATCTTTTGGGTGAAATAATCCAGTGTATTTAACTTCAATTGCAATATTATCATTAATT
>Ga0209562_1000415_pt1 | contig 14555 bp, 13 predicted proteins | sample WorMetvacBELIZE2_FD_187399 | JGI IMG/M metagenome (GOLD analysis project Ga0209562, IMG submission 187399) | Marine gutless worms symbiont microbial communities from Max Planck institute for Marine Microbiology, Germany - Olavius vacuus BELIZE.2... | ecosystem: Host-associated > Annelida >... | reverse complement strand
GCAATGAGGACAATTTTTTGGTGACATAAGAATAATGAAGTTAAGCAAGTAATGAACTGCCTTTCCAACTATATCACCAACACTTCTTATTGGTAGTGCTAGTTACTAGTTGCAAGCCTTTAGAAAATTAAAGATTTCGGCTTACGGTCGAACCTTCGGTTCTCATCGCACGCTTCGTGTGCTTCATAAAAAATAATCCCACGTCTTGCATGAGATTATTTTTTATGGCTCCCGGAGTCGAATACTCTTGCATTCTCTCCCGACGAGTCGGGATCCGAGGTCGAGCTTTCATCACAAAATCTTCCACTCCCTTCGGTCGTGAGATTTTGGATTTCAGTCGAACCGGTCGGTTCTTATCCTTTACCAAAGAATGGCTCCAAACTTACCTCACTCCTTCGGACCATAGTCTCACACAATAAAAAACGACACCACTTCTCTCTTCCTATTAAAAATCACACCACCTGGGAGCAGGAGGTTGCTCTTATTAAAAAGGAAATCCAACAATACTCTGTAATGTAGCCACTCTAGAATGTAACCAGAAAGGGAACGATAACCATATAAAATGAAATAACTTGGACAAAGTTGGACAAAGTGGAACGCTATAAAAAAACCTACAGAAATGAGTTAAAGCCTTTGTGGTAAGTAAAAAAAATTCATTATAAAGAAATAACTTGAGCAAAGTGAAGCAAAACGAGAGACAAATCTATTGAACCGTTACTTGCCCATTCATCAGCATTGGTAAAAGCCAATTTCTCAATTCAGCGAGTTTTTGGTTTTCGGCTTTATTTTTGATCAGCATTTGAAAAATTGGATCAATTTTTTTATGAAATGTATTCATCACGGAGCTTTCAGGTTCGGCGAATTTAATCTTTACTGCATCTACAGGACTAAGGTTGGATTGGGAACTTCCTCCTGAAATTCTTTCAAGTTTCATTCTGTTTTCTGCCCTTAAAAAGAATAAATATCCAAAATAAACAAACGCTGGTTCAGCCAAAAGTTTTCCGACCCTTTGATTTAAAAGCAAATTCTCCTCATCGACAAAGCACATTCTCCCAACGTTCCCAGTAAGAGACATTAAAACGTCCCCTATTTCTAAGATACAAAACGGAGGTATTTTCTCAGGAATAAAATCAATTCTATCGGTTTTTTCTGTATCAAGTGAACTATCTTGGACACTTTTTATCGTAATAACTTTATATTGCCCAGAATCATCATAATCTTCCGATTTAAAGGAATATCCAGATCCGATCTTAACTCGTTTGTTTAACTTCTTCACTTCCCACCCCTCTGGAATCTCCCGCTTCAGCTCCTCACTCCACACCATTTTCCCGCCACTTGATTTGTATGGTTTTCCGTTTTTGTCGGGAAAATCAAATTGTACAAACCAGTAGTCATACAGAATTTTCGCTATTTGTTCGAGCTGGGTATTGATGCGGTTATTGAGTTCGATTTTGGCATCGAGAGCTGAAAGGACTGAGGCGATTTTTTGTTGGTCTGCATATTCAAATATAGGAACTGGGAATTTACCAATTCCATCTGCACTAATGTTTCCTTGAGCACTGCTACTGTCTAGCCTGCCTAATATAAAATTAGTAAAAGTTTTTTGCTGAACACAGTAGTAGACAAACTTTTTATCTATCCCACTTTTTGGTTCAAATTTCGCCACTCGTTGATTTACAAACAAAAAATCATCTGATGAATGATAGCCTACTTTGCCTATCGTCGCCCCCGTCATGGCAACAACAAAGTCTCCCTTCCCTAAAGCATACTTTAAAAGTTTTTTTCTATCATAGTTTTCCGTATTTACTCTACTACAACTTCTGATGTCAATATAGGGTGGTTTGATGTCCTTTATTTTTACTACCAAGTCTCCAGAACTTGAAAAATCTTTGCTTTTGAATGCAAAGCCAGGAATTATGTTTGTTATTGTTGATAAATCAGTCCTATTCATACTTCAAACCTTTTAAATATTTAAGAATCTCTGCTTCTAAGTTCTTCGACTCGCCAAACATCTGCTCAAGACTTTCCTGATACTCGTTCATCTTGGCTTCAAATTCTTCGGGCGTGATATCGGTGTATTCAATCTTGATCTCGAAGTATTGTCCTGCTGAAAAGCTGTAGTTTTTTTCAGCGATTTCATCGTAACTGATTACGACTGATAAGTCCTCGACAACTTCTTTCTCATTGAATACCTTGATGATCTGGTCTTCTTCTTCGGGAGAGAGCACCGTCTTTTGGTTTTTCTTATCGAGTTTAATTTTTGTTCCGAGCTTCGAGGCATCCATGAGAACAACTTGGTCATCAGCTCCTTCTTTATCAATAAATACAACCGAGACATTCGTTCCAGTCGTGGCAAAGATATTACTCGGCATACTCACTACACCTTTGAGCATTTTTTCATCTATCAGCTTTTGGCGGATCTTTTTTTCGATCCCACTCTGAGCCGTGATAAATCCTGTTGGTACGACGATTGCCGCCTTCCCCTTTTCGGAGAGCGAGGAAATAATATGCTGAAGGAATAACAGATAGATCGCCATTGATTCCTTTTTCTTCTTGGGGATCGTAGGAATCCCTGCAAAAAATCGGCTTTGGTTTTCTTTTGTATCTACATCATCTCGCCATTTGCTAAAGTCGAGCTTAAAAGGCGGATTAGAAACGACGTAGTCGAACTTGCGAAGTATTGATCCTTCTTTATGGTAAGGGTCTTTGATCGTATTTCCTTGGATGATATTGTGGATCGAGTGAACGAGGTTGTTCAATATCAGGTTCAAACGAAGTAGGTGTGAAGATTTGTCCGATTGATCTTGCGAGTAAATCGTACATTTATCTTCTCCGATCGCATGAGCTACGTTCATCAGGAGTGTTCCCGATCCTGCCGCAGGGTCGTAGACCGTTACATTGCTGACAGGCTTGTCTACGAGAATCGCCGCCATGATCTTGGATATGGCATGAGGTGTGTAATACTCGGCATACACCCCCCCTCCGTCGGTGTTGTAGTCTTGGATGAGGTATTCAAAGATATGTGAGAAAAAATCAAATTTCTGCTCAAAAATTTCCTCGAAATTTACTTCAACCAATTCATTTACCAGAGCCTTTGCAAATTGATCTTTTTTAGCTTCTGAAAAATTCTGAAGGAATCGATCGACTCCCTCAAAGAGTTGAATTTTGCTTCCTTCTTCTGTTTTAACCGAAAATACATCCGCATTTTCTTTCGCAATATCTCGCAGTACGTCACTAAAGAGTTTTCCAAATTGCTCGATGTTCTGCTTGTTCCAAAGCGTTGAAATAAAATGATCAGGCTTGAGTCTCGCACTATCGGATCTTATTTTCAAGAAAGACGGTTCTTTAAAAGACAATGCCGTTTCTACCGTTGCGAACCTAGCAAATAGGGGGAACGAATTACGAATGCAAAAGCTAGGGAAATTATCAAGCACCCTAGAGCCAAGAATAAAAGCATTAAAAGCCCTGGAAGATGTAGCAAACGCCAGTGGTCAAAAGGTGGGAACTTATTTTCAGACGATGGCTATGGCGGGAAGTGCGGGTGCACTCTTTGTTAATCCGGTAGTAGGAATTATAGGTCTTATAGCTTCATACCCGCCAGCAGTGAAATCATTGCTTATGGCATATGGAAGATTGAAAGGACGTACCATGTCCGCAGATATAGTGGCAAAAGTGCAAAAGGGAGAAAAATTATTACCAGAGGAATCGGCAGAAGTAGCAATAGCAGTAAATCGTCAAGCGAACGAAGTTGTTACTGAAATGCAAGTAAAAAAGCAGAGAGAAGCACAAGCCACGACAGACCCACAAAAAACCATTTCCAAAACCGAGCCGTCTTCTGAAAAAACTGATAATCCGACAGAATCCACGCCAACAGAACCACAAACACAAACGATCCAATCGAAGTCAGGAAAATCCCAAGCGACACAAAAGGAGCCAGAAAATATGTCTCAGGACGAAGTATTGCAAAAGCAATCCCGCCAAGAAGAGATACTGCCAGAAAGTGAATATGAAAAGCCCCAAAAGCCCGTTTCTGAAAAGGGATTAGATCCATCAAGGGGGATGATACCAAAAGAAGGAGCATTGTCAAAAGAGAGTGCAGGACAAAAAGGTACGGCAATAAAAACATCCGAAGCTATCGGAAGCATCGACGACATAAAAACCCGTCCAGACCTTTTCCAGCAAACCAGAAGATTGGAAAACCTAGAGAAAGAGGGATTTGAAGAATACAAAGTATCGGAGATCGTAAAAGATTTTGATAAGAAAAAATTTGATCCGATAGAAGTGGGCGTTTTTAGAGGTTCGGATAAAGTTACAGACGGAGATGCAGTAGTTTTATCCGGTCATAATAGGTTGGAGATTTTAAAAAGAGCGGTAAAAGAAGGGAAAATCTCGAAAGATGAGGCGTTGGATCTTATAAAAACGAAAGAATATGTAGGAGATGAGGGATTACAAGGTGCTATACGAGAAAGCATATTCTCTAATACATCCAATAAATCCACGAAAGATTTAGGTGTTTTAGACCTAGCGATAAATGGAAAACTGGGAGCAGATGACATAAAGCAGATATTTTCCTACGATAAAACGAAAGTCAAATTTTTTAACGAGATAGTGGAGAGTTTCAAAAAGAACGATCTAATTGAGTTTTGGAACGAAAAAATAGCCATCTCATTGTCGCAGTACAAGAACTTGAGCTTCAAGGTTTTGTCCGAACGACTAAATTTTATAAATGCTATCACGGAAAAAGTAAATACCCGATTGGCAGATATACCAAAAGAAAGCCATATAGCAGTTAAAAATGACATACATAATTTCATAGCGGAGTCCATGAGGCCAAGTGCCGTAAAAACTATCAGAAGCGTTGAAAGCGGAATTAAAAGGTTTTTAGATGCTATACAAAACAAAGGATACTCTAAAAGAGAAGTCCAGGACTTATGGGGAAACATCGTTACACAAACGAAAGTGGACAAAGATAAGGTGGGGATATTTATGAAATTTATGCAAAACAAAAACAAATTTGGAGGGATAGATAACGAAACATACGATGCCGTGAAAAGACTAGTATCAGAAAATCAAGAGATAAAAAATATGATACAAAAAGAGGGTGGAAAAATTGGCCCATCGACACAAAATAAGAAATTGGAGCAAAAATTACTCGATATGGTAAAAAAAAGGCCTAAAAACAGCCATGCCGACTACGAAAGCAAGGCAATAGAGATAAATCGTATAGCCAACGAAAACAAGCCGGAGTTTATAGATGACGTAAAAAACATTGCCAACGATCTAGGCAACAGATTTGCATCGGAAAGCGAAAAATTTACGGTTAAAACGGTAGATTCCATATTGTCAAAATTCCAACGCAAGGGGTACACGGAAATCACGGATTCACTAAGGGCTACCATAGAAGTAGAGAAGATACCCAAAAATATAGATGAAATTATTGCTAAGTTTAAAAAGCTGGGATACAAGGTACACAATAACGACATAACAAATAGATTTGCCGACGGATCCGTTGGATACAGGGATTTGAATATCAAATTTAAAAACAAAAACGATGTTATAGCAGAAGTGCAGTTTTTACAGCCGAATATGCTATTTAGAAAGAATAAAGTGCATGGATTGTATGACCTGCAAAAAAGAATAGAAATACTAGAAAACGAAACCGGATTGAATTTGTCGGGAGGTGTGAAAAAAGCACAAAATCTTTTTTATGATAATGCGTATAAAATAGACAATAAATTACTTTCCTTGCTACTGGCTTTGATCAGCACCTTTTGGATTGTCTAAATCGTATGCTTTGTTAAATATACGATCTTGTAGTTTTTGTATTACATCCAGGGAGTTTTTGACATTGACCGGCATTTTTCCGGCTGGCTGATCCCCCTTGGAAATGGCTTGAAAATGTTTTGCTAACAATAAAAAGGCATCAATATAATCCTGCATATCACTCACAGAAAATTCATCCTCCTGCATTATATTTATAGTATCGACGATTTTTTTGCCCTCACCGCCTGTTTTATCATGAAACCAGTTTATCAATTCCTCATTTTCTTTGGACAAAGTTAGTCCGGAAAATTTAGGATCGTCTTGGATTGGGATTGTTTTTTCAGTCATCTTGTAAAAATTTTAGTGATTGTTTGTATTTTTCAATCTTCTCCGGAGTATTTTTAAAGCCTCGATTTTCCATGAGATTGTGTTTCAGGTCTTCTATTTTTACCTTTCTGGCCAGTGGATTGTTTTTGACTCTTGCGATGTAGTCGTCGTAATTATCATTTTCTTTTTTCGTGATGCAAACCAAAGCCTCTTTTTCTTCTGAAGTGAGAAAATCGAAGTCATCCAGTGTTGCCGTTGTGTCCTCCAAAGTATCGTGAAGCAGAGCTACTATTTTTTCCGACTCCTCGTTTAATTGCCCTGCCACATAAATCGGATGCAAAATGTAGTCCGCACCAACTTTGTCTTTTTGCTCTTTATGAAATAGGAGGGCTAAATCATAGGCTTTTTGGACTCTATTACTCATTGGACACACTTATTATAACGGAAAAGGGAGTTTTCGTTACTTTTTTTTGACGACCAAAATAATGCGTAATATATTATAAACAAGACTAATAGTTGGTGACAAAGTACGCCGTAAGTTGAGCAAACTTGAGCGTTATAAAAGAGGTGTTATGAATAAAGATGAATAAACAATGCAAGAAGATGCATGTATAAGAAACAAAGACAAAAACTAAAAATCTGTGGGTTTGGCAATAATGGAAAGTTGACTGAAGATGTTTTACTGCCTCGAATATGGCATTGTTTGTTTGTATTTTAGGGTTTATCTTATTATTCTAGCAGTAACCCCTAAGCATCATGGAAAAATCGCCCCTAGGACTACTCAAGGAACAATACGACCGAATACAGAAGCAACAGAATTACGATGAGTCGGGTTGCTGGAGTTTTTTACATGACACGGTTTGTCCTGTAATTTTTGATAAAGAATCTATTTTTTGGGGATACATCGAGCCGATTATGCTTCATTATGATTATCAGTTTAAACATCCTGAATTTAAGAAGAAGTTTGAAACCTATATCAATAAAGCAAAAAACTTGGCAACAGAAATTTCTGCGGAAATCACCCTAGATGACGTCAAATGCCAAAAACAGGAAACAGAAGGTCATTTGTTTCATCCTTTTGATTCTAGCTGTGGGCTTTTGGTAAATGCAAAACTACACCCGAAGATACCACGAGGGAAAAAACTATGGGAATCTATTCTCAAGCAAGCACAGGATGATAAAAACTACTGGAATATTTTTGATAAAACCACCGCACTAAAGGATCAAATTAATTGCATGGGACGGTTTCCACGCGATCTAAACTTCTTTTTTCGTGCTATTTTAGAGCATTTTGTAGACCCGAAAGATCAAGGGAATTGGAGAGACCCTTATTTTGCATTGGAAGATGTTCGTTCGGAGATGGGAGAATTTCTACGGAGTGGTGTTTCGGCAAGATTTAATGACTATTGGCAGTTGTTTGATGGCGTTTTTTTCACACTGGCTAATCCTAATTCAAGACAGGTAACAACTAGTAATGTTGAGGACAAGATAAAGAAATATGAAAGAGAATATTATTATTGCTTGGATTACGAAGGAAAACTTCTTGAAGAAAGGATGGGGTGCTATTTTTCGGATATTTGGGAGCGAATTTTGCAAGATTTAGAGTGGGCAGAGAAAGAAGGAAGGTTGAAGAGACTACCAAGACCTCAAGAGGAAGGGAAAATCAAAATCAAAAGCCCAGAAATACTAGAATATAACGGGAAAACAATGCAAATTCATAAAGGCTTTCGTCAAAAAATATGCATAGCAGCATTAGAATTAAATACTCATGCAATCCCATTTAAAGAATTAGGGGTTGGCGGATATTTATTGGACCACAAAAAGAATATTCAAGTATGGAATAGACAAATAAAAACCCATTTTAATATTTCAATCGATAAACCGCTTATTTCTACCTCGATCACAAAAGGTGAAATTCTACTAAATTCAGACATTTTTAGCAGATAAATAAGTAGGGAATTTTTATGAAATATCTTTGAGTTGGAAGAATTCCAAAGAATTCCTGGAGAGTTTCAGGAGTGTGGGCTTATGAGTTCTTCCGAAACTGAGAAAATATGGATGATGAAAGACAAGGTTTTTGATAGTGGAATTACAGATGACAATCCTATCCCTTACAAAAACAAAGAAGTTTTTTTAAAGGACCTAAAAGAATTGTATAAAAAAGACTATGAGATAGTTCTAACAGACTGTCAAGTTCGGACCATTGCAAATGAGCATGATAGTTTATTGCTAAATTTTTTATAAAATGCTATAAATAAAGGGACTTATTATATTCTATCATGTCCCTTCGCGTTGCTGTGTATACTCGAAAATCCTCTAAAGATAATGATGAGAACCATCAAAAATATTCACTTGAAAGACAAAAACGGGATATTTTACGTTATTTTGAAAATCAAAAAAAGCTAAATAATAAGCCATCTGAGTGTTTAGCTTGGAATGCAAAAGCTGGAGTTGATTGGTTCTTTGAAGATGCTTCTGCAAAAAAACTAGGAAGACCTGAGTTTAATAAAATGTTAGCTCAAATAGAGAAAAGTAAATTTGATGTTCTACTTTGCACGGATTTATCGAGACTTTCTCGAAATGCTTATGATTCAGGAAGGTTGGTTCAACTTCTGGAAGAAAGGAAAGAAAATAAGAAAAAATACTCCTATCTAAAGCAGGTACGAACGCTTGACAAGGTTTTTCATAACACCCCGACGGATAAATTTACGCTAAGTTTGTTTTTTTCTGTAGCAAAATTTGAGAATGATCAACGTGGGAAAAATACTGCCTCGGGAATTAAACGTAAAAAAGAAGATGGAGGCACAACTGGAAGGGCTCCCATTGGCTATGATAACACTGGAGCTAAAAAAGGTGATAAAACAGTGAGGAAAGATCCTGAGAATTTCGAGAAGTGTAGAGAGCTTTGGGATATGCTTCTTTCTGAGCAATATACACTTAAGCAGATCTATCAGAGGAAAAATCAATTAAGACTACAGCACGAATGGAACAAGAAATGGCGAATTGTAAGTGATAACACTATCTCAGACATGTTTCGTAAAATTTATTATACGGGACAATTGAGCGATTTAGACGAGGAAACGGGAGAAAAAAGGCTTATTCCAGGAGAACATCCCGCTATGGTGACGTCAGAGGAGTTTGAAACTGCACAATTTATTTTACAAAAACTAGGACACAGACACGCACCCGTGGCTCGAAATGCCGACAATGGTGATTTAATAAAGGCTATAGCGGTAAGTTCGGAAACGTTTGTGGCTGCCAACGGAGATAAAATTCCTGCACGAATAGTGTATGAAAATCGAGTTCGGATAACTTGCTCTAAGTGTGGACATCGATTTTACGCTCCACGGATAACATGTTCAAAGTGCGAAACAGAAGTTACAGAGGGTACAAAGAGAGCAGAATTAAAGAGAATTTATTTGAGTGCCAAAAAGAAAAAATCTATACCCCTTAGCTCTGTCATCGAATGGTTAAATACTGAGCTCAATAAAATAAAAATTTCCGACAATCACTATCAAATACTCCGAAAAAGACTTTATACTCTATGGCTTGAAGAAGAAGCTAGATACAAGAAGGAGCGAGAGAAGATAAATACCGAAATTGAAAAATTGGAACAAGAGCGTTCAACGCTGGCTAGAAGGAAGTTTGACGAGAACTTAAAGCCCAAAGACAAAGAAGATAGAGATTTAGCAGCTGATTCGGTTGAAAACAAAATACAAACCAAAGAAGATGAACTTCGGCAATTACGAGAGGATAATTCTGGAAAGTTTGAGATGGCTTGGCAAAAATGCCAAATCTTAAGAGATGCAAAAAAGATTCTAAATGAACAAACTGAGTTCGGACCAAAAAAGAACCTACTACTTTCGCTTGTTTCGAGCCTAGTAATTCATGAAGATCATCTAGTTGTCAAATGGCGAGAATCCTTTGTTCCAATTGCAAAAATGGATGTTTCAAATATCATTCCACATCAAAAAAATGACGTAAAACACCATTTTGATCAAATTGGCTCCCGGGGTCGGATTCGAACCGACGGCCAAGTGGTTAACAGCCACTTGCTCTACCACTGAGCTACCCGGGAAAACCAACGGAGATCTTATTTTTTTTCGGTCGCTTGTCCAATTTTTCACACAAATTTTATGACTCACAATGTCGACAAATTCCGTGGAGGATTAACTCGGCTTCTTGTAACTGAAAATTATAATTTTTCTTTAATTGAGCGGTCATAGCGTCTTGGTAGTGGAGTAAAATTTCTTCGGTATTGCCACAAGAACTACATATCAAAAAATGATGTTGTCCTGCGGCACCAAAATGTCGGCACCAAATCCACTTTCCCATAGAATTGTGGACAAATTTTATTTTTTCTAAGCGCTCCAAAAGTCGATAAATAGTACTCGGATCGACAGCGGTTTCTTCTTTTAAGTGGTTGGCAATGTCATAAGAACTGTGAAATTTTTTATTCGCTTCCAAAAATTTCACTATACGCCACAACGCTGGGGTGGTACGCCAGTTATTTTCTGAAAAAATCGCAGAAATTCTATCCTTCCAGTGCATATCCCCATACTAGGAATTTTTTCTGATTTCTCAAACACAACGTACTATAAGGTAAAGAGAAAACTGGTTTTTCCCATAAGGATCAAGATGCCTAAAAAAATCAGTAAAAAACCGCCGATGAAGCTGGAAATCCGCACCACCCGGGGGCTAAAAATTTTGAGAGAAAGCGTTTTGAGTGCGATGACCAAAACCAAAATATCGTCTACCATATAAGCCAGATCGTACAAAATCAGGGCGGAAATTTTTTCCCACCAATCCAAAGAAAGTGCAGAAAGTGTGGTGGTAAAAACCGTGGGGATGGCAAAAGAACAAAGCAACTCAAACGCATTGACAGAAAAAGCGAGAAAAACCACTCCCAAAAGTATGAGCCAAAAATTTTCTCGGACTAAAATTTCTTGGATTTTTTCGCGGAAATTTTTTCGAGATGCAGGATCACGGACTTCACAGTGAATATCTTTTTTGCCCGATTTTAATACCATCAAAGATCCAGCTACGATTGCCAAAATCGCTACTGCTGGAAACAGATAAGGCATAGCCTTCGAAAACCACTGAGAAAGAGCGTGAAATCCAATCAAATACGCCAAAAGCGCGGCAAAATAAATGATACCCGAACTGGCCACAAAAACAGTTCCGATGAGCCATCGATGACGAATATTTTCAATATTCAAAAGAGCACCAATCAAAATCAGCAAGGTCCACATAGCACAAGGATTGATGCCGTCTACCAGACCCAAGGCCAGACTCATTGCTGGCCACGAAGTGTCTAAAAATCCATCAGCCCATGCAATACCAGTACTGTCTAACCCTTGGGCGCTTGCCGGGGCAAAAAATGCCAAACTAATAATCCAAAAACTGCGCATTATTTTTTAGAAAGAGAAATAAGACCTCTACCCAGTACGACCAAGAGAGTCACCGAGATAACCCAAATCAAAAGATTGTTTTCGTTACCAGGCCCAATGCCTTTTTCCAGGGCTTCTAAATCAAGCGGTTGCAGTTTTTCGCGATCCACTTCCGATTCTTCGATCACCGGATCCCCATAAATTTCTTTCATTGCTGTTTTTATACCTTCAGCACTAAACCCAGAAATTACTATTTGGTTTCCAATGACATTGTATGGAACTCCCGTCGCTGGAACACCCAATTCTTTTGCTTTGGCATCCATTTTTTTTTGATTGTTGCTGTTATGCCATACTTCCCAAGGGATGATTTGTAGGCTTGGGTACATTTGGTGTAAAACTGGAAGCCATTCGGCCTGTCGATGGCAATGCGGACACTCTCGTCCGTGAAATATCTCTAGTGTTGGGCGAACTATTTCCGCGGATTTTACTACGGGCTTTACTACGATTTTTTCACCATCATGTAAATCACCACCATACGCAAAAGAAAGATTGGAAAATAGTAAAAACAAAATAACAACGGGTAGAAAGAAATGCATATTTTTTTTAGAAAAAAAACATCATCATTTTGTCTGGTAAAATCGATAAGGCAAGAGAAAAAATTTTAATTTTCTATATTTTTATGATAAAATCATCCTTCTAGAGTTCATGAAAAAAGTTACTATTATTGGTGCTGGAAATGTGGGGTCTCATGTTGCCAATGCGCTTATTATGAGAAATTTGGCTGCGGAAATTTTTTTAATCGATACCAATGATTCCTTTGAATCTGCACAGGTGCTCGATATTCGCGATGCCTTGTTATTTCATCCTTTCGGAAAAATCCGCGGAGCCGATTTCGGTGATCCAGAGATTTCCGATAGTGATCTCGTCATTATCACCGCTGGAGCCAATCAGGTCCCCGGTGAGACACGCTGTAATCTTTTGGAACGAAATAAAAAAATTTTACGAGACATAAAAATATCGTTCGACTCGTTAAAAAAATCCGCGATTGTTTTATTGATCAGCAATCCAGTAGATATTTTGACGCAGGTAGCATCAGAAATCTTCGATCTTCCCTGGGGGCAAGTTTTTGGCACGGGGACACTACTGGATTCTGCGAGATTGCGATGGCGGCTGGCAGAAAAACTTCGGAAAAACATTAGAAATACCCATGGTTTGGTACTAGGAGAACATGGTGATAGTGAATTTGTGGCCTGGAGCACTGTACTCGATGCTGGAAAAATTTCTCCCGAGGACCAAATTCATATCGAAGAATCCGTGCGAAATGAGGCCTATGAAATTATTGAGGGAAAAGGAGCTACTTTTTTTGGTATTGCAGCAGCGACTGCAGAAATTGTGACCAATATTTTTGCAGATTCAAAAGTGGTTTTGCCGGTTTCCGTCCCCCTTCGTGGAGAGTATGATATATCTGATATTGCCCTGGGGGTGCCGGCTATCATTGGAAGCAAAGGAGTAGAACGAGTAGTAGAGCGGGAAATAAATAATGCCGAAAAAGACCAGCTGCGATCTGCTGCCCAAAAATTAAAAGACTTACTGAAAGAAAGTTGTGAGGTATAGGGAGGATTTTTTTCTCAATCTATAAGTGAGTAGATTAAAAAATCTTTATTTATTCTCATTGTAGAGTTTCAAACGCCTATTTTTACCCCCTCACTTTTTTTCTTACATATGCCAATTTTTACCAAAAAAACCACGGAAAATTGCGGAAAAACTTACCCCAAAAAATTTCATTTTTTGGTTTCTTTGTTGCACGACACACCCTTTAATTACAAAAAATTATTTCCGCGGATAAATTTCATCAGACGATTGCTTTTTAGTTTTTTATAAGGTGTTTTAAGGGTTGCTCCTCGGTAGCCAGAATTGCCATAAGACCTGATACCTAGGAGGTTTTTGACCCGTTGGCGAGTATTATGAATTTTTTTGTCGTAAAATTTTTTTTTCCTAAAATATCCCCGAAACCTTTTAACCCTCTTTATCATGGAATTCTTTTTGTCTATTTTCTTCTCTCCGATTATCATCATCCTTTTGGTGGTGCTGATTCGCCAAGTTAATCAATATGAGCGTGGAGTACTTTTTACTCTGGGGAAATTTTCTCGGATCGTGCAACCGGGCTGGCGAATCGTGGTTCCTATTTTTCAGTCCCTTCGAAAAATTGATATCCGTACAAAAGCAGTGGATGTGCCAGATCAAGAAGCCATTACCAAAGACAATATTCCCGTTCGGGTGAATGCGGTAGTGTATTATTCTGTTACCGATGCGGGGAAGGCCGTACTCGAAGTAGAGCATTTTGCTTGGGCGGTTTCCCAGGTAGCACAGACTACGATGCGAAATGCCGTGGGAGAAGTTACGCTAGACGAATTACTCCAAAATCGCTCAGAAATCGCGCAAAAAATCAAAGAAACAGTTGATGCCCAAACTGATCCGTGGGGAATTGATGTACAATCGGTAGAACTGAAAGATATCATCATCCCCGAAGGTCTGAAGCGAACGATTTCCAAGGAAGCAGAAGCCGAACGGGAAAAACGAGCAGTTATCATCAATTCCGAAGGAGATAGAATTGCTGCGGATAATTTGGCGGCAGCGGCAGAAAAATTGTCTCGAACTCCTGGGGCACTGCATTTGCGAACCTTGCAAAGCATTAATGATCTCAGCTCCGATCAGTCCAATACTACCATTTGGATGATTCCGATAGACGCCCTGGAGGCTATCAAAGGTTTTGCTTCAACAGGAAGGCCGCATTAAGGACAAGGGACAAGTAGAAAGTTTGTAAAGTTATATAAAAAAGCTATTAGCCCTCGGGTTATGTCGGTAGGCAAGAATGACAATGTAAAATCAAAAATTCTTTTATCTCGATTTTAGGAACTTTACAAACTTTATAAATTTTCAAGGAACCCCCGATAAAAAACGACTCACAAAAAATTATAAGATTTTTGTGATATACTCAAACGCTTTTAAAATTTCATTTCAAGCGTTTGGTATGACTTCACTGTTCCGCGTACACGGAACGAAAACTTCGTTTTA
>Ga0209562_1000414_pt1 | contig 14569 bp, 15 predicted proteins | sample WorMetvacBELIZE2_FD_187399 | JGI IMG/M metagenome (GOLD analysis project Ga0209562, IMG submission 187399) | Marine gutless worms symbiont microbial communities from Max Planck institute for Marine Microbiology, Germany - Olavius vacuus BELIZE.2... | ecosystem: Host-associated > Annelida >... | reverse complement strand
GTACAAACATAGTGACGTAAAACACTCAAATGATCATTTGTCGACGTCAACGCCATATGATAGAGCGATGTTAGATGCACGCTTTTTGCTGTTATATTTTTGCAGCACGGATTGCCTGTGATAGCGGGCCTACTTGTTTTTTTAATTTTACATCTGGTCTGAGACCCCGATGTCGGAAATTAGATTCAAGTCTCTTCTAGACCAATATGACTGGCATTCGAGGTTTTTGGCTTATCATTCACAAATGCATACGAATAAGAGTTACTTTGTGCCACAAGCGTCAGTAGTACTGTTTTTTCACGTTATTTTAGTAGACTGGTGAAAAGGTACCAAGTCTACCATTGAGCATGGCGCCTGTTTATGCATTAATTTTGTTTTCCCAGTTTGGCAATGTAAAGTAGTTTAGTTGACATTTGCTCTGGCAGTAATATGGCTAAATACAAACGGTTTGCTTTGGTTGCATGCAGCTAATTCTAGGGTATCTGACACTGCCAATATAATCAATTTCTAAGGCTTGGTTCCTTTTTTTGACACATCTATGACACATCGATATTGTATTTTTGAACCCCTATATTGTCTATAACGATTACTCTGCTTGGATTGCATTGCAAAAGTAAATTCTGTGCTCTGTTAGTCATTTGCTGAGTTAACCATCGTACATTTGTAAGAAATATCATACATCTTTCATTAATACATGAATTTATTAACACATATGTTGTGTTTGTCTTTTGCAGAAATGAATGTCGATCGAAGAGGAGTAGGAAGGGGTGGTTGCACAAAATGCGATTGTGAGATGTATGAATTGCCTTCGTCTGAAGCCAACGAATGTGCATACTGCAGTTGTGCTCCAACGTTCCATGCCAAGATAACCGGTCCACCTGAAAGTGAGTATCATTTCAGTACCAGAATTGATATTCACTATGAATGTTTGCTGTGTCCATTTGCATGTTCGAATGAGCAAGACTTTGGAAAGCATTTGATACGGCATCATAAAAATGATCCAGCATTTGCTGTCAGATGCAGCTTTTGTGGTGCTACATATACTCGTTATAATTCGTTTCAAAGGCACATAAGTAGAAAGCATGCTGTGCAGATAGACAGTGATATGCAGCCTATTGAGCACACTTGTGAACAAAATAATGATGACTGTACAGATTCTGTCCGTGATATGACATTTGAGCAAGAGGTCCAGAGAAAAGTAGCTGGGCTTATTCTTAAACTTAAAGGAAAACACAATGTGTCACAAGCAGCCATTGATACTGTTGTTGAAAACGTAGTTGATCTGGGTCAGTGTTTTCATAATGGAGCTAAGTTGGCTTTGCTGCAACATCAGAATGCTTATGATGTAAATGGTATGTCTGAGTTGGCGGATTTGACTACGAGTTCACTGTTTGACAACCTACAATCACAGTTTCTGCAGCAGAAATATTTTGTTGAGGAACTTGGTATGATTGAACCAGTGAAGGTTTGTCTAGGTCAGTCAGAAGTGCTAGTAAAACCAGGACAGTCAAAATTAGTTTTGCATTATGGATACGTAGTTCCATTTATACCAAATCTATCAAAACTACTCAGCTGCCCAGAGGTGATTACTGAACTCCAGAACTTTACTGAAAATGATGTTGGCTTCAGCTACGATGTTTGCGACGGTACTTTTGTTAAAGAACATCCACTGTATTTGGGCGACAAAAACTTTCTGAAGTTTATGCTTTTTTGTGATGATATGGAAATAACCAATCCAATTGGTTCTCATACAAAAGTTCACAAAATAACAATCTGGTATTGGCTTTTGTTGAACATATCTCCCATGTATCGCTCTCGCCTGCCAGTGATACAGCTGTTGGCTGTTGCTAAATCAAAGCACATAAAAGAATTTGGTATGGATGCAATTTTAGCGGACTTTCGTGCTGCGATGAGTGACCTAGCAACTGGCATTGCATTGCCAGGAGTTGGTATTAAGACTGGAGCCCTTCTTGTTGTAGTAGCTGATACTCCAGCAGCAAACCAAATTGGCGGCTTTAAAGAGGGGGTTGGGTTCGCTTCTCGTAAGTGTCGAACATGCAACTGCAGTGCAGATGAGATGATGCAGTTTTTCCAGGAATGTCAGTTTCGTCTTCGAAGTGAAGATGAGCACATTGAAAGATGTGAAACATTGGGTCATTTGTCTCGTGAAGCTAGACGATATTGGTCAAAGGAATATGGAATCAATACACGGAGCACTTTGATGGATTTTCCACACTTCAGTATAACGCAGTGTCTACTTCACGATGTTATGCACGTTTTGTTTGAAGGGATATGTCCACTAATTCTTCGCCACTTACTCAAGCACATTATATGCAGTAAGAAATACCTTTCACTCGAGACACTGAATGCATTAGTCAGTAGCTTTCCCTACAGTTTTTCTTGGAGTCGCATGAAGCCAATGCGCATTGAACAAACAGTACTGACAGATGATTCAAAAACTCTGAAGCAAGACTCGTCGCAGATCTGGTGCTTGATGATGCACTTGCCTGTCTTGGTAGGTAGTTTTATTCCAGCATCTGATGAAAAGTGGTTAAATTTCATCAGGTTACAGCAGATTGTGATCCTTTGCATGTCGCACCGGACTTCGCAGCTCACTGTAGCACAGTTGGAGCATCTAATTGCAGTGCATAACTACATGTTTAGAGTGCTGTACAAAGACGTTTCGTACATACCGAAACTGCATTATCTGGTGCATGTGCCTTCCCAGATTTCAAAATTTGGTCCAGCAAGGAATATGTGGGCAATGAGAATGGAAGCAAAAAATGGCAAGTTTAAGAGAAGAAAATGGAACAATTTCAAGAATATTCCATATAGCTTGAGCATGTTTCACCAACAGAGTATGTGCTACGAGCAGACTACAGGCTCAGGAGATCCAAATCCATTTTTTCTTAGAATTCCTGATGTAATATGCGAGGGGCAAGTGATCAGTTTGAGAAAGTACCAGTACGCTAGCAGCTTGTTTGCCAGAGATGCATTGGAATTTCATGACCAAAATGTAATGCTGACACTGCCGAGGCGGATTAGCATTCATGGCATTACATACACACGTGGCAGTGTTGTTTACTTGAGGCGAAAAAGTGAACTCTGCTTTCCTGTTTTTGCCTCTGTCATTGACATTGTCGTTTTGGATACAGCCAAGTTCCTTGTGCTGCAGCCATTAGACATAACGATGTATGATTCACATAGAAACTGCTATTTGACTGAGCCAAGTCTGTCGTCAGTTGCATGTTGTACTGTATCGGAACTGTGGAATCCCAGGCCAGTTGTTGTGAGTGGCAGTGACATTGTGGTCACGGAAGACTACATTGTTGAGCACTTGTAGACAGCTACGTTTTCAAGTAAGATCTCAAAGTCAGTTGTTAATATGTCAAATACATAGAGCTGATGCATTAGTTTTGGATTTCAGAACAATATAACAGGAGTAGTTATTTATAATTGCCTTTTTACTGCTGCAACCAATTTATCTGAGTAATTTATTATTGTATGCTTCCACTGTTATTTCTCTGCTGTGTGCTGTATGGTTCGTTATGGAACAAATTAATATAGATAGATAGATAGATTATAAATTACTACTGTTTAAATTGCAGTTATCGTGTTTCTGGTACTGCGTAGATGCAACAGTTAGGAATTTCACAGTATGCCAACTGCAGTTACAAAGTGGATGCATCTTATTTCGTTAGCAAGTCGCTTATCAGCTGCCTTGTTGCATACAGGCAAGGGCAATATAGTAATAGATACCAAATGTAATTGAGACTATTGCTGTTTGCAACTTTGCATCATATGCGTGTGTATAATAGAAGTGACATCTGGCGCAGAAGATGAAAATCCACACACTGACAAAGATAGTGTTAAGCATGCAGCTGAAGAGACATGCATGGATGCAGGAGAAACTAGTAGTAATGGTGCATTATTCTTTCTTACTGTGAACTGTCAAAATTGTATGAGAGAGAGAGAGAGTTTATTTGCCACAAAAAATAAAGAACATACAAAAATGTACTAAATATATCAACAGTGGCAGGCTACCAGATTGGTATACCCATCAAGCTGGTAGCCTGTAGTAGAAATTGTATTGAATCTTGATGTACAATGCAGCAATACAACAAAACATAAGTGCAAATGGATGTGCATGGTGCAACTGATATGCCTGGGTAAAAGTTAATTAATTGAACATACAAACAATCATACAAGGTATAGATAGTTACAACAGAATTTTGTGTAGTTTATTATCAAATGAAACGGTAGAGTGATAGCTTTAGTTTCTTCAGGTATAGTAATCCATAAAATACTGCCTTTGTATTTTATTGATCGTTGGCCTAAAGAGCTGGCAAATAAATCCACATGCGGACGATCATTAATACGTGTATTGTAAGAATGAAACAATTTTTAGTAAAATAATTTGAGAATATAACTGGCAACTTCTCATGTGACAGTTAGCTTTTTTGTTCTGTTTTTAGCAGCTTGTGGTCCACCTACTGATGACACTGAAGTTGAACTAGATATGATTGCCACAAGTTCAAAATCTGTGTCAGTAGTGAAGAAGTGCAATATTGAAGCTGCTGAAAAGGGTAATGAATTTGTTCAAACAGAAGTTGTTACGGGCTGTTTGGGTTGGTTGAAAGCCAACACAGCTTTAGCAACAGTCTTATAACTGTCCAATGGACATAAACATTGTTTTAAGTGTGTAGTACGACATTTATGTGATTTTGATGACGATTGTAATAAAAAGCTGTTGAAATTATAAAAAAAATAAAATAGGGTTTCTTCTATTCTGGGACACATTGTATTGTTTTGTAGTGTTCAGTCACAGTGATTATTGGAGAAGAATATCTTTGCTTGTACTTTATTGTGCTTAGCAAAGCATTTGGCTGATTATAGCATATTTTAGTATAACGGTAGCAGTGGTTTCCTCACTACTGTGACTGCAAGCATGATGCGGTAGTTTTTTAGGTTATTTTCTAGCAAAAAAAATTATCCAATGCTGCTGACTGTCTTATTACAGATAATCAATAACATTTTGGGGTTTATCTTTTAAATGGCAGCAGGTTTGGCCTTTTATCAATTACGTTGCATATTACTTACTTGCATTGACATTTACCAGCTGGCATTTCACTTATTGGCTTTGGCTGATATAGGGTCTGAATGCCTCTCGTTATATCTTCTCTATTATAGACGGCATTTACAGACTATAAACATTGTGCTATGCTGTTTTCCAGTTGTTATACCGTACCCGGCTCCACTGCCAACATTTTCAAGTATGTTGCGTGATGTTCTTGCTTCTGATGCTATCCATAAAGATATTCATTGGAGGCAGTTCGTTCTGGAGTCATCATTCTTCTACTTTGATCTCCTACCACTGGCTGAGGGACCGGCGAGAATATCGTATGTCAATATCGGCAGATCAATGTATGAAAAGTATCCCTCAATATCGGCAAAAGGAAGTACTCCGTGGGTTTGTATATGCATTTATATAATTATTATTGACAAATCAGTGTAGTCTGCAAACATTTGCATTTCACCACAAGCAATAAATGCACTTATTTGTATGCATTAATTGGAGCTGAATAAATACTATATAATGTGTTTAGGCCTATTCTCTTTTCTTTCAGTTATAAGCAAGTTTTGTTGTGTAACTCTTCAGTGACAGTTTTATATTATACTGCTTTAGTTCATATGTTATGGTAATGACCTCAGCAAAAACGTAACTGTTTAACCCTCGCACAGCCGAGAGTTTTCGGATCCCTGAGTCACATTAAGGGTGGTCTGGTCAGACCCCCAACAATGCATTATTGCAGCAGTTGTTGGGGATATTTTCTTTCGGTTACGTAATATTAATAAGCCCTGAATTTTTACAACTTTTTGATTACATGGTGTGGTCATGATACATAATAAATGTCCATGTTTGATGCCTTTTGATATAAACTGTGTAAAATTAGGCCTATGCAATTTATGGGACTGCGGCATTCTATATGCATAGTGTTACAATTACAACCAGTAGCTACAGTAATAGTAGCAACAGTTTACATTACGGTTGAACATGGATCGCTCAGTTGTGTTCACCAAGTAGCGACCACATGTACCGTACCCAAACTAACACATTGTTTGTTTTGCCTACATGACTCAGCCCAAAATGGCTACTTTTATTATCAGTTCAGTCCTTTTGCACAGCCCATCCTTTACCACCGCACAGATCATTCCATCACATTCGCTGGATGGCGCCAATGTGCACCCCAAGTGGACAACCTGTGCGATGTACACAGTGTGTACTGTGTACGTCGTGTTGTACACAATGGCAAACGTTCATTGTTATACACTTTTGATTTACAACTACCTATGTTTATAGTGTGTATTGGCCGGCATGGTAGGACTTTATATGTAGTGTATATGGCAAAAAACAACAACTTCTCTGCCCTAGCCCCTAGGAATACATAAAAGGAGCTTACAGAGATTTGCATCTGCTAAAACAAAATCAGGGTTAAAAACGAGGACGAGGGTTAAACCACTTCAAGCAGTGGCAGCAGAAACTTTCCATCTTTGTGTAAGTTGCATTTATGTATGTTTTTTGTCTCCAGTCCTATTTCTGCAGTGCACTGAGTTCAAAGATCCGGCACATGCGACTCAAGAGAAAGCAGGATGCTAGCAGTGCAGAACGGGATCCGTGCCCTACGAAAACGAGTAAGGTGAAGCCCAAAGAGAAGGCTTTCGCAAACCCAACAATGGAGCATCGCCAGCCGTTGTCAGCAGCTGACTTTGAGAGATACAAGCGTGAAATGCAGGTAATTTTTGACTTAAATTTAATTTTCACTGCTGATGTCTTTTACATAGGCCTATTATAAAATTCATTTTGTTTGTCACCTCTGCTAATGTATGGGTAGAGTAATTGCATGTCTTTGTCACATTATCTGTTAAGAGGATGATGTGAAAAATTTTAAGCAATTTTCATAAACCTTATGGGTATGGGCTACTTACGTGGAAAAATCTGTAATTTTGACTGTGTGCAACAACATGGCTGATTGACAGTCGCTTTTAAAAATTTTTGTTGCAATATGTTGTGTATTAGGCCTACTTAGTTTAAATTTGCATTTTCCAGCTGGCGCTTTTATGCATGTTGAATATGTTCTGTATTCATCGTATGCAGTACACAGGCGCCACCTGGCACACGAAGGTGAAAATAAGTAACTGCATGTTTTGTAGCTTGGCAGAGGTCTGAGCTTTGCTGAGTGCTAAGTAGTCTTTTAAAGATAGCTATGTTTACATTTGTGCTGCAGTTTCTTCTCTTCTTTCTTGCAGTATATACATTTTTGTGCTGTCGATTTGGTGAAATAAAGTTGAATACTTCCACCATTAGAGCAGACTTCAGCACACTGCTGTAAACTGTAGCATGGTTGATTCTTGTGCCGTCATAACAGGAAGCTTTGAAGAAGAAAACGATCGATGTTAGCCACATCAAGACGTGCTTGACGGAAACCTTTCACCTTCGTCGCAAAACCTATCTCACACCACCAGATGGCAAAGGCGAAACTACTGTCAAGCGGATGTATGCTGATTTTCCAGCCTTCGAAAAGTTCGAATTTGTGAGTATTATTTCACAATCACCACTGCCTATTAACAGTAAGTATAGCCTCCAAGAGCCCATATTGCATTCAGTCTGGAGTCGTGCAGGGTTTTTTTGCTTATATCTCCGCAAACCTAAAGAGATCTTGATGAAACTGACCCAACTAACGGTGTTAAAGCACTGAAGGAAGCGACAGGCATAATTTTTCCATCCTGTATTTTCAGCCATCCACATGCAGCACATTTCAAACCTGCATTCTAAATTTGCACTAAGGCCACATCATGTGTTGAAGTATTGCAGACATTCACTCTACGACCACTGATAATAGGCGAAGAATAAAACAAAGATAGTAACCGCAACTGCAAAATATAATGGAAACCTTTCCTTATGGAAACCTGCCGTATAGGACGGACATAACTAGTTTTTATGCGGAAGCTTCACGTGCAAATTCATTTATTTTTCTGCTATTTTAATTGCTGGTATGAACAATAGCAGTAGCATGTCTTATAATTAGTTCTCGAAATGCTTTTTTTCTGATTGATGACAATTCGTCCTGTATCTGTTCTTTGGTCATAGGTGTGTCACGAGATGTGGTTGCTAGGTTTTAAGGACATGGAAGATCGTTATGACCGCTGTGTAGCTGCAGCAGCGGCGTACTTTGATGTGCCACTTCAGGTATGTTTGTTTCATCAGCTGTTACGATAAAATTTTGCTGGAGGCATCCAATTATACTGGCACTTATAGTTGATTAATTTTAGTGGAGGATTTGGCTTTTGCTTACGAGATCTCCAGGGCCCTTTGGGAAAGACCAACGGAGTAACTGTGTTACACCTGATGCAAACTACATTAATTTGAGTGTTTTTATAAAGAACAGGAGGTCCTCTTGAATCAGTGGTTGTGGCAGCCTTCTACCTTAAGTCTGCTACTAGTCCATTTCAAGTGCTTTTGAGTATGGTAGTATCACAATGTAACACTCTGAGTGATCGTCATAAAAGTGTTACAATTTTTTGCTGTGACCTATAGTTGAATATAAGCGCTGCCAGCATGTGAATGCAAAGCTATGTGTTGACTGTTATATGATGTAATTGCTTGCAAGTGTAGTTCATCAAGCTGTAAAAACATGCAGTGCCGTTGCATTGTAACATGCTGCACAGAAATAGCTTAGTTGAATGCTTGAGCCGTGAGAAAAGTAGCATGCCGAAGAAATAAAACTAGATTATCTTTGCTATACAACATGCAAAAGAGCGTTCGTTTTATAGTTCTCAGCGAGACATCACTTTACATTTTACATACCCCGAATATGTGGCCACAGTTCACCACGTGGTATACCTGTTAAGTTCCTAGTGTTAAATTATATGCTACTTATTGCACGTGCACACAGACAGATAGTTAGCCTATGTTGGCCAGTTTCGAAGTGAGATGGTTGTGTTTGCAGATGTTCTTCCAGCTATCTGTCTATATTTGTGTTCAATAAAAACTTGCTGTTGTGTTGTGCTCTGCTGCATGGACACAGAATGAACTTGATGTATGGAAGATGACAGAGACGGTGATAATGGAAAAGACCAAAAGTATCGGTGCAATAATTTTCCTGGAGGTAAAAAAACTTTAGTTGTGCATTAGTGGTTGTTGCAAATATTGTCCTTGATTGTCATTCGCCTGTACCAGGAGTGGTATAGTGGTGAGAGTTAGTAAGGAGTCAAAAGAGGGCAGTGTGATAAGCAAAAAAGATGTACATGTTCCAGGCATACCTAGGTGTAGACAAAATATCGTCTTCGTAATGCTACTCGCATAATACTCAGACGAACGTCGCCATTGGCTTTTATCCATAAGAAATATTCATAGACCAATTTCACGACAGTGACGCATCATTCCATTACAACTCCTAAAGTACCTATTCTGTAAGGCTACATGAAGACAAAATATATACAGACCAAACAGTAACCTTGCTTTAATATGCATAAAAACAACTACAATTGCGTAAACCTGCGTCCAGACACATACTTATATTTTTAAATCTCCATCAAATGCATCACTATGGGAAAATGCATTCTGGGTAATATGTGTTAAAAATGTAAACACGCTAATGCAAACGGCGACTTTATGTGAACTTTTTAAAGAAAGTAAACATTTTACAACGACTAACGGGCCTTCACAGTACTTGCGCGCACCTCATCTAACGGATGGTATGTAAATTTTTTCGATCAGAGGCGGAACCGCTGCACGCGAGAGGAGCACCGTTTTTCTCGGTAGGGCGCGTGTAAGGTGTGCACTGGATAACGTTAGTGGTATTACAGTCAACACCTTACTGGTAGGGTAACCTATATGATGATATAGTGTGAATTACCACCTTTTGTATGGTTTTTTTGTGGCATTTAGCAGGAAAACAAGAAACTCATCACGAAATGAGATAGCGAACGTGAACTTTATGTAAGACGACATTGTACACGCACTAGAAAATACAAGAGACACTTGCTAAATTCCGCCACAGATCATTTCCTGCAACGCAGGTTTACCAAATTCAGTGAAATAAGGCAATATCCGGCCATTACGCCGTTCAAGGTCATTCAAGGTTACCGATTTTGGTACCAATCGAAAGCTCATACGACTTCCTATTAGTGATTAATACTAACTTGCCTCCTATCTTGCACCGTTTTCAAGTTATAGCTGATTATTGGTCAAATTTTCGCTAGCGAGAACGGAGTGTCTCACTTTAACGCTCTCGCTGGGGGTGATTCCCTGCCAATATCGCATAAGTGATATATCGCTAAACACTAGATTCTGTGGCCTACATTTCCGCTGCAGAAAGTACTGCTGTATCTTCAACCACTTTTATGTAATCTGCCCCGCAAGCTACCAAATTCGGTAGAATTACACGGCGGTTAGGGCTATTATGCCGTTCATGGTCATCCAAGGTCACCGAGTTTGGTACCAATTGAAAGCTCATGCGACTTCCTATTATTGATTAATACAAACTTATATCATATCTTGCATCGTTTCCAAGATATAGCCTTGTAAAGGTATAAAATCGCTATATTTGGCTACCCCTCTTCGGTTTAACCCCCAACAAAGGGGTTCCCATTGGACGATATCCGTAAAATTTTTATACAGAGGTCATGGATGGCCATGGTACCACATGGCGTAGAAACATTGCCAGAAATTTCAATCGCCTGAGTAGGGTGCACGAACGTTACAGACGACAGACAGACAGACGACGGATGGACGATGACATATAGCGAACTTTTATGCCACTTTGTATGACTCTTAATTGCACAGTAACTACTGTAATTATGTTAGTAGCATGTTCAAAGTGGGGCAAGCGCGTATGACCTCTACTTTCAGGTCACAGGTGATATGTGTCTAACTGTGAATCAGTATTCCCATCCACTTAAGTACTGATGGTTGTCTGGTTCACAGTTGGCTGGTTAATGTTGGTTGGTTAGTTATTCTCTCCAGTTATCAGCATATACTACAAATGTCCAGTACAGCAGCTCGTTTTGTAAGGGTGCATATGGAGTTTTGCACCCCACAGGGTCAAACACAGTAATTTTTGCTGTTTCAAAGGCGTGACTTATGTCGCCCTTACACTGTGTTTTAAACTGATAAGTTTTTTCATTGATTGGTATAAACCCCGATATATTTGCTTTAAAGTTATTTGCAAATATTAGTTAAAAAAATTGAAGGAATTTGGATATGGCAGTAACAAACATAAAATATGCGCTGCTTCTTAAATTAATGTCGCAAAAACGAAAGTGTTCATCATTTTTATGGCGTATTTGACAGATGCGACGTTACACGGCGGTCTCGCCGCTTGCAGCGTGCGAATCAGACACATTTCAGCTCTTTTGTTGTTCAGTTTGTGTCTGAAATAAAGCTGAGCTCTGTAGTGCAGCAACCACTGTGACATATGTTTTTATATCTTTATTCTCTATTGCATGAGTGCATATTAAAAGAGCGGTTTGACTTCTGTAGATCTTTTCTTGAAAACATCTGATAGGATGATATGATACGATGTTATACGATACCATACACTATATTAACGTGCACCCAAAAGCTGGCGAATGCCCAGCTTAATCTGCTGCACGGACCCGAACAAAAAAGAGTAATGAAGAAACTAAAAATAGAAAACCGAAATGCTCAGAAGAAACGGTCCAGTCGTGAAGTCCCTGGAGTCAGTCCTGAGGCCGGAAAGAAGTCTATGGTGGGAAAAATTTGTGAAAGAGGTATAGTGGATGTGGAGTGTGGACCATCCCTGTAAGATAATTACAGCATCCAGCTTGCACCCAATTTCCCATGACTTGTTAAAAATCATTTGTCTGTTCACAGTTGTTTTGTTCTACATTAAATAAACCACATTTATTTGGTCTGTTTGAGGCTACGACTGACGTGGAAAAGCAGAAGAAAAAAGCAGTGGCAAAGACTGAAGCTCCAGTCATCATAATTGTTGAAAACGGAAGCATATCCGTTGTCGGTTATCACCGCACCTTGCTCGTGTGTTCATCCATCAAGGAGGCCATCATAGGAGTCCTGAGCATTTATCATGTGTGCTCCATTGACTATTATGTCAAGCATCGCCTGTTCATGAACTTTCTGGAATTTGTTCTGACTGGTAACAGTGCACATGCTGCAATGCAGGGCAAAAAGGCTAAGCAGATTATTACAGCTCTGAAGTTGTAAAACTTTGCAGACACTGCCATGATCACGTCAGTGCACGTGCTTTGTGGTATAGAACACTAATCTTGAGTGACTTAACAGGTAGCATTCTTGTCATGATGATGAAAGTAACTTTGATTTAACTGACCAGCTTGCATTGGCTTGCAGTGTTGCACCGTAATTACAAAAGCATTGGACGTTTTTGACATATATTATCTTTCTCGTATGCTATGCGTGATCGTTGATTTTGCTGATTTTCGTTGATTGTTCTGTTAACAATGGGCCTTCTAATACGAAGTATTGTCTGATTGTAACTGTACAGGCCGTTCTCTGAAGTTTCCATGTTTCGATGATTGATAAGCTCTGAAACTTGGTAATAGTATGGCATATATAATGTGGCATATGCAATTTTGTGATTATTCAAATGTTTGCCAGATTTTAAGTAAATTCAGTCGATACCCAGGCACTGTAAATGAATGATACTTTTTTATGTTGTGGCATTTGTTCCAGATTTCAACACTCTTTAGAGTGCTAGGTGAACTTTATTTCAACGGCTGTGCTTTCGTTACACTAGTGCTTTAGCCCATCTCCATGACGTTTTATTCTTGGCACTTTGTTAAGTAATGTGTTAAGTACTTGATGAATAGCGTTTATGATTTGACTGATCAGCTTGCATTGGCTTGCAATGTTGCACCGTAATTACAAAAGCATTTGACGTTTTTGACATTTATTATCTTTTCTCATATGCTCTGTGTGATCATTGATTCTGCTAATAATTGTTCTGTTAACAATGGGCCTTCTAACGTGAACTATTGTATGATTACAGCTGTCCAGGCCGTTCTGTGAAGTTTACATGTTTCGATGATAAGCTGTGAACTTGGTAATAGTATGGCATATATGGTGTGGCATATGCAATTTTGTGATTATTCAAATGTTCGTCAGATTTTAAGTAAATTCAGTTAATACCCAGGCACTGTAAATGAATGAAACTTTTCTTGTTGTTGCATTTGTTCCGGATTTCAAAACAGGTGAACTTTATTTCAACGGCTGTACCTTAGTTACACTAGTGCTGGAGCCCATCTCCATGACGTTATTTTTATGGCACTTTCTTCTGTTAAGTAATGTGTGAAGTACTTGATGAATAGCATTTATGATTTGACTGATCAGCTTGCATTGGCTTGCAATGTTGCACCGTAATTACAAAAGCATTCGACGTTTTTGTCATTTATTATTTTTTCTCATATGCTGTGCGTGATCGTTGATTCTGCTAATAATTGTTGTGTTAACAATGGGCCTTCTAACACAAACTATTGTATGATTACAGCTGTCTAATTTTGTGATTATTCAAATGTTTGTCAGATTTTAAGTAAATTCAGTCAATAGCCAGGCACTGGAAATGAACGAAACTTTTCTTGTTGTTGCATTTTTTCCACATTTCAACACAGTGCTAGATGAACTTTATTTCAATGGCTGTACCTTCATACACTAGTGCTGGAGCCCATCTCCATGACGTTTTTTTCATGGCACTTTCTTCTGTTAAAGTAATGTGTCATACTTTATGGATAGTGTTTATGGCCAAAGTTACCATGCTTGCATTACACTGTATATTATAAATACCAGGGTCATATGCATAGGGCAGTTAACCAACTGCAAACCTTAGTTTCTGTGTGGCTCGTGTGTATATAATGTGTATCCTTTTCTTTCATCATTTCAGTTACACTTAAAACTGTTAGTGATATTTCACATAATACATATGGTGCTGGTAATTTCACTCGAGAAACTGATTTGTTGACGTTATGGTTGTTTGAATTGTCTGTTAACTTTCACATTTTCCTTTTTTTAATGAAGGTGACAAATATGAGCGTTTGAACTGCTATTTGTTTCTGTATTGTACACACTTTAACCGTTACAAAGTGAATGCTTCAGCTGTGCATTACACTTAAAGTGTTATAAATGTAACACTTGAGGTACTCCATATTTAACACTAATGGCTCACGTGTTACATTCTATAACACTTGAGTAACACTTAACTAGTAACACTTAGTTGTCCACTTTTTTGACATGCATTAACTGTTTAAGTGTTAAGTGTTACATATATGAACACTTCAACTGTCAGCATTTGAACGCTTCAGGTGTTAAGTGTTACATCTGTGAACACTTCAACTGTCAACATTTGAACGCTTCAGCTGTGCATTACACTTAAAGTGTTATAAATGTAACACTTGAGATACTCCATATTTAACACTAATGGCTCATGTGTTACATTCTGTAACACTTGAGTAACACTTAACTAGTAACACTTAGTTGTCCACTTTTTTGACATGCATTAACTGTTTAAGTGTTAAG
>Ga0209562_1000413_pt1 | contig 14619 bp, 13 predicted proteins | sample WorMetvacBELIZE2_FD_187399 | JGI IMG/M metagenome (GOLD analysis project Ga0209562, IMG submission 187399) | Marine gutless worms symbiont microbial communities from Max Planck institute for Marine Microbiology, Germany - Olavius vacuus BELIZE.2... | ecosystem: Host-associated > Annelida >... | reverse complement strand
ATTTTGAAAACTTTGACTTCAAAGAAATATTAGCAAAGAAATTAGCTATTAACATCAGTTTTATAACCTACTCTACCATAAAACTGGGAGTTCGATCATTACAAGGCCATGGCCCAACCCATTGATTTGTAGTTGTTATGTAAGCATTAGTAGTCAAACAATAATGACCATTGGCTAATTTGCTTCTTATTTGTCCACCTACCGTAATCCACTTTTGGCGAATACCGCCATCACAAGTTCGCATTCTGAGTTTTTTATAGTTTGTGCCCTTTCCTAACATTGTTAAACAGAGATCAGGATAGTCGGGGCTCCGTAAAGATCCATCCTCTGCCTGATACCATTTATTTGAGGTAAACTGTTCCCATTTATTTACTAACTGATCAGTCCATTGCACGACTGCAGGTTGATTTGTATATTTACCTCTTGAGTAAATTGTAATAGAAACATCAGAACTTAATCTTAAAGTTTTTGCCGATTCAGGAGTTGTAGGAAAAGAAATTATTGGACTTTGACAATTTAATCCTCTACCTCCAATCCATTCTCCTAATTCACAACACCCAGCATTTTTAAATTCATTAAAATCATTGTAGATATTTTCCCGATTTACTATTGATAGACATTCGGGTTTAGAGCCAAATATAGCAGCGCGTTGAGAATCAATATCAACCGCTAAGGGATTTGCAATGTGTTGTTGACAGCGAGCTGATCTAACTTGGTTCCAACGAGTTCCTGCACAACCCCAACGATTGCGTAATTGATTAATATTTTCATCATAACTAAAACCTCTTTGATATGTATCTCCCTGCCTACATTTGGCAGTGCGAAATCGATTATCATAATAACCCGGGGTTGGAAAACCTCCTCTAATACATAATTCAGGTTTAGCTTTGTTATGCCATAATCCATCTTCACCTCTATACCATTTTTGTGCATCATTCCCAGGCTGACATTTTGCAGTTCTTAATATACCATAATGAGTGCCGGATGAATGGATACATTTACCATTGTATAATTTAATTTGCCCGGCGCTTGCAGGAGAAGTATAAGCAGCCGGTGATGGCGGTTGAGCAGAGCCAATTTCATTACAAAAACCGGAAGCTTTCGATACCCATTTAATACTTTTACAACATTGATTGGCACTAAAAGCTACCCGATCTTCGTCATTAAATGCTTCTAAACATTTATCCGAAATTGGTTGAGCCTCTTCACTAACATAGGGCCAACGATAATCCTCCTTACAATTTAGTTTATCAAATAAATCTTGATCGCGAATGGCTATTGCATAAGCACATTTATTTGCAACTTTAGTTAATGGAATTGGTGGTATAACTTTGCCGGATTCAATATCTTCAACTGAAGGGAATTTTTCAGTTGGGGGATCGCCCCAAATATGATCCTTTTCTTGTAGAGCACATTTTTGCCTGATATAAGTAAAACTATCGGTTTCCTTAATAAATTTACAAAAGAAGTTTGAGCTATGGTAGCGATTATCCTCACTATCAATTACTAACGGCTGAAAATCTTTATATCTTGCAATAAATCTATCCGGATTAATCACCGCCATATAAGTTTGCCGACCATCGCCTTCATCACTTACGCCGATTCTAAAAATTTTAGCACTGTCTCTAATATTTTCAGGAACTCCGCCGGTAATTCCTAATTCGCCTAAATCTTCGGTATATCTACGATTATCGTTGTAAAAACTTTGCTGCTTTTCCGCAACTTGAGTTAGAAAATTTTGCATTTCTAAAACTTCACTTCTTTCGCTATATTCAGAAAAGCTAATTATCGCTATCCCCCCGATAATTACCACAATCAACGAACCAACCATTAGCTCAATAAAGCTAAATCCTCTCTGTAGGGTAAATTTCATAAATTTAATAATTTAAAAATATTAATTTCAATAAATGTTTGCAAATGCAAATATAAGTTAATTTTAGTAAAAGTTTTGCTGATGTATTAATTGAGTATTAGCTAAATGTGATTTAACTCACTACTTGAAATTTTTTGGAAATTTTTTTGGTAATTTTTTTGGTAATTAATATCTAACGCTAAGCACGCTACCGCCCTCCAATGTCAATATGGATACCTTTGTTCAAAGTTGAACAATTATATCACATATATTGAATTGAATTTTTTTATAATATGAAAATTACATGCTAAATGCTGGTAATAGTGTCATTAAGCCGTTTTACCAGTAAATTCCAATCTAGATTTCGAATTCGATTTATATATCCATCAATATCCTGACTTTTATTTTTTTCAATTAAATCAACAATGGCATTTTTAAATTCCTGATAGGTATTAGTAAGAATTGCCGGAGTATTTAATAGCTCTAATTCCTGCGTTCTAACCGAAACTACTGGTAAATTGCACGCTAGGTATTGATAAAGCTTTAGGGGATTAAAATAATTAATCAATTCTTGATGATTTTTAATGTCATAAGGTATTATGCCAATATCAGCGTTTTGTAAGAATGATGGAAGTTCGTTGTAACTGCATTTATCTAAAATAAAAAGATTTGGTAATTTTGCAATTTTTCGTTTAGCTAAATTTTTTGGTCCAATTAATACAAATGATATATCAGGTAATTCACAAGCAAGATAATTAACTAAATGAAAATCAAACCATTTATCCAAGGATCCGGCATAAATAGCTATGGGTTTTTTAATATTTAATAATTTTTTTGGAATAGTTGTTGATCTCTTTGTAAAATGTTCGAAATTTACTCCATTAGGTAAGTAAATTGAATTTTTTGGTTTTAATTTTTTAATATAACTTTCTAATCCCTTAGCACAATAAACTACCAAATCAACTCTTTGAGCTAGTTTTCGCTCTTGTTCAATAGAGACTGAAGAAGCATTTGGATAGCCAGCAAGATTATCGGCAAATCGATAAATTGATTTATTATGAGTTATTTTATCTAACCAAAACGATTGATTTACACTATCCAGATAAATAAAATCTACTTTTTCAAAACCATTTTTTTTTACTACTTCAATTGCATTGGGAAAAGTTAATTTATACCAATTTTTATATAACCATTTACTTCTTAGTAGAAATATATTATACGGCACCGCAATTGCTCCTGGGATATAAGTCCAAACCTTTTGATGATAATCCCATATTCCTCCCTTTTGATAGATTGAAAAACGATTAGAAAAACTATCATCGGCTGTATATAGTAAATGCAAAGGTGATATTGGATCTGATAAAAAAGCAACATGGTATCCAATGTTAACAAAACCTTTAGCAATTTGATGGCTTCCCACTTGAAAAGGCGATGACCAATAGTTTCGACATGCCATTAACATTTTTTTAGACATTTTGCATTTTTACCTTTTCATACGATATATTAAAGATTTTGATAGATTTTATCTAAACTTTTTGAAGTATTTTCAATATTATGTTGAGAAATTATATAGTTTCGATTTTCTGATATTAAATTATTCCAATCCATAGCGAAGAGCTTTTTGAATGCATTAACAAGTTGTTCTACTGAACGCTCTTGAACTAACAAATCTCGATTAATTTTTCCTAAAACATTAGGGATGTCACAATGGAGTGTGCTAATTATCGGCATACCAGATGCAGCCATCTCGATAATAGCTACTGGTGCACCTCCCTCAGTATCACCATCTAAAGCAGTTACGCTCGGTGAGCAAAATATATGATTTTTATATGCTTCCTCAAATAATACATTACTAGGTTGAAATCCTATCATTTTAATTCGGTCTTTAATTTGATATTTTTCAATAATATTAATTATTTTTTTACGTTCAAATTTTGATCTTTTATCATTTAAAGAATCACCAATTATTGTGCATTTAATATTAATACCATCATTTATAAGATGTCCAATAGTCTCAAGTGCATAAGGTATTCCTTTTTTTTCTTTAAAAGTTCCTGATATTAGAATATTTAATTCCGAATCTTTTACCCATTTTCTCGGTTGAAAAGAGATCTTATTTATTTCTATGCCTAGTGGCTGGATATTTATCTTTTCTTTTGGACAGCCTAATTGTTCAATACTAATTGCCATGTATGGACCTTCGCATAAAATCAAATCTGCCTTTTGAAATAATTCTTTAAATCGCTTTTTCCAAATAGGCTTTTGAGTTGGTAGCATATTAACATCGTATCCATAAAAGGTAACGATATGCTTAAGGTTATGTTTTTTAGCTAGGGATAGATCATACCAACCCCGATCACCAAAATGTGAATGCAAAATGATTGGTTGATGTTTTGTTACTGCTCTATCATAAATAAATGGATAGTTCTTAATTCTCAACTTTTTAAAAACCAAATTTAACCAAAATGCATATTTTTTCGAAGATCCATAGATAGGTATAAATGGAAAGTGCTCTAAATTATGAACATAATTTGCAAATACAATGGATTTGAAATTCTTTTGATATTTGATTTGGTTATAAACCCATGTCATTGTCATCGGCAGCCAGGTCGGCACTGAGTGAGCAATTATTGGCATTTCATTTTGATTAAACATTTTGAAACTAAACTTTACAAATCTAATTGCTTAATCTCTCGAATATGTTGCTTCCGCAAAGTAAAATTTAAACTAAAATATATAATTACACCTATTAGAATTTGTGAAAACAAAATAATTCCATCTGATTGATTAATGATTACAGGTATTATTGCCACAATAATAGCCATTAGTATCGATATACCTAATGTTGGAAAAATAGCCAATAAATATTCCTTAAGACAAGGTCCTACCATCTTGCGAATTAAAATTAAATAATTTAAAAACGAATAAATAATATTGAGTATAAGTAATGATATAGTCACACCTATAACATCACCAAAATACAAACCCAAGTAGATACCAATAATTAGAGTAATCAAAACCATAACATTCCATTTAAATCCTAAATCCGCCCTACCCTTTGCTAATAACAACGAACCGATAGGATTGCCTATAGAGCGTAATATTGCTACAAAAGCTAGGATTTGAACTAATAAAACAACCGGGAGCCATTTATCTCCAAATACTACAGGAACAAAATAAGGAGCAACAACTGCTAATCCGATTAATAGAGGGATATTAATAAAACATAAAAGTTTAATGGTTAATAAATATCCATTTTTTAACCTTTCAATATTAAACTGAATTTTAGAAAAGAAAGGAAATGCAACCCGAGTCAAAATTTGGTTTATCTTTAAAATAGGTTGGATAACTAGATTGTATGCTAAGTTATAAAATCCTAGTGCTTGAGCCCCAATAAATACCCCAATTAAAAATTGGTCAAGATGTGAAATTATAAAATTAATGCTTTTTTCCCCCATTTGATAAAATCCAAACCTGAGATATCCATCTAAATCTGAGTATTTAAATCGTAAGCAGGGTCGCCATTTTTTCCAGCCAATATAAGCAAACATTATTGATTTAATTATTGAATTGCCAATTTGTCCCCAGATTAGGGAAAAAACACCTTGTCCTCTCAAAGCTGTAATAATTGCAATCATGGTTCCAAAGAATGCTGCAATTATTTCTACAATTGAAAGAGTCTTAAACTGTAAATATTTTTGTAGAAGTATTTGAAATTGCTGACCAAACGCTGTTGTGATAATTACAATTATTGCCCAATACATTAAATCTGATAATCGAGGCTCATCGAAAATTTTTACCACAATTGGAATTAATATCAATAACAATAAATAAACTATGATTCCTGCAAATATATTTAACCAATATAGTGAAGAAAGTTGTTCTTTGGTAATATCTTGGCGGTGAATAATAGCATTGCTTATTCCCATATCTGCATATGCTTGGGCAAAACCAATGACAACTAATATCATAGCCATCAATCCAAAGTCTTCTGGAGAAAGTATATTCGCAAGAATTGCTAGTTGAAGAAATTGCAATCCTGTAGTGATAGCCGTTGAAAAACTAGTCCATTTAACTCCAAAAGGTGCAGAGTTTTTATGAGACATTCTTTTTTTTATTTTTCTAACACTAAGATAAAAAGGTTGACATGAATATCTTCTCTAAATAAATTCACAATGTATCTAATAATTTTATATAGAAAATAGGCACCAATGAATTTTGGTATTGAATGTTTTTTTAAAAAACCCAAAAGCCTGGTTTTTTCACAATCGATAATTTTCAATTTTAATTTGGGATTCTTTTTTTCAATACAATGGATAAATTTTTTAATTTTTGTTTTGGTTACATATTGGATAGTATCTAATCCCTTAGTTGGTCTACCAATCATTTGTAAGTAAATTTTAGCAATTCTTTTTGGAAACAATGGCAACCAAGGTATTCGATAATGTCCTTCAAAAGTCCCAAGGTAGTCTGGGCACTGAATATGTATTCCTCCAAGCGCTTTTGTTACTCTCAACATTTCAGAAATTACTTGTTTGGGATTTTGAACATGTTCCAAAGTTTGATATGTGGAAACACAATCAAAACTATTATCAGGAAATGGCAAATATTCCCCTACCCCTTTATAGAATTTGCTCAAATATTCAGGTGGATATTTATATTCTTTTATCTTCATTGCAATAACAGTATGCTTCCACTCTTCGGGGTCTATTCCGTAAACATCATATCCATTGAGTAAACCGTAGAAGACAGCAGTACCACATCCTGATGCCAAGTCTAATATTTTTTTTGCATCAGGTAAAAAAAAATTAATATCTTTAAATCTTTGTTGGGAACTACATATATCATTCATCCATGTATTGACAATCTGTTCAATAACTTTTTCATTTGTAAAACCATAATTTGTTTTTTTTGCTTCTGTAGTAAAACTTTGCTTCAAAAAATCCCTTGCCTTCATTTTTTTCTCACAACAACCATATACATCCAGGTCCACTGCTCGGTTTTATCAATTTTATCTAAAAGATAACTTATACCTTGTATTATTAGCCCAATTACAGGAATAATTGGTATATATTGCAAAAAACCCCGATTTAATCTATAAATGTTATATACAAATAATTGCCCAAAAGTTACCCAAAACCCAGATAGAGCCTTTAATTCCAGAATTTCAAAACCAGTTTTTTCAAATAGATATTTAATACCAAATTTACTATACCGATAAAAGTCTCGTGGTTCTTCATGTAAATGCCAAATAAACGGAATACTGTATACTGCAATTCCTCCTTTTTTCAATATCCGAAAGCATTCATACAATGCTTGTTCAGGTTCTTCAATATGTTCAAATACAGCAGTACAAAGAGCACAATCAAAAGAACCATCTTCAGTAGGTATCTCATATACTGTTCCTAAAAGATCTATATTTTTTTTACTATGAAAAGTCGCTTCATGATCAACACCAATATGTTCTGTTACATAAGGTTTAAGTAAATCATAATAAGGCTTTGTTCCGCAGCCTATATCCAATAATCTTCCTTTAAGCCAGTTAGATGCGAAATAAACTAATTGCCTATCATGGATATTATTGATAAGTAAATTTCTTGTATCTTTTACCATCCAAAATTCCTCAAAAGAATTTTTGTCCTATTAATGGTTTATTCAGATATATCCACTTATTGACTGGTAAAATAAATTTCCAATATTTAAAAGAGTGAATAACAATATATAGATTATGATCTATTGTTGCCACAACTATCCCACTATCGTTTATGTCAATAATAGTGCCAGGTTCTATTTTGACATTATTTGTTATATTACGATTTTTATCCACAATACTAGCGCGATTAATATTCATTTTTTTTTCTTTAAAAAAGCAGAAAGCTCTTTCTGTTCGTATTAAATTGTAAATATTTTTACACGAAGTAATATTCCAAAAAATACGTCGATGCACATCCCTATCATTTCTAAAATAGGATATATTATTTGGATTTTGTTTAATTGGTTTAGCTCCTTGTGAATTCAAGAAACTATGTACTTTTTTTACTAATTGTGGAGTTTCATTTATCATTTTTTTACAATAATCATTGTAATAATAGTCTTCAATCGGAAAGGATATTTGAGCAATAATATCGCCATCATCAATATTCTCAGTCATAAAATGAGCTGAAATACCACCTGTTGTTTCCCCAGATGCAATACTCCAAAAATGTGGATGAGCTCCTCTACATCTTGGTAAAAGAGAGGGATGAAAGTTGATAGCCCCTATTTTTCCAAGAGATAATAAAGCTTTACTAAAAATTTGAGGATATGCTGCTGATAGAATAATATCAATTTCAAATTCTGAAATGTCTTTAACAAAATTTACTTCATTAACATCATATACCCTTATAAGTGTTACATTATTAGCGAAACAAACAGCTTCAATTGATGTATCTTTATTGTTTGTAAATGTATTTATCATGATAATTAGACTTTTTTTAAAAAATCTAATTACATTTTTTATGAATTTTGTAAATTTACTGGAATTATAATTTTTTCCATTTAATATTTGATAAAAGTTTTCCCATCTTTTGTTTGTAGCAACGATTACAGCAGATACTTGAAATCTTGATAAAATAGGTTCAATATGAGCTATCCCATATTGAGACTTATGACCACAAAAAAATATAGTTTTTAAACCCATTATTAAATTTTTCTTTTTACTGTATTAATTACATTTTCCACTTTCACATCAATTTAATTCGTTGACAATGCTAATCTAATATTTTAGGATAAAATTGTATTGCAAAAGAAAGTCTATTACATACCTAACTAATGTTTGTTGGTAATTCAATTTCTTAGAGAATTAAATATTACACCCCAATTCCAGTATTATTTTTGGACATAGAATTTGGTGGAAATATTTAATCAAAAAAATTTACTTAATGTACAAAAATAAATATCATCTTTCGTAATATTCAAACCATAGCGACACCTATCTTCATTTTCAAATTGTTCTAAAAAAGGAATAATCTTCACATTAAATCCAGCCTCTTCTAAACGCTCTTTGTAATCATAACCGTAGACGCGAACATGATCTGCTTGACCAAAAAGCCGTTCTCTTTCCTGATGATCAGTTATATTGGGATCTTCAAAAGTCTGTTCTGCATCAATAGGTACTTGCAAAATTGCCCACCCTTTTGGATGTATCACTCTAGCTAATTCTTGCATCGCTTTTCTATCATCTGGAACATGTTCTAAAACATGCGAACAATAAATTACATCAAAACTATTATCAGGTTACTGAATATTAGTAATATCCATTTCTACCATTGCCCGATTCTTTAAATCGGCTGTTATATAGTCAATATGTGACATTTTTATCAGCTTTTCAAAAAAACAATGTTCAGGTGCGATATGTAGCATTTTTTTTCTACAATCTGAAAACAAGTCAGTTTCATTTTTTAAATATAACCAGATCATACGATGCCTTTCTAATGAACGACATACTGGACATAATGCATTGGGTCTGGGATTTACACCCATAGGCAAAAATGATTTTAAAGAAGCTTCACACACAGGACACCAACAACCTTCCCCATGGTATAGAATTTTTTTTAAAGAATGTGAAAAAGAATTTAGTAAAAAATTTGAAAACAAAGACATATAGATTATTAATTTTTTTTATTCAGGGAATTGAGGTTGATATTTATTTTAAAGATCCTAAAATTTTTAATCAATAAAATAAATAATCTGTTAGATTAAAATATTTTGCACAGTAACAATTACATCATTTACTTCTTCATCAGTTAATTTCGCCGATAAAGGTAAGCTAACAGTCTGACGTCCAAATTTCATAGCATAGGGATAATCTTCAGGTTTCCAACCAAAGGTCTTTTGGTAGTAAGGATGTTCAGGGATACTTAAATAATGAACACCGACACCAATTTTATGTGAATTCATGGCATTAAGAAAGTCATCTCTACTGATTCCTGATTTTAATTTATCTACTTGAATAGTATAGAGGTGATAAGCGTGTCGAGTGTTTATTTCTGGTACTGGAGGTAAACCAATAGGTAAATTTGCGAAAGCTTGATTATATTTTCCCCATATTTCCTGCCGGCGTTGCCAATATTTTTCGATTTTATACAATTGATGAAGACCGATAGCTGCTTGTAAATCCATCATATTATATTTATACCCACATTCCAATACATAGTAATGTTTATATCCATCATCCGCAAAACGATTCCATGCATCTTTGCTCATACCGTGTAAAGCCAGCATTTTGATTCGAGCAGCGTCTTCTTCAGATTTAATTATTACCATCCCCCCTTCACCAGTTATGATATTTTTAGTAACATAAAAACTGAAGCAACCAAAGTCACCAAATGTACCTGTCTTTTGACCTTGATATTCGGTTTCAATAGCATGTGCACAATCTTCAATTATTTTTAAATTATGACATTGAGAGATATTACCCAATTTAACCATATCACAAGGTCTCCCGGCAAAATGAACCGGCAAAATAGCTTTTGTTTTTGAAGTTATTTTTGATTCTATCTTTTCAGGATCAATATTTAATGTTTTTGGATCAATATCTACTAATACAGGAGTAGCTCCCGAATGAATAATACTATTAATCGAAGCACAAAAAGTCATTGGTGTAGTAATTACTTCGTCACCAGGCTGAATTCCTGCGGTAATAATACTTAAATGTAAGGCAGCTGTACAAGAATTTAATGCAATTGTATTTTTTGCACCTTTGTATAAAGCAAAATCACTTTCAAATTTAGCAACTTTAGGACCGGTTCCAAGCCAACCCGATTTCATACAATCGATTACTTCTTGAATTTCAGCATTTTCAATTACTGGAGAACCAAAGACAAGATATGAATCTCTTTTTAAATGATAGGTCATATATATCAATAAGAGAATATATTTATATTATTCCCTAAAAGCTTTTCAAATATTAAATTAAATTTAGATAACAACATTTTGAAATTAAACAAATTATCCTCAATCATATAAAAATCTCAAACTAATTTTTTTAACTTTTGAATTATGTTTCTAATTGATGCAGCTTGTTCAAATTCTAATTTGTTTGCATGATCGAACATTTTAGCTTCAAGCTCTGCAATTTGCTTTTCTAAATTACCATGCAGATCAATTTTCAGATTGGATTTTCGGGTCATTTCCGAAATATTATTTAGTTCTTCAATTTCTTTATCATATACCCCATCGATAATTTCAACTACTTTTTTTGATATGGTTTTTGGGGTAATATTGTTTTTTTGGTTATAAGCCGTTTGTTTGTTTCGACGACGGTTTGTTTCAGCTATTGCTTTGTTTATTGAGTTGGTTAATTTATCCGCATAAAGAATGGCTTTGCCATTAATGTTTCTGGCAGCTCTGCCAATAGTTTGGATTAAGGATCTTTCAGAGCGTAAAAAACCTTCTTTATCAGCATCCAAAATCGCCACAAGGGATACTTCCGGAATATCTAATCCCTCACGAAGTAAATTTATTCCGACTAAAACATCAAAAACTCCAAGTCTTAAATCGCGAATAATTTCTACTCTCTCAACCGTATCAATATCAGAATGAAGGTAGCGAACTTTAATCGAATTTTCATTTAAGTATTCAGTAAGAACTTCTGCCATTTTTTTAGTTAATGTAGTTACCAATACTCGTTCACCTCTATTTATCCGAATTCGGCATTGTTCCAATAAATCATCTACTTGAGTTGTCGCGGATTTTATTTCAACTTCTGGATCAATTAAGCCAGTAGGTCTAACAACTTGTTCAATAACTTGGGCTTGGTGTTTTTGCTCATAATCAGCTGGAGTTGCTGAAACAAATATTGTTTGCGGCATAATTTTTTCAAATTCCGAAAATGATAATGGCCGATTATCAAGAGCCGATGGCAGACGAAAACCAAAATTAACTAAGTTTTCTTTACGAGAGCGATCACCATTATACATTCCACCAACCTGAGGAATCGTAACATGACTTTCATCAATGAATAATAATGCATCAGTAGGGAGATAATCCATTAATGTCGGTGGTGGTTCGCCAATTTCTCTACCGGATAAATGACGGGAATAGTTTTCAATACCTTTGCAAAATCCGGTTTCAACTAACATTTCTAAATCGAACCTAGTTCTTTGTTCTAATCTTTGGGCTTCTACCAGCCGATGATCTTGATAAAAATAGTTCTTTCTATCTTCTAATTCAATTTTAACTTTATCTATTGCTTTTAAAATATTCTCACGGGGTTGAACATAATGCGATGATGGGAAAATCGTAAAACGAGAAATTCTTGAATTCACTTTTCCAGTTAAAGGATCAAATAGTAGTAGATTTTCAATCTCGTCATCAAACATAATTACCCGAACCGCCATTTCTGCGTTCTCCGCGGGAAAAATATCAAAGGTTTCTCCGCGAACTCGAAATTTACTTCGATGAAACTCCATATCACCACGGGTATATTGCATTTCAATTAATCTTTTAATCAACTGTCTTTGATCAATCCGATCACCTTCCCGCAAATGCAAAATCATCGAGTGATAATCAACCGGATCGCCAATTCCATAGATACAAGAAACAGTTGCTACAATTACGCAATCGCGTCTTTCTAATAAACTTTTTGTGGCTGAAAGTCGCATTTGTTCTATATGGTCATTAATACTTGAATCTTTTTCGATAAATAAATCCCGATGAGGAACATATGCTTCCGGTTGATAGTAATCGTAATATGAAACAAAATACTCTACAGCGTTTTCAGGAAAATATTCTCTGAATTCAGAATATAACTGAGCCGCTAATGTTTTGTTATGAGCTAAAACTAATGTCGGACGATTTAATTTGGCAATAACATTTGCCATAGTATAGGTTTTACCGGAACCGGTTACCCCAAGTAATGTTTGATACATTAAACCATCATCAATACCTTCAACAATTTTGGCTATGGCTTCAGGCTGATCCCCTGATGGTTGATAGAGACTTGATAATTTAAAAATATTTGAATTTTTTGTAAGTAATTGATCTTCTTCTATTATTGCCGATACCACTATTTACTGAATAATTAGCTGTTTTTTTCAAATATTTTAATTTGATCTTCTACTTTTTTGATTTGTTCTTGACAATATTGAATAAGTTTTGAGCCGCGTTTAAATGCTTCGAGGGAATTTTCTAAAGCTAGATCGCCTTGTTCCATTTTTTCAATTATTGAATCTAATTCCGCCATAGCTCCTTCAAAATTTTTTGGTTCTTTATTTACTTGTTTATTCATTTTAAATATGACTATGTATTAAGTAAAAATTCCATCAATGCATTTTGTGCCCACATTCGATTTTCGGCTTCCTCCCACACCAAGCTTTGTTTGGACTCTAGCACTTTTTCGCTTACTTCTAATTCTCGATAAGCAGGTAGACAATGCATAAATACAGCCTTAGGCTTGGCTAAATTCATAATTTGAGAATTTACTTGCCATTTTTTAAATTTATTCTTCACACTTTTCCGTGTTTTCTCAAAACCCATACTAATCCAAGTATCAGTAATTATCAAATCAGCATTTTTAGCAGCAATTTTAGGATCTTCAATATATTTAATTGGATAATCTTTCCAGTTTGTCCATTCTTTTTTACTGAAATTAAAATCCGGGGGTGAAGAAATAATAAAATTAAATTTCAACAGCATTGCTGCTTCTACCCAAGATCTGCATACATTATTAGCATCACCCAACCATACTACCGTTTTATCTTTTAATGATGCGGAACCTAGATACTCCTGCCAAGTTTGTATATCCGCCAATACTTGGCAGGGATGGTGTTCATCGGTCAGAGCATTTACAACTGGAACTTGAGAATATTTTGCAAATTCATTAATGGTTTTTTGACTATAAGTTCTGATAACAACCATCTGAACATAGCGAGACATTACCCTTGCAATGTCCTTTATTGGTTCACCTCGATTTAAATGAGTATCAGTGCTTGATAAGACAATTGAATTTCCGCCAAGCATCGAAATTCCAGCTTGAAAAGAAATTAGAGTTCGTGTTGATGGTTTTTCAAAAAATAAAATAACAGATTTGTTGGCAAGTGGTTTTTTATTTAATTTGCGATTTTTGTTAAAAATTTTTTTTTGATTCCCAGCCTTTTTTATTATATTTAAAATCTCTTTTTCAGAAAGATCAGAAAGCTTAAGGATATTCCTAGACATTTGCTAACCTATTAACCGATTAATGCTATTACATAATCTATCAACTAAATCAATAGCATTTTCCTTACTTAAAATTAATGGCGGCAAAATTCTAATTATTTTTTGACTTACAACATTTGTTAATAAATATTCCTGTAAAGCGATTTTTGGTAAATCGATAATTGGTTCATTCCATTCTACACCTAACATTAACCCTTGTCCGCGAATATTGATTTTTTGTTGATCTCCTGCAATGGGGATTAATTTATTAATTAATTGTTCAACCAAAATATTACTTGTTTCAGTAACATTGGAGAATAAATCTTCATCAATTATTGTATTAATTACCGCTAATGCTGCACTACAAACTAATGGATTGCCGCCATAAGTAGTTCCATGACTGCCGGGTTCTAATAAACCCGCTGCTCTTTTAGAAGTTAAACAAGCGCCAATTGGAACTCCGCCACCTAATCCTTTAGCAATAGTTAAAACATCCGGTTGAATCTGATAATGTAAAAAGGCAAACCACTTACCGGTTCTGGCAATACCACATTGGACTTCATCTAACATCAATAAAGTTTCATGTTGAT
>Ga0209562_1000412_pt1 | contig 14631 bp, 7 predicted proteins | sample WorMetvacBELIZE2_FD_187399 | JGI IMG/M metagenome (GOLD analysis project Ga0209562, IMG submission 187399) | Marine gutless worms symbiont microbial communities from Max Planck institute for Marine Microbiology, Germany - Olavius vacuus BELIZE.2... | ecosystem: Host-associated > Annelida >... | reverse complement strand
TGTATAAGCCGACAATTTTCAGCTGAATTTTGACGATAAAGCTTTGGGGGTCGGCTTATACGCGGGTCATAGCACAACAGCCGGAGTTAGCACGGCATGGACCACAGCATGGACCATTAGTAGGCACCTGCCGTCTGCCGCGTGCAGGACCACACGCAAACTGCTGCTGCTGTGTCTGCATACCAGTGCGGCGGCTTGCATTGCGGCAGGTGGACGCATCGCCGGACGTCCACGTGCGTGCGGGTGCGTCAGCGTGCGGCGCCGTAATGGGGGTTTGCGCAGGCCGCATGGGGTGACAATGCACAGATCCAGGGTACTCGTTCGTCGCCGATTGCCGCTACCGGCTTATAAGCGGGACGGCTTATACATGAGTATATACGGTAAATGTATCACCAGAATGCTGTCTTGGCAAATAACAAGGAGAATTTAAAAAGACAGGAGCACCGTACGGCAGATTCTCACACTCACGCTGATTTCCGAGAAATATCTGGAGAGAGGAAGATGTGTACAGGGTGTTGATAAAAAAGTAACCCACTGCAACTTTTGTTGACATTTCAGCAGTGCATGCAAATTATTGTTAAATGTTTTACACAGCTGTTAAACACTTTGCCACAGAATTCTTTCGCTGTCAGATTCTCCATGAAATTGGATCAAAATCCGTGCTGTACTTTCCACCAATTTTACATGTGTCGCCCAGAAGATCCGAACTATCAAAATTTTGACACAATCACACTGATTTATTGTTCACAGAATTAACAAACAAGATATGCCAAACAACGTATGTGTTATTTGGGGTCAGATTAAATGCTAAGAATGTTCTCTTTTTACACGATTAAATGCATGGAGACTTTTACAGTGTGAGTCAAAAAAGTAGCACCCTAAAACTTTTTGCGGTATTTTCTCTCCTGGTGAACCTGTGTAATTGAAAATTACCTTGGTTATTGCCAAAACATATATCCTCTGTCTGCACGAATTTTGGTCCATTATCAGAATATTTGTGTGAAATGTATCATTTCACCAGTGAGACCCCTCAATTTTTAAGAATTAAATTCAATTTGTTACAAAATTCATGAATTTTTCGTAAAAACAAGTCATGATGACATTTAATTAAATATAACAATTAGTATCTGTTATACGAACTGTCACATTACATGTTCAACATTTCCACCGCTGGCTGACACACATGCCTGCAGTCAATTGCGGTTGTCTTTCACAGCGTTGTCAGTGGCTTTCTCCAATAAGGCAGACCAAATCAGCTAAAATGCATTTTTAAACTTGGGAATGGTTTTTTGATGTCGATGTTTACTGGAAATAGTAACTAATGAATTTTTATTACATGCAGCGAGTAAAATGTTGATGTTCAGTTGGGTTTTGTAGAAACAGTTGCCAAAAATGGTTGACATAACTTTAAAGTTTCACAGGGTAGTGCAATATTAACACATTTAAGATATGATGGGAATTGTGGTATGGATTTTATTACAAATTTTGTGAAGAACACAACAGTGAAAGAATTTAGAAAATAGCCGACATTTTAAAAGTTATGAATGAATGTTTAGTGGCAGGTATTTTGACTCGCAAAATGTGAATGCTGCCATATCGTGCATATGTTTTCTGTTCGCTTGATAACACCCTGGCCAACTCAGCCTTCTATCCCTTCAGGTCGGTAAATGAGTACCAGCTTCAGCTGGGAAGGCAAAGGCAGGTATGGTTCATTCCGTTAGCGGATGAACGCGGGGTGTGCAGGTAAAACTGTGAGATCCCTTGAGAATGCATGCCATACCTGAGCGCCTTAGAGGTGTGTTCACGACAAGGCGCTATACAAATCCACATTTACCTTTTATGGCAATTGTAGGCATTTTTTATAGTAGCTTTTCAAACAGCTTTCGTTTGATGTTAATTGTAATGTGTAATTTTGATAGCGAGTTGCACAACTATTCGTCGGTTCCTGTATCGGACACAGCAGCTAATGGTGCTGCACATTCAAATCAAACTTGAGTTGAAGATGAAGTGGCTGATGCAGAGCTGTGGATGACACCTGCAGTCATCTTACTGTGGTGATGCTGCTTTGATGAAACAACCTGCTGCGGCAACAGAATGTGATGTGCTCATCACATCATCGCCATCATCTTTATTAGAAGTTGTTAGAATGCATCTTCCACACAGATCAATAGCAGTTTTTATAGAGCATACGTATTGCAAAATTATTACTGAAGAGCCTGTTACTTTCGTTAACAAGTTGTCTGTCGTGGTGCCGTGGTCTAAGATGAGGGCGTTGTTTTATCGGGGAACAGCAATTGATAAAACATGGATTGGAATTTGGATTAGTTAAGATTAACTAGTACAGCTTCTTGTTTGCTTGATCTGTTATGCCGGCAGAGTCTAAATCTGAGGCGCAATAACCTTGAGGGATTCTGTGCTGAATAAAATCATCCAGATGCTGTCGGTCGTCTGCCGATGTGAAGTCCCGCCATACCGTCAGTGGTTAATGTGATGTGCCTGTTGGTGTATGTTGTTGTTGTGTTTTTAGACTTGTTACTGTAGTCAGCTAGTTCTGTGGTAATTCGTGTAATATTGCCGCGAAGGCTTGAGTCCTTTCACGTACGTGTTATATTTCTGTAGATTGTAATTACACTCACCAGTGGCCTTTGTGCAGTGTTACGTATGTATGTGTTTGAGATGCAATAGTCAATACTGCTGGTATTGTAGCAATATTAAAGCACACTGTAATGTGGTTCATTCAGGGCTGGTTGCATGTATAAGTAATGCTTCAATTGATATTACCCAGTTATACTTTTTAATGCAATATAGCCTTGATTATAACTTCAGTCTTTCATCTTTCCTGTCACCCTATCATCTTTGCGTTTATTTTTATCATCAGCTGTAGTATTTGTTATTCATATTTTATGATAGCTGAATGTCCGTGATTATATCTTCTCTCTGTAATTGCTCTTCTTTACTATTGAATATCTTCCACGTCTTTGTAACGGCACTAAACAGCCTAATACGTTGTGCCGTTAAAAAACTACTCACTGGCATGCAAAATAGTTCCAAAGTGCTTCAGTCATCAGCTCGAATATCTGGCAATCAAAAAGCATAAAATACTTATAATTGGGTGCTTATTTTTATGCAACAAACTTAGTTTGAGTGGAATTTAAAGAGCTGTTGTAAGGTTACGTCGTACTTGGTTAAATGGTGATTTAAGTGTTGTTCCTGCAGTTTATGCTCTATCTTACGGGGTGCTCATCTGTCTATATCTATGCCATTTATTTAATGAGTGAATGAACTTTGGAAACAACATAGTTTTAGTTTGCACTCTTTAAATATAATGCGAAACAGTGATTTTCATTGTGAGATTGTGAGACTGTTTTCGCTTTAAATTGTTGTGTTGTTGTTTTTTGTTGTTGTTTAGTTATAGCAGTATTAGTAAGGTATAGTACACCTGCTGTTGAAATATAATTCAAATTTATGTTTTGCAGTAGGCAGAGAAGAAAAATTCAAATGTGCCAAAATCGCTTTGTCACCTAATAACCAGCGAGTGTGTATAATCAAAAATTATATCCATAATCGGTGAAGGGTAGTGATGATGCAAATTCGCAATGGCGAGTAGACGAGTTACTGCAAGTGGATAGTACAGTTCTGCATTCCACCTTTCAGTGTTCAGTAGAATGGTACTAGCTGAAGCTGTAAAGATACGGCTACGCGTCACATGATTGCATGCATATAACTTTGCTGGAATTTGTGTATTTGATATTGGTGTTAACGTTTTGTATTATCTACATGTTCGACTTTTCAGCAGCGTATGTGTGCCGTGTATGCAATAGGCCTGCCGGTGTTTGTTTCATTCTGTGACTCGTCTTTACTACATTCTTGTATGTTCTGATACAGACTACCTCGCAGGCCTACTGGAATCTCCAGACATTTGGGCCACTCTCCGTGAGTGTGGTGGTCCTTTCTCATTTGATGCTAATTGGCTTGGGGCCGACAGTCTGTTTGTCTCACTGTATCAGTTGACTCATAGTTAGAGTGTACAATTTCTGTGTTGCGTTTTTACAACATATCTGGTATTTTTGACTTCATTGTTTATCCTGTGATTTTTGCACCACGTTTAACTGTGCTTCAGGTTTTTCTGCAGTGTGCAGTATCTTTATGCAGTGTCTGATAGTCTGTAGATTTTAAAGAAATCCTGTGATCTCTGATTAAGTGGTCTTCAACTTAACATCTCTCTTGTATACGTGCATATTACTGTGCAGTTCAGTATTCTCCACTACTTAGCTCATAGTCCCTCCAGTGCTGAGGCCCTGTCAGGTCGGGCTCAGTGTGCCTACTTGGGGGCTGGGAAATGTATGAGTTAGTGTTGCGATCGTCTTAGCCGTACTAAATTCAGCCAGGCAGCATGTCTGCATGTTGCGAGGTAAGTGAAGGGGCTAGATTATAGAGGACACCGACAAAGCTTCTTTCCTCTCTTAGAAATTGTTCTCAAAGCATATGTGGACACAGTCTTAACCCATATTGCTTGGCAAGCCCTTTGAATTGAACCCAGGGCATACACAAGCAACTGTTCCAGCCTGCAGCATACTATGTTAAGCCATGGGGACTGGGCAAATGTTGTCCCGTACTTTGGTAGGAAATTATATTTTTATCTGTTATACATCTGTAGTAATAGTTTGGTTTGAGCTTCCCTGTTAATCATTGCTCAGGATATGCCTCTTGTCGTCTTGTATTGTTGGCTGCTGTTGTTCGCCATAACATGTTTTACGGGCCAGTGTGTAATATTGTATTCTTGCGGCGTTTTGATTATCATAGCTGCTTTCTGTGAAGTTATTTGTGGCACGCTCTTAAGACTATCTGCTTGCTTTTAGTATCTCATGTGTGTATGTCAGTGTGAAATATGTATTTGAGAAAGTGAGGCCAAAATACCATTATCTGTAACTACGACATATTTGCCTTCTTGCCACTTTTATTGTCAGTCGGTTATTTGACACAAATAATGTGAGTTTTAAATTGTTAGATGGATTTGCTGCAGTTCCAGAGACTTGCATTCTGACAACACTTTATTTTGGGCTTACTTATTTATGTGTATTTATTTACATTGTAGTGTTACTAACCGGTGTCTATTTTTGTGGTATTAGCTGAAAATCGTTTGACATTCAAAAGTGTACTTGCATCTCATAAAAGCACTGTCCACTACATTTAACTTGTAGAAAAGTGTCGTGACACTGTGGCGAAACTTGAATCATTAGACTCATTTGTACAAATGCTGTTGCACTGACTAACTTGAACTGTTGCATCAGTGATAGATGCAGTTCATTCCTGTAGGCTGTACAGTTTATTCGCTGTTCATTCCACTGCTGTAATAGAAATTTGCTTTAACAAATAAATGTGTCCACTTTTCCGACGGCGACTGCTCACATCTTGGGTTCTGCTGGACTACATGACCATTCTTACTGCCTTGTGTGTGTGACGTTGTGCATGTGCATTAGGCATGTGCAGGTATTTTTGTATACAGTGAGAACAGTTCTGTAGTAGTACTAGTTGCTGTTCAAGTTGCACCAACTGAAGCAAATCTACAGTACTACTCCCTTGCCTCTAGAAGTGTTCTGCCCTGTTATAAGCATACTCATTGAGCAGTTTGTATGTTGTGTAAAGTATGGTCCAGACTTTGGCTTATTCCCTTCTCTGTGTGTTTGTGTGTGTGTGTGTGTGTGTGTTTTTCACATTTTGTTCGCTGGACACTCGAGGCGATAGCGCATTGGAGGTGTTACGTAATCGCGCTGTATAAATCGTCATTTACATTTACATTTACATTTTATTTATTTCAAGTATGGCCAGTTTATCTATGTATATTTTGTGTGTCTTTTCTCTCTCTCTGGATTGGGTTTTGTCTCACTGGGCCCATTTCACTGTGCATAGATTCATTTGTATTATCTCTGTGTATTTTGTGCTTTTTTCATGCTGTATATCTGTTGTATTATTTTGGGTGCGGTGGGTTGGACCTGGTGGGATTGAAGCCTAATCCTTAGAAGCTGATCTGTTTGGTGGGACATTAAACCTTACTCAACTTTAATTATCTCTCACTTGTTACGGTTTGCTTGGTAGTGCCATTGCAAACAGTCGTCTGGAAAGTCTATCAGAAATGACGTGTTATATGCCACCTGAGACATTTAGCTCTGAACAGTTTGTAGTAGTAGTAGTAGTAGTAGTAGTAGTAGTAGTCGTAATAGTAGTAGACTTTGAGTTATTGTTGTTGTGTTTGCAGTTAAGATGTAATATTTCTGTACCATAATGTAGAGCTTTTCCAGTGTTGTGCCTACCATCTACATTCTGCATGTCTGGAACACATGACAAAACTCACATTGTAGCCAACCAGTCAGTAATGATTGTAGACAGTGGCTTTTTTCCGTATTCAGTATTCTAGCCCTAGTGGATTGAAAAACCAACAATTGTATTTTTAACTGTGTTAGATCATGCTGTTGCTGTCAAAATCTGTCTTTCCGTCCCTCAGTCAAAAGCGTGCATTGTGACAAAACAATAATCTTCTGTCCACATTCTTATACCGTATGAAGGGTCGATCATTCTAGTTTTGTGAAACAAAGAATGGTTTGTGCGGAACGACCCCTGTACCTGAAATTTTGGGGCAAACTGGCCCCGCTGGAGCAAAAACGCCGATTTTCTATTGATTTTCGTTCATAGCACCTCAGCCATAACACCTAGCGAAAAAAGTCCAACTATCACTAATAGGAAGTGCACTATGCACTTTTCAGTGAACCCAAAGTGGAGCTCAAGAACGCAAAATGGCCGTTTTCCATCAAAAAGTCTACTTCCCTCGAAGAAAGTCCGCTACAAAGTTTCTTTATGTTGTCTACAGTTGAACATGAACTTCACTTTAACAAAGTGATACTACCAGTACAGTAACATTGTGTAATCGCTATTTATTTACTTGTTAAGTGGGCCTTCGTCCATGAAATTATTTTGTCATTTCAACATTGACGACAAGTGATGTGCATTCCTCCTAATGTATTTTGCGCTGTATGATGTTAAGATGCACCGTGCCCTACATGTGTATGTACACAGAGGGTCTTCAGTGGGCAGAACCACTGGAGATAGCCATGTCAAGCCCACAGAATGCCAAATCGATTATATTAATACACATCAAATCTGATGTATATTAATTGGGCTTATATTATGTCTAAATGTATTAAAATAAAAACATAGTTTGCATGAGCGTGATTATCAACACTCCTTTTAACATATTGGTTTTCATCTTCTGGAGCTTTAACCCCAAACCCCCATTTTCTGACCCTTGACAGTTTTGACCTACTGTGGTCTTCAATTCTACCATTGCTAAATTTCTAAAATGCCTTTATGTATACATACACTGAGTTTCAACTGTGTGCCTAATGTGTGTGTGTGGGGGAGGGGTAATTTGGATGGCCAGCTTGGGGTGTCGTGTCCAGACAGGCTGCTTGAGGGATAGAAGCCACTGGTTGTAGAGTATGCATCAAACGTTGTTGAGTTTTGTGCATGTTCGTGTTAATTTGACTGGCATTACAGTGAATGTCTCATTTGTAGTTACTGGTAGTCATTTGTGGCCAGTAATGAAACATGTTCTGTCTGCTACCTCGAAAAAGGGCGCTATGTAGTTGTCTTGGTTTGTTGTTTTGTCTGTCTGTCTGATCTCTGTCTGTCTGGATTTCAACGAACTTTTTGGTTAATGGAATTCAGTTGAACAAGAAGCAGTTGATCAGATTTATGTGTGGCAGTCGCAAAAAGTTTGAAAGAAATTTTGTCGTTAACGCGCAGTGAGTCACAGAACACCTGTTCGTGGTACCCTCCAACGGGCTATTTGACTACGCACTGCCATAGCTCACATTGAATACGGGACTGCCTGTACTTTAACAGTAGATACAAAGGCGATAACATTCAACATCCACGACAGAAGCTCACACGAAAGCGTGTGGTGGCGCTGCTATGCATCATCAGTTTGTCAGACAGTGGTCCAGCTAGTGATGCAATAAGACAAAGAGAAAGAAGATTACCCACCAGTGTGAGATCAATCAATCAATATTTGTTTATTATGGCATGACAAAATGCAGGTCAACAAACTAAAGGATAAACATGATAAGAAAAACAGGAGCTAAATGGGATAAGAAACGTCTGAGCTAGTATGTGTTCTTATACAAAATGAGTGTTATGAAGTCAGTGTCAGATAATAGTGTTGAGATTAAAGTACTCGGCCAGTAGGGTTGTAAATTTTCCGGTAAATTTTGAGTTATTAATATTTCCGCTTTCTGAAAACGGAAGTCCGCCATATTGGAATTTTACTTCCGGTTTTGATTTTGACCTGTTCATCGTCATGGACATTTCGGTTTTGCATCGGCGTACCAAATTTCATCCTAATCAGTCGACGCATGGCGGAGTTATGACGTCATATCGATTTTTCAAGATGGCGGCCATAGATTCGGAAATCTACTTCCGGTTTCGGTTTTTAATGAGGCACTTGCTTAGGAATGTCGAAATCTATGTGCATACCAAATTTCGATGATATATCTCGTCCACGGTTGAGTTATTTCTACTTCCGGTTTCTGAAAACGGACGAACGCCATATTGGAATTCTATTTTCGGTTTATCTTTTGAGTTGCTCATCGTCATGGGCATGGCGTTTTGCATCGGCGTACCAAGTTTCATCCAAATCGGTCAACGGACGGCAGAGTTATAACGTCACATCGATTTTTCAAGATGGCCACTGGTAGCCATATTGGATTTCGTTTCGGTAATATGATAGACCACCAACGAAGTGCAAACGTAGGTTCCAGATTCGTCACTGTACAAGTTTGGAGTCGATCGGATTTATCGTTTCGGAGATAATGCCATTTTAAAATTTTACCGTTTATTGCATATAGGGCCTAATTGAATTGTGGTTGTCTGCGCAGAATCGACGGTAAATTTACTTCCGGGTTGGAAACCATCCACATATTTGGATTTCTGGGGTCGATTTACCTATTCAACATCCACCTTCCAAAGGCATAGCTTTACGAATAAGGGATGTTTACTCATGAAGTCCTCCATGTGAAGGTCTTTTTGAGGCAACTTTTTGGTCCAAAATTCGGCTGGGTCACGTGGTGACCCCGTATTTGCATTTCCCGGCCCTGATTTGCCTATTCAGTATATAATTTTCACTGGGCTACGATGACGATTAAGGGCAGTTTACTGGTGAGTGATGACTGGTGAGCATCGCCAATGTCAATGCCTCCTTGAGCCGAAATTTTCTAAGTCCCGTCAAAAAATGAGCCAAAAAGGTTTTTGGGGAAATGGGGTCATGTGTAAAATGTGTAAAATTTTGTTTTAGAGACACCCAAGAGGCACATCCTTGAGCGCAAAACGACGTCATTTCGCTCCAACGCGGGCCGGTTGACCCAAAATTTCAGGTAGAAGGGGTCCCCCCCACCAACCATTGTTCTTAGAAAACTAGACTAAATTATCTATCGCATCGTATAAAAATCTGGACTGACTTTTCTTCCGTTTTGTCACAATGCACGCAGAAATCTCATCGCAAGACCGCGTCTGCATTCCATGCAGCGCGGTAAAAATCTAGCCGAGTCACATGATACGAATAATTCGCATTTGGGGGTCGAAAGGGGTAATCATATCGTGATAAATTTTGCGTAGTGGTAGGTGTCCCGGTTAATCACTTATGCAAATTTTGGTGACCATCGTTTCAGAAGTTTTTGGGGAACGGGGTCAAATTTCCCACTTTTCCACTGACTTACGTTGTCGTCCTCAAAACACTCTGGCGCTACCGTGCCAGCGTGTGATGTGTCGGCAGCCGATGAGCTGTTTTGGATTACACAACCACGACGTAATTGTCCACATTTATCAGCGTAAGCCACTGACGGCTCTCACTCTCTGGGCTGTCAGACGCAGTGTCATTATGAGAGACAAATGTCCGTAACATCGGTTTCGAGCTGCGCAAAACCATGTAATCTACCAGGCCAGGTCAGTTGATTGTAGGCTACTTCTGTAGTTCTGTTTCTGTAGCTGTGATCTTCATTGGCGCTTTCTGTCAGAAGTAGGCCATTATTCATCATTTCGACGGTAGCCTATTTTAGTTGATTTTAATATGGCTTTATTTCAATATTGTTGGCCTATGTCAAAACTGTTGTAGAACGCACGTTGAATCATTCGTCAAACATCGTATAGTAGACTATCATATCATTTAATATAACCTGGCCTAGTCATCGACGTAGGCCTATACAGTACACACACTCACAAGCCCGCTCAACGTTGCCGATCAAGTTACAGCTATACTGACATTGCTGGGCAGTCTTTGCAAAAAAAGTGAAGCAGTTTTATTTACTACAATGAAAAAATTCAAATGACGAAACGCAATTAAATTAAACTCCGTCTATAGGTCACAGTCGCCCGGCCACGACATCTGGCAAAAATCCACCACTCGGAACACGTAATTATGCAGTGGCGTCACTAAAGGGAGGGCGGACCGCCCCGGGTGACACCCTCTAGGGGGTGACACCCGAATGGACAAATCTTTTGTGGCTGAATTTAGAAAGAACAGTGGAGAAAAGAGGTTGGAGAGGTAAAAAAAGTGCGGGGTGACACCCTCTAGGGGATGACGCCCGAGTGAAATCAATCAATGATAAGAGAGATGAGCAAAAAGGTCGTCAATATTTTGAGGAGAAAATAGGGGTGACATTGTAGAACTGACAGAGGCTGATGACTAAAAGGAAATCGTCAGTTTATTAGGAAAAAAATGGGGGTGACAACCGTCTGTTGCCGCCCCGGGTGACACCAACCCTAGTGACGCCACTGCAATTACGAAACTCTTCAGACGATGTACGTGTACGTGCGGTTTGATGACAGAGGTGAAAAATATCATTGAAAGTCGGCATAAAAAGTGCAGAAAAAGAATTGTTGTTAGACAAATTATTCCATTCACGAACAGTTCTGGGAAAAAAGAGCTTCGAAAGTATTGGAGGTGCCCACCCTCCCTACCTTTCTTGCTCTCCCTCCACTGATTTTCCTTTTCAGGGGGGCGCTCCTTGGAGCAGCTATACGGGGCATGAGGCTGGGGGCAGAGCCCGGCCGCCAAACGGTTTCGGTGCATTCTGAGGTAAAAATAGGCTTATGGTGAGTGATGGCGCCGTGTTAAGGAGGCTTACAGACGACGATATACGAATACACTAGAAAATAAAGCTGTATAGTCGTATTTATCACGGATAATATTGAATGAATGAATGATTTATTTGCACAGACACGGACTTTCAATGAGATTTTGAATGCCGATGTCGCCAATTTGTAAACACAGTAAAAATAACCTGAATAGGTGTGTACAGTTTGAGTTTAGAAGCGAATAGCAAGTCACAAGGTAGACCAAAATTCAGGGGCGTCGGATATCAACCTGAATTTTTGTGAGTGTCCGGACACCCACGACACCCATAGCGTGGCATACACAATATTTCGTCTCTAATCTCTGTTTAAATTTCAAGAGAAACTCAAAGTCGGAAACTTTCCGCCATGACTACTATATACAGGACAGATATACATAAACAAACAAATATAAATAAATGAATAAACCAATGAATAAATAAATAATAGAATAATATTTAAATGGTGTAATTAATTTAGCAATACGTTACATAGTTACGCGATTTGCTTCTGTTCGAGATCGAACTTTTGTTTCTTTTTACAGCAGTAGAACATTTCTGTTATGTTTAACTTTCACATATGAACATGTACACAGTTGTTTATACAGATGTTAGCGACGACAGCAGATGTTTTTGCTCGGCACGTTGTGACAGCCGTTCTGTCGTTCACAGCCGTCCTGCTACTACGCCTCGGTGAGTTCCGTCAAACGCATGACCGCAAAGTTATTGGCTCTGAAGTCTGAACTTCATTACTTTTTCGTAGTATAACATAATAGCTAACTGCTACAATTGTTTGTATTCGCTGTAACTCTGACATCACCAACCGATCTTGGTACAATGTACATTTTTATTCATCCGCCAATAAACACGGGATGGATTATGTATTCGGGTACGTCTGTCCGCTGTCTTACCGTTAACACCTGTTTTCCGTGACGATAACACGATATCTCTGTACTTAGCAAAGCCGACGCAGACCACTCCCTCGGCATCCGACCGGGGAAGGCTCACGGAGGTGAAAGGGCCCCATATTGTAGTGAAAGGTCCTGTATATGGTGTAGAAGGGCCACGCATAAGTAAAATTTCAGGTACAAGGGGTCGTCCCCGAACAACCATTCTTCCTGACAAAAAAAACTATATGAATGAACCTTTAAGATGGAATAATAATAATTGGCAGTAGATTATTTCGTTTTGTCAGGGTGTACGCATTGGACGGACGGACAGACGGACAGACAGACAGATTTCGATAGAAAGACCGTGCGTATGCATTCGTGGTTGCACGGTAAAAACTAAGGTTTCCGAAGACCAGACCAACCGTTATTCTGATCCGGGCCCCACAGAGGTAAAGGAACTCACCGAGGTGAACTTATACCTAGTGGCGGTCAATTTTTTTCGCTCGCTTCGCTGGCGAACTTATCCGTCATCTGCCACCTGCAAAATGATGGCAGTGCACCACCGTTGAATAGTACTTGTCCAGATCCAGTTAGCAATTATGTGCAGAGTTAAAGCGCGGTGGAAGAAACGGACGTAGGGAAGCGATAGAGGCGGGTGCTGTTTTTAAATTCGTATGTCACATATTTCAATATGTAAAATACTTGTACTTTTTTACTTTGATAGTACTTTTCAGAAGCAAATGCTTTTTACTTTTACTTAAGCGAACTTTTCGAACAGTACTTTCACTTGTATATAAGTAAAATTTTAAGCACTCTTGTACTTCCAGTCGTGTACTTCCTATAACACTGTATAATACACATGTGGTGGAGATAGTACCTGAATTAGGCCTATAATAAGCGGCATTGCAGCATCTAGCTTATCAACGCAACTGTTTCTGCAACCTTCATGGCGATCATTACTGCAACCATATCGACCGGAGCCTGCATGAGCTGTGTGAGACTCACAACTGTCTGTCAGTCAGAATGATTTACTGCACATCCTGTTGGCATGCAGATACACACGGCACGTGGTGTAATTTACAAGACGTTAACGCTGTTGACGAACAACAGATGACCGTGAGCGATCGTCGTTACGGATATTATATAGCGTAGACCTAACAGTCACGAGTGTTGGACTAGGCCCCTAGACGATTCATGTTTGGCGTCTTTAATTTGTTATACACTACACGTTGTAATGTTCTTCGGACTTGTTGAAACTGTGAGAAGAGTCTTTTGAAAAGTACTTGCTGCTTGGCCTCCATCTCTTGCGTGTAATAAATTGTACAGCTTTTTTGTTTCAGTTTGGCCCAAAATTTTAGGTACAAGGGATCGTCCCCGACCAACCATTTTTCCTGTCAAAAACTAGATGAATGAACCTTTAAGATGGTATAATACTTTTGGCAGTAGGTTATTTTGTTTTGTCAGAGTGTACGCGTTTGAAGAACGGACGGACGGACAGACACACAGACAGACAGATTTCGATAGCAAGACCGTGCGTATGCATTCGCACTCGCACCGTGGTATAATAAACTAAGTCCCGACCAACCGACATTCTGATGTTCAAGATCAAGACCAAAAGCATGTGACTTGAGTTTTGAATTTCGAATTTGAGAAAGCCGACTCTTAGTCGGCTAGTCTTTGAATTTCGAGACGCTTCGAAATGAATGAAATGAAATGAAAATGAAAAGGAAAATAAAAATGAAATAAATTGAAATGATAGTGCACTGATTTTAAGTGCGTTCGAAAACCGACTAAGAGCCGGCTTACTCTAACTCACCATGTAAACAAATCCATCAGTTGAGCAGAGCATCAAGAATCAAATCTTGAGAAGTCTATCGTAGCACCGAGCTTAACGTGAACATACCATGAAACTGAATGCAGTGTAGCCTACAGAATGCTTACGGACAATATTTCATTAATTTGAAGTTTTGTTAGCTGCAAGCTGGAAACTTGTTATCATCTGTAGATTGTACGGCGGCAGTAATCGTAAGAAGGCCGCAGAACGAGGTCGCTATTCTGGGTCAGTCTGCACAGCTGACGTGCGCATCTGATGGTGGGTCATGTGACAGTGTGATATGGGCGAGAACCAATCAGAACCGCGCATCTGTTATCATTCATGCAGCCGGGCCAATGTTAGAGGTACGCACAGTACCTGAGCGCTTTAGAGATGAAGGGCTTATAATACATCAGTGGCGTCACTAAGGTCTGTGTCACACGGGGCAGCAACTGATGGTGTCACCCATTTCTTTCTAAAAAACTGAAGACCTTTTTTAGTCATCGCCCTCTCCAAAGAGATGACATTTTTAGCTGTCGTCTCCTCACCAATCCCACCTTCCGATGTCCTTTATCCAGTGTTCTTTTTAAATTCAGCCACAAAAAAAATTAATTTTTAGTCAGATTGATGGTGTCACCAGGGGCGGTCTCCCCATCACCCCCACTCCCCATAGTGACGCCTCTGTAATAAAGCTGTAATAAATAATAAATTCATCTGTTCACTTTTACAGTCAAGACACAGTTATCACTCTAATAACACAGTTAGACAC
>Ga0209562_1000410_pt1 | contig 14641 bp, 12 predicted proteins | sample WorMetvacBELIZE2_FD_187399 | JGI IMG/M metagenome (GOLD analysis project Ga0209562, IMG submission 187399) | Marine gutless worms symbiont microbial communities from Max Planck institute for Marine Microbiology, Germany - Olavius vacuus BELIZE.2... | ecosystem: Host-associated > Annelida >... | reverse complement strand
CTTTTCAGAGCCACCCACATACTAGCGGGGAAGACAACATAGCTTTCAACGTGTATTGATGATATTCGATGATATTCATTGGCCTAACTATCCATGCAAAAATTATTGGTGGGTGACGTCCCCTTCTACCTGAAATTTTGGGTCCAACTGACCGTGTTAGAGCGAAATCAGAGATTTTCTAGCTATTTTCGCCTGTAGCGCCTCAGCCGTAGCACCTAGCAAAAAAAGTTCAATTATCACTAATAGGAAGTCCACTACGCGCTTTCCAATGAGCCCAAGATGAATAACGTACGTTGTCCCTAAGCCCCCAATGGGTGGCTCAAAAACACAAAGTGTACAAAATTTGAACAATAAACTGCGATAACTCTGCAACGGTGCGAGATAGGTTGTCAGTTGTCAGTTGTCAGTTGTCAGTCGCATACGGGCTTTCGATTGGTACCGACCTCGATGACCTTGAATGACTTATAATGTCCATAAATATTGTACCTCAGTTCCAGTGTTCCACTTTCGTCCATAACTAACCCACCCACACTGTCTCTCTGCGATAGCTGAGCTACTTGTAAGAGATGTGAGTCTGTCAAAGAGCTACACTTTTGTTGTGGCGAAATGTCATTTAAATACATATATTACCTGGCCAAGTAAAACTTCATTGATAATGCATGTCTGTCCACAATTTGTCATCTAACCAGACTGTCTTTATGCAAAGGTGATGAGTTTTACTGTCATGGTCATAATTTTGGAAGCATGAACTGTTCCAGGTATTTTAAAGTCAAGATATCAGTAGGGTACGCCTATTTTCGGTTTACAAGTCACTACTAGTAATTCCGTTATTTGTAACTACCAAAGACACTATGGGTATATTGTGGATATCCAGTGGTCACTTTTGAAAATTTAGTCACATATAATAGATCTGTTTTTGTGTGCCAAATTTTTACCTGAAATTTCGGGGGTGTTCAAACACCCAAAACACCCCCTAGTTGCGGCCTTGCTAGTCACTAGCTTATGCCAAAATGAACCGATTTTAACGTCAACTTTCAACTAAAAAAATTTCTTGGTCAGTGCTCCAGTACTACGCGATGGCAATGGCAATATGGCAATCCGCCAACCCCTGTATTCCATCCTAATTCTGAAATGTTGTCTTCGTTTCTGCTTTCTACCTTGCCTTGTCGCCTGCTATGCTTTATGAATAAATCCTAGCTCCTGGTGCAATGACGTCACTAAGCTCGACTCTATGGTAGTATACTATCAGTCGTGGATATCGATCAGCGTGTTGTAAATTATTACCTTCCAAAAAATTACAGTAGACTACAGATAGGGGGCCTACAACGGTGCCGAAAACTAAGTGTAGTAGGGCCCGTTGTAGGCCTCCTATCTGTAGTCTACTGTAATCGGAAGGTAATAGTTTACAACACGCTGATCGATAGTGATACATTGATAAATTTAAGTCGCCTGGCATCGAAAAGTGTCCTCAGGAGATTCCGAAAACTAAGTGGATTCAGTTGCCATACAAATGACGTCGGCAACATGTCAGCAGGTATATTCTGACAGCAACGAAGGCAACTTGACGCCTCTTACACCAAACTTCCGCCGCTATATGCCGATTATTTAAACATGTCACCATAAGTTACGCATGCACATGGGCATATGGGAACATACATGTAGGTCCAACTATAAATCTCTAAGAAACTTTTTGAAAGGTATGTAGGTTGTTTATGTAGTCTGTGCCAGTCGCTGTTCTCAGCTTTTACAATATTGACTTGACTATGGACCCCTGGTTGGGCTAAGCTGCTGTTAGTTTAGACAATTTTAACACCCACGAATGTGGCGTGGTAGAAATAATGTTTTGTTTTCAGCTGCCTCTCTGTGTCTCTGTGTGTCTGTCTGTCTCTTTGCTTTCTACCTTGCCTTGTCGCCTGCTATGCTTTATGAATAAATCCTAGCTCCTGCTCAAATCTAATCCTGCTCTAACTTTGGAAAGCCTTAACTTAGAAAGTTCCTTTCCGCCTCTGACTCGGTACTCGGTGATGAACTATATACGGCGCCGTTTATATAAATCGACAATTGATTGATTTCTGGTTATGCAGGTATATCCAGAATAAGTAGACCATGTTCGTATACCAATTCCCAGCGGGTCAAAATCAAAATCATCGGAGAAAAAAGCGTGTCGTGTTCGCCGGGTGGTCTGTCTTTGATTGAAAGGCTCTCTTGTTTGAGCGCGTATCTGAGCGCTTTTGAGGTGATTCATGATAAAGCACTATATAAATTCACGTCTACTTACTTCACTTATTTGTTTGGCATTTCTATAACTACGCCGATTGTTGCCGAGTTGTTTGTATACAAATGTGCACTTACTTGGACATATCATTAAGGCTGGAAGATGTTGATAACCAAAGGTTGTTGAGGTTGTGATGACGATGACATCAGTATATGAGCGCTGATGATGACAACACTTGTTTATGGTGCTGTTGGTAGCACAGTGCAATGCGCCAGTTTACTTGGTTCACTTTACGATCGCGAAGCGACGGCAATTCCCATTCCAAGTTAACAGACTTAGTCGTGCATGGATAGCAACCAGCTAGTATAGCGATGCTGCATCACTGTGTCCGGCTATGGTGGCGCCAAGCTGCTGACGCCACGCTTTACCTTCCCGTCGAGAGACATTGTATATCGGTGCATCTCCGTATACCAATCACATCACTGTGCGTGACTGTTGCTTATTCGTCCTGCTCGTGCAGAAAATCAACAAAAATATCATTATCATCGTCATCGACACAGCTCTTTACGCCGTGTGAAAAGTTACATCTGTAGGCCAACATAATTCGCAGTGCTGTCGCAACCTAGCGATCACTGGAGATTTGGATCTAATTGACTGTTGACATTGTCGGGTCTTAGTGTTTTGCAGTAGGCCTACTACGGTACATTAATTACTATTGTTTTTTTCTTGGTCAGTAGTTTTTATATTTATTTTTTGTATGCATTGACTACCGTTGTTGTGATGAAATAAAAATTAACATCAGTGTTGTTTGTATTTGAAATATTTCAATATAAGTAGTTTGTATAGGGCCAGTAAGTGAGTCGAAACGCAAATGACACAGTGTGCCGTAATAACTACTTCCGGGGCCTACTGCCAGTCTGCTGCGTTGCCGGGGACGACAGTAAACTACTAAAGATATAGCAGGTTTAAACAGCATACAAATGACTACAAAAAAACTTGAAACTTCACACGACTGAAGAAACACAGTCTCTGTAGTCTGTTACTTTTCAGTCTCATGAAGTTTATAAATAATAGTGTGTGTACGGTAGTTTATAGGCAGAGTAGGCCTAATCCTTAAATGCTATAGCAAATTATTCAGGGCCGGATTAACCATTGTGCCAGTTGTACCATGGTAGGGGGCCCCCGCCGCCAGGGGGCCTTCGATCAACTGCCAAATTTTTACCACGCTGTTTTGACGTTTTGACGTTTGAACGTTGAGTCAGTGTAGGCTTAGCCTAAACGTGACGACGACTAAAAACCGTCGTCAACTTTTTGGGGGAAGAAAAGTGCACCCCGAGAGAAAATTCTTGGTACGCGTATGAGGAAAGGGCCTTCGCCTTACGTTGGTATTGGGCCCCCGAATGGTTAATCCGGCCCTGAAATTATTACAAGACAATATTGCTGACTCCGCCCATTTTCATGTAACAGCCAAGGGCGCTGCAGCAACTGTGGTAGTAGGAATAGTAGTAGTAGTTGTGTGTTATAGTACTAGCAGCAGTGGTGTAGTGGCAAATTTGAAACTGGGGGAACGCTCTGAAGTGTTCTTCCTCTCCCTCCCCTTTCCTCCCTTGTCCTTTTCTCCTCTCCCTTTGCTTCCTCTCTTCTCTCTTCCCCTATCCTCCCCTCACTTCCTATACCCTCCCCTCTTCTCCCTTGTCCTTACCCCGTCCCTCCCCCATCCCTAGGAAGTATAGGCCCCATAAATCCAGCTAGAGGTCTGGGGAGCGCTATAAGATCCCCCAGCGGGTCTGGGGACCAACCCCCACCGAAATCGAATTTAATGCATTTTGGCTTTAACATATGACATCTGGTGGCAACAGTTTCCATCGTTTTCCTGAGAATCAACTTACCATGACTTCGCATTTCTTTGCAAGTCTATTTGGGGGCACGCTATTGTATTACCGTTCTCCCTTGTCCTGATATCATTTGGGGGAACAGCGTTCCTCCGCGTTCCCCTCGACCACACCACTGAGTAGCAGTGGCTGCATAGTAGTAGTAATAGTAGTAGTACTGCAGAGTATTTGTGGTATTAGTAATAGCAGTAGTTGTTGTCGTTTTTGCTGTTGTTGTAGTTGTAGCAGCAGCAGCAATGCAGCAGTAGTAGTAGCAGTAGTAGTAGTATAGCAACTACAACTATAACAACCGCAACAATACGCCTACAATACGTAGTGGTAGCAGTAGAGTATTTGTTGTACTGCTGCAACTACTATAATTACTACTACTATAATCACAGCCACTACTACAACAAACAACAATAACGACAACAACAACTACTATACTACTACTAATACTACAAGTACTAATACTGTCTTTTTACCGCTACCACTACTATCACTACTACCACAACTACAACACGAACTACAACAACAGTAGGCCTGCTACTTTAGTAGTAGTAATGTTGTTGTTGTTCTGGTTGTAGTTGTTGCCGTGTTGTAGTTGTAGCAGCGGTAGTAACAGCATTAGTATTAGTATTAGTACTGGTAGTTGTCGTTGTTAGTTATAGGTGTGGTTGTTATACTACAACAACAACTACTACTACTACTACTACTGCTATCACTAATACTCCACTACTATAGTACTATTTTATTTAGGATCACTACTGCTTCTACTACAGTACTACTACCACTAATACTAATACTGCTACTACTGTTAGTAGTAGCAGTTGTAGTAGTGGTAGTAGTGATAGTGGAGGTATGGTAGTAGTAGTAGTAGTATAGTAGTACTGTTATTGTTATACTCACATCAGTAATAGCAGCAGTAATAGTGGTAGAAAACACAGTATAAGTATTGTAGTAGTAGTAATCGTAGCAGTTGTAGTAGTACAACAAATATAATAACAACAAACAACAACTACTACTACTGCTACTACTACTGTTTGTATTGTCATTAGTATTAGTAGTAGTAGCAGCAGCACCAGCAGCAGCAGTAGAGAGCAGCCGCCGCCGCCGCCGTGATATCGTTGTCGTTGTTTGTTATCGTTGTTATTGTTTGTTGTCGTAGCCATGGCTGTAGTACTAATAATAACAATAATATTCATATCAATTGTAGTAGTTGTATTACTAATTTTTTGACAGTTTGACTGGCACCGTTACAGTGGTCCTTGTAGTAATGTTCGTTATTTGGGCCACAAAAAAGCTATGTTTATTTACTTACTACTAGTGGCAGTAGTAGTAGTTGTTGTTTGTTGTTGTAGTTCTTGCTGTGATTGTTGCTGTGTAGTAGTAGTAGTAGGCCTAGTAGTAGAAGAAGAAGAGAACAGTCCTCCACACACCTTATTATTTTCGGTTGATCCGCCACTGTGATTTACTGATTTACTGACAGTTTGTTGTGTCGTCCTCAAATTGGGGTCTTAGGGGTGTAAAAATATGATAAATATCACCCTAACACCTAACCCATCACTAACCCTGTCCCTCGTACAAAACGCCCGGGTTACGAAAAAATGGTCGTTGAAACGTCCGGTACCTCAACTGTCAGTAACTTAAGCTTTGTCAAAATTCTTTATAAACATTTCGTAATGTTTATAATTTAACTACTAGATACCCTTAGACTAACACGAAACTTATAACTTAAACTTTATTGCAAATAAATTTATAACACCCGTTGCATACTTCTGCTAACTGCGGTGAGGTATCAGGCCCCGGAAGTGCACGTGACGTCATTTGCGTCACGGCACAGTGTCGACACTTACTGGCCCTATTTTGTTTCAAATACTTTTCGTCGTATTTTTGTTTGGTATTTTCAACAAGTCATAAAAAGGGGCAGTACATTTGTGATCATAACTTTGGAAAATATCAATCGATTTTTTTATAATTTTTGCACTGTTGTTTTACTCATGTATAAAAAATGTCCACCTCGTCTAAATATTGTATGTACGCTACCTTGTACGTACGCTACATCACATTTCATACTTTTATAATGCACTGTTACATCAAGCGTGGTGTGAAGTATAAAGTTCATCAAGTACAGAGAAAACAAATTGATTATTTCATGTGCTACCGGATTTCGGTGAATAAAGATGTGTGTGATAGTCGCAAGTGTGCTGGCCATTGGTCAATTGTACCATCAATCAGCGACCGCTACACGCTGCACCACACAGCTGGGGGATGTGCGTGGTCAGCCACTTCCTGTAACGATCAAGTAAACCAGTTTCGTGCACCTTTCTTGACACTTGACACTTGACACACTTCGTTTGCAGTTCTTGGCAGAACATTCCCGAATCAGTCGCCGAGCACCGTAGCCTTTTGATTCCCATAAGTTTCAAGTTTCAAGTTGTGTTCAATCAGTTTGAAATATTTGCCAATTATTTACTTAAATTTACATGACAATGACGTCATGTTTACGCCATGAATAAAAAAGTAAACAGCTTATTTACAGTGTGTTTATTCCTGTTTTCAGCTATGTAAAAGTTATTAAAATCCATCAAGATTTTCCAGTGTTACGATTACAATGTACTGCCACAATTTTTATGGTTCACAGTGTAGAATAAAAACTGCCGTTGAACATTTTAAGTAGGCCCTATGCCCGAAATTTGACTTTAAGCAGTGTGTATACGTGTATTTTGTATTTTGTATTTCAAATAAATTTCGTAAAGCGTATCTGAGGTACCGGTAGAATTTGAAATACATTTTTCTAAAGTATTTCAAAAGCTTAGGATGTGTATTTACGCAACATTAATTAGCATCATTTTCATCATCATCAGCGTCCTCGTTTTCAAACTCAGTTGCAGATTACATCATCTGACATGATCCGACCCTGCTGACTGTGGCCTCATTACTCTACGATAGCACTAGTCATCGGAATACTCACCATAGGCGTAGCCAGGGGGTGCAGGCAGCAGGCGCAATTTACAGGGAAAGTGCACCACTAGGACACGAAGTGTACCACCACGCGGAGACATGGAGTCAATTTTTAGGACATTTTTGCTGGGCGGTTTAGATTTGGAGGTCTATTTGGTAGTTTTAGACCGTCTTCTGAGGGCGACGGTCGCCGACGACTAAAAAAGGTCGTCAACTTCTTTTGAGGAAAAGTGCAGCCGCAGACAAAATCCTGGCTACGCCTATGATACTCACAGTGAAATCATAGAATCACTAAATCACTCTGGTCTGTCAAGTCTGTGCCGTCACTCTGATTACTGTACACAGAGTGCTCGTGCAGAGTTTCAAGATACTGTCACTCTGTAATCACTACATTTTAAATAATTACAGGCAGCGCAGTTGAAACTTTGCATAGGGTGATTACGTTGGGGAGGCTACCCACCATGCAAATTTTGGTTCTAATCGGTACAGTGGGGGCTTCTCCCCATATAGGCGAAATATGACTTTTGTGATTTAATGACTTTTGTTTGACTGTCGTGTCCTGTCCTGTCCTTTTTTCTCGGGAACGCGCCCAGGTAGAACCGCTGAACCGATTTTCACGCTTTATGGCTCAAACAATGTGTTTCCGCGTAAGAAAGTGCCTTTTTTGGGGTTAAGACGGTGGGTGACATCATTTGGTGGAATATACCCCCAAACCGCCCAAAATAGGCGTGCATAAGCAATTTCAAGCCAAAACGGCAAAATATATAATTGCAATATCTCCGAAACTATAAATCGGATCGGGAGACCAAATTTGAGGACCAACCTCAGACCAACAATTGCACTTCGTGGGTGGTCTAATATTATCCAGATCAAATACAATATGGCTGCCGGCCGCCATCTTGAAAAAATCGATATGACGTCATAATTCCGCGAAGGGTAGTAATTAGTTCGATTTTAACGAAATTTAATAGACCAATGCAAAATGACACGCCTATGACGATAATTAGGCAAAAATAGAAACCAGAAACAAAAATCCAAAATGGCGGCCGTCCGTTTTCCGAAACCGGATGTAGTCTTATGTCAGCCGTGGATTGAGATATCTCACCGAAATTTGGTATGCCAGTAGATTTTCATCTTCCCAAACGAGCACAAACTTACACATATATAATCTAGATGCCGTACCCCCTGTTCACGTCATATCAAATCATGTGGACAGGATAAGCTTAATCGATATGACGTCATAAGTTCGCCGTCGATAGTCCAATTACGACGAAATTTTACGGGCTGATGCAAAATGACTTGCTTGCCGATGACTATAAAGAGGTCAAAATCAAAACCTGAAGTACAATTCCAATATCGCGGCCTTCCGTTTTCCGAAACTATAAAGAGGTAGTTTTATCTCAGTCGTGCATTGATTTATCTCATCGACATTTGGTATGAAAATTGTTATCCACCTTCTTAAACCCACCTTCTTAAACAGGTGCCTACACTAAACCTGAACCCCGAAGTAGATTTGCGACTCCATGGCCGACATCTTAAAAAATCGATGACATCATAACCCCGGCATAAATTGCCTGATTACGACGAAATTTGACAGGCTGAAGCAAAATAACATGCCGAGGACTAAACATCGGTCAAAATCGAAATCTGAAGTAAAATTCCAATATGGCGCCCGTGCTTTTTCCGTAACCGGAAGTAGTTTTATCTCAGCCGTGAATTGAGATATCTCAACGAAATTTGGTACGCAAATAGATTTTGACCTTCTTAATCAAATGCAGTCACTAGCGCTGAACACGGAAGTAGTTTTCGGATTCGATGGCCGCCAGTGATCGTCTGATTAAGACGAAATTTGGCGGGCTGACGTAAAATCGCATGCTGATACATACAGGTCAAAAATCGAAACAATTCCAATATGGCGGCTATCCGTTTTCCGAAACCGGAAGTAGTTTTATCTTTTATCTTTCCACCATTTTGAATGAATGCAATCACTAAACTTGAACTCAAACGTAGATTTTCAACTCTATGACCGCCATATTGAAAAATCGATATGACGTCAGAAGTCCGCCAATATGGCAGCAGTCCATCATCGGAAACTGGAAGTACTTTTATCTCAGACGTGGATTGAGATATCTCATTGAAAACAACGTATGCAAATAGATATCCGCCTCCTTAAACCAGTGTATCTAGTAGAAATAGCGTAAAATATGTAGGCTACAAAAACTGCAAATATAAATGTAAAAAACTTGTTTTATAACAACGCTTCTGTTTTATAACAACGTGTAAGGCCCATCGTTAATGACACATCTAAAACGGCAAAAATTAATTTCATCAACTCATGGGCTGTGAATACAATAAGAACTGCGTATTATATCCGCGGACTTGAGTAGATGAAATTTATTTTTACTGTCTTATATGTGTCATTAACGATGGGCCTTACACGTTGTTATAAAACAGAAGGTTTTTTTACATTTATAATAATAATGCCGCCTACAAGGCCGCATACAAACAGACAGCGTCACATCTGTGCGCGACTCGTTGTGGAACAGCCTGAGCGATACCATGGTCGATGCCAGAGAAGTTCATGAACTCTCATTTAAGAGCGGTAGCGGCCGACTCACTCGACACCACAGCCTCAACGACCTGGTTTGGCGTGTTCGATCAACGATGAACATCCCCGCAACTAAGGAGCCGTCGAATCTTTTCAGGTCCGATGGAAAGCGACCGGACGGGCTTATGATTCTTTGGAAGAACGGTAGATGCGTAAGTTACGCATCTACCGTTCTTCCACCAACACACTGGCACAGTCCGATCTGCCAGTGACATAAGGGTCGTCAGGAGCGGTAGCTGAAGAGGCAGCTAAGAGAAAATGGCCCAAGTACGGGCAGCTGGCGTAGTCATACACTTTTATATATTCATCTTTATTTCACTATAGCATAAAAAAATTAAATAAATAAGCTTAACTAGATGATATAGTCATCCGAAAAATATATCACTGATCTGGACTGGACTAGATCATCTTCATTGCTAAAGGTCCATGACTTGATATCACTGATCACACTTCTCAAATTACAAGTCGTTACTCTATCATGAGAATACACTGAAAATATTTTATACAAACTACATTGAGCATTACGAACAATCTACAAACGTAGTTTTAATTCCAGAAATGAGAAAAATTTTCGTAGAGATATATTTGTGAACGGAAACTCGTAATAGAAATTAACTTAGTCGCGACGCTAACTAAAGTTTGAAAATAAATACACATTATTTCTCTCGCAACAACTGTCAGTCTACCAAACCGGATGTAGTCGGTCGACTGCTCTCGACGATAACTGAGCGGTGGTCGACCGCTTTGGTCGTCCGCAGAATTAACGCTCGAGCTCGGGCGACCGACTAGATCCGGTTTGGTCGTTCAGCAATTATGGTCGACGACGACGACGCACTCGTCAGAAATATCATCGGCAATGTTCGCTGTAAAATTTATCACGCATCCGTTACGCATCCGTTTTAACGTGTCATGCATAAGTTTAATATAGCAATTTACACAATAGTTTACTATTTTACTATTTACTAGTTTAGGAAAGTTTTATGACAGAAAGTACGAAGTTGCTGAAACTTGGAATAAAGGTTTATAAAAACGCGCAAAGAAAGTTTGTGACAGACTATCTGGCCGACTTGGATTTGTATAAATTTCAATTTTTTTTTGAACTGAGCGAGATGGAGTTACGTGTCTCATGTTTTCTGTCTGTCTACACATTACACATTGTTAACTTAAGAACGAGAAAAGTGTGTAAGATTGAAACTCAGTAGAAATATTAAAATTGTGTATACAAGGTAACGGACGTCAGTGCGAGTTCTTACTCATGTGAGAGAAACTTTTACACATTGGTTTCACGAATCAATTCTTGACGTTGCTCCGTGTTGTGTGTGTGCTAAAGCTATATTACTCCTGAAGGCTTTGCTGTTGGAGATCTCTTCAAACAGTTAAATCGCTTAATCTGGCTTATACCGCGCGAATGTATGTAATGTAGCACACGGTATAAGCATGAGCGAAATGTTCGTCCGTCCGTCGGCCCGTCTGTCAAAAGCAAGTATTATGACAAAACAATAAAAAACAATTTTATATCACATGAAAAATCGTTCATCCCGGTTTTGTGATAAGAAGAATGGTTTGTGGAAGCAACCCCTTTACTTGAAATTAGCCTCAGCCATAACACCTAGCGGAAAATAATTTCAGTTAATATACCAATAGGAAGTTTACTACGAACTTTCCAATGAGTCTAATATGAACAGTGTATGTTGCCTCAAAGGAGGCTCAAAAACACAAAGTGGCAGTTTTTCGTCCGAACATCACGCCGAACGCTGTTAAACACAGACGGCGATCCAGACACGAACATGGACATAGGCACTGCATGACACGGACACAGAAACGAATACGGACACCGACACAGACACAAGTGAGCGACCGGACAAAAGTTATGCAGATGTCAGCGGTCAAACGGACAAACGGCCGTGGTGACAATAGTAAGAATACAAATAGTCAAGTTGATAACACTCATGGCAGAGGTATGTAGAAGTTAGCAGAGGTGCTAGAAGAGATGCACAATCCCGTGAATATGAATCCACGCCATTTCTACAGTTAGCGCAAGAACGTGGGACGAAATTTGGCAAAGTTAATAATACTTGCGAAAGAGTAAGTAACAGTGTATCCAAGTATGAGGTGTATCCACAGACCACAGCTTCTTTACAGGCTGGCTCCCCAGAACGTGGAGCAGTCTGAAGGAAATAAAAATGGAAGATGTAGTTATAGCGCCCCTGTAAAAATCGCATCCACCGATTCTTTACAGAAATCATAAATATGGATTTATTAAAGCATGATATACGTTGCGCAGAATAGTAGGTCTAATCTAAATGTAAAATTATAAAATATTATAATTAATTTTTGTGTGCGATAACACCATTTCTTTTACTAAATTTGTCATATGAGTATATCTCGTAGATATGGTGCAATAGGCCTAGCAGTCACTTTTAACAAACAAAGAACGGCTCATACGCCTACTGTGTTTACTGTATATACGCAATAGGTTTTGAATTTTCACTAAGTAAACTTAAATAACATTATATTTAAGTTTTTAAGTTTTTTTTAGCCCAACGACTATAGACTGTAATTGACAGTCCCAAATACAATTCTTCATTCCGTGGACATAACTACACTGTGTTCCAAAAAAAGTTACGCCAAAATAGAAATCACAATAACTACCACAAATCTTATCAGAATTAAATATCCTCTTAGCAGCTTTAATTATCGCCTTACTGGTGCAAACGTTGCAAATTTCACCAAAATCTACCGCACAGTTTCTGAGCAACAGCATTTTAAAAATGAAACTCAAAAACAGAAGTTTCAAATATGGAAAAGTCACCTTAGCAGTTCGTACACAATACCATTAGTTACAGTTTGTGCTCAAACATTTGCAGACCGTACGTTCTCTGCTGCTGACGGACTTCCTGCCTACAGACCCTGTAGCGTCAATCTGCCGCAGAAGTCGGTCCAGTGGTGAACAGTTCTTGTCAGGAAATTGCTCCAACAACTTTCTGGCACTGCAACTTTCACTCTGCCTTAAAACTTTGATCAGTATTCCGTCCCCTTTAGTACAAACCATCGCTTTTTTACATCAGTCAAACGCGTCACAAAAATGTAATCATCATTACGTCATTACGTCATTATTTGTAGTACTTCCTGCAGTAATTATTCTAATCGGTATTGTCCATATTGGAAAATTCTGTTTTCAAGTTCCATTTTTTGCGGTGGATTTTGTTGAAATTTGCAACGTTTGTGCCAAAAGCTGCTAAGAGGATAATTAATTCTGGTAAGATGTGCCATAGTTATAGTGAATTTTGACGTCACTTTTTTGGAACACAGTGTATATACTGCTTAAAATGCATTTTGCTGTCCAAAAAGATGTTTTCTTGACCCTAAAATATGGCAAAACGCGTTGGCGGCCGGGAGCTGGGGAGCTTACGACGCTCCCCAAGACCCCTAGTCGGCTGGAGAGGGGACACCCCTCCCAGACCCCACCCCGCTCAGCGCCTTGGGCGCTTCGACTTAGCGTTCCCATTGTTGTTAATTTATGAAATGACCACTGCAGGGGATCACACCTAGCGAGAGTGTTAAAGTGAGGCATTCCTCTCTCGCCAGCGAAAAAAATGGACCATAACTTGGTAACGGTGCAAGATAGTAGGTAAGTTACTATTAATGACTAATAGAAAGTGGCATATGTGCTTTCGATTGGTACCAAAATCGGAGACAATGAATGACCTTGAACGGCGTAATGGAAGATTACTGGCAGTTTGCGTTATTTCACCAAATTTGGTAAACTTGCGTTCCAACTCCTTACCGCTTCCTCGAGCTTCCTTGAGTTTCTTGTTAACTTTTGTTTTTAACCATCGGGATCTATACTACCGAGGGCCAAAAAATAATAACTAGAAAATGTGGCAATTTAGCGATGCATTACCACTCGAGGCGTACCATATTTCAGCCGAATCGGTCTAACCATATTCAGGGACCCCAATGAGACAGTAGTTCTCAGAGGCGAGGCCACGACAGTTCTGACTGTTAGAAGAGAAGACTGAAAAGTTGTTCCAAAGCCGCGCTGTTATGAAATATTAGACAATAGTTACTGTCCAGATGTGGCAGGCAATCAGCCTACCTCGGATTATCAGCAATGATGATGACAATGATGAGGTGCCAGCTGGTAACACGGCTGACAGTTGAATGCATGGAGCACGGGAGCAGGTGCACGTCAAGTGAGTGAAGCTTACGGCTATGTTTAGCGTACGATCGTACTGAACAATATTGAGTATATCAAAAAAGACAGAAGTCATGGCTAACCGTTGATCGGTATGCGTCCACCAGAAAACGTTTCTGTGACCTTGACTTCTGAATCCGTGAACTTGAAAACCTGACCAGTTTCTGGCCCGAGTATACGAAACACTTGTGTAAGTTTTGGTTCTAATTTCTTCAGCGGTTCAAGAATTATCGATTTCACAGCATTTCTATAGCCATCGCTGGACCTTTGACACAAAAAGCTCATTGTCACCATGTGTCGCATGGGTAATTGTTGCAAGTTTTATGAAATATAAAGGTAACAAGAAACTCATCAGGAGATGAGATAGCGAACGTGAACTTTCTTTACGACGACATCGTACACGTAAAATAAACCACTCGCGGGTCGCGGCGCTAAACTAAGCATCAAAACATTGTGGAAAGTGAAACTCAGACGATAAATTAAAAGTAAGTAACTGTAACGTGAATCCATATACTGGTAGTTTCGTGTCCACCAGCGAATGCGTGAATTTAACTTAGTTACACACTAACTTCACCGTTGTAAGTGTTACAGAAGCCGACTTTTGATCAATAAGTTCATTGCGCGAGCAATTATGAGTTGGAACACAGGTTTACCAAATTCATTGAAATAACGCAATGTAACGGCCATTACGCCGTTCAAGGTTATTCACGGTCACCGATATTGGTAGGAATCGAAGGCTCATATGCGACTTCCTATTATGTCTGCACTGTTGTAAGGCCCATGCA
>Ga0209562_1000409_pt1 | contig 14658 bp, 12 predicted proteins | sample WorMetvacBELIZE2_FD_187399 | JGI IMG/M metagenome (GOLD analysis project Ga0209562, IMG submission 187399) | Marine gutless worms symbiont microbial communities from Max Planck institute for Marine Microbiology, Germany - Olavius vacuus BELIZE.2... | ecosystem: Host-associated > Annelida >... | reverse complement strand
TGGATGAATCGTGGAAAGACTTGTCGCCTGAAAAGTTCAGTGTCGTTAGCGTAGAAGAAGAGTTCTATGTGGTAAGTGCCTCTAATTCTGATGCCGCCAAGCAAGTCTTTTTCAAGATAGCCAACAACGGTCAGGTTTTGGATGTGAAAGCTAAGAACGACTATTAAAGGCTAGGGGGTACTGAGAGTTGACGCTCAGTGCCCATCCTTCATTTCTAGTAATATAGGCTAAGCCCTTTTTTGCAGACTGCCTCAATGAAAAGCGTTTAACTCAATCGTCCGCTTTACGTACGAAGCCGCCTGACAACTATGATGAAGGGCTTCAACAGACAAGCAACGGAAGTTCAACACCCAACTTTGGGGCACAAATACGTAGGCTCAAATACGGAGCGAAGCGAAGGGAGCCTAAGTGTTTGTGTCCCAGCGAACGAAGTGAGCGGCAACAGTTTTTTGTTAGGTGCAGCTCTGTTCAATACAGCTATTTAGTTGTGACATTTGGGAAATAAACCATTCTCGCCCATGCTCGCAACCTCTTAATTCAGTTTCACTTATGCTTAACCCGTTATTGCTACTAGGGTGCATCAATCTATCTCTGATTTTAAACATTGAAATAACGTTGCTAAACCCATCTCCAGACAATTCAGCCTTAAACTCTGGGTAAAACTTTTGGACTAAACGAAAGAAAGCTTTTAAGTTTTCAGTTGTAGCAATTTTTTTTGTTCGGATTTTGGGGTCACCGGAATTTTTTATAGTCCAATCAATATCCATTAAAAACAACTGGTACTCTAGCGGAAGACCTAAGTGTTTCTGGTCAGGCAAATTTTTCAGAAGATCTTTATACATCCATATAGTCCCTTCAACCCAACTTGCGAAAGCTCGTATATAACTGCGCTCATAAAATGCTCGGTTTTCAGGCGAGCTATTAAGTTTGTTAATCGCTTCCTTTACATCGCCATGAAGCACTTTAAAAAGAGTTGTTAATTCTGTCGTTGTCATCAAGCACCTAACCCCCAAATAAGGGGCAGTAACACATGGGCTAAAATCGGAGCGAAGCGACAGAGCCCATGTGTTACTGTCCCAGCGAGCCCGCGAGCGACTTAATTTTTTGTTATACGTGCCGCTTTTAAATCAACCTTTAAACCCACAACGAGTTTTTAGATATTGAGAATGGTAGCTTAAAGAATATTGGCTCATCATATTCCTAGCCATGATAATTTGATTGTCGAAATCATTAGGTATTTGGTCTCTTATGAATCGATCTCTTCCTGCTTCTAATCCGTGTTCTCTGTGTTTCTCTGCATTATCATAAAGCCCTAAAATTTCAGAGGAAACTACACACATCGCTTCTCGAAGCATTCTTTCTTCGGGATCTTTATCTTTAATACCGTCCCCACCGCAACTAATTAGAAACAGGCAAAATAGTAGGCAAAAAATTACGCGCATCTAAACTCCCTTTGACGTATAACATTTAAATGATGCGGACCCTAAGAACCGCATATAAATTTTTATCATACTGGGCTAACTCCCGCCATCCCTTGCTGTGACTGAGCTGGCATCGCTATTAATATTTTGCGAACCTATTTATATACGAATCACGGTTCGCATATAAATGAATCACTATCATCATAGTACAGCTTTACGCTGCCAAGTCATACACTTAGGAGTTCACAAAACATGGACCACAAAAAAAATACGAATCGCTGAGTCGGGGCAGAACCTGACTAACCGTATTTCCTTTGCCGTTAACCGGCTGGGATATAGCAAAAGGACTGAGCAAACCTACCGCTACTTGATAAAGTATTTCCTTAACTGCAATCGGGCGACGCCTGCGCAAGACCTCTGCACAAAACATATAAATCAGTTTCTTCAGCATTTATCGAACCGCAACAACTCAGCCACGACGGTAAATGCCGCGATTAAAGCGATTCATTTCTTCTTTAAGCATGTTTTGGAACGAGAGATGGGCAAGCTTGACCCTATTCATCGCCCCAAAGCTCCTACAAATCATCCTGTTGTGTTCACGCATAAGGAAGCAATGAAAATACTTCATGCGATGAACGGTACACATCGTATTATGGCATCCATACTTTATGGATCAGGACTTCGGATAAGTGAGAGCGTTCAACTGAGAGTAAAAGACATGGATTTATCTCTGAGAACTATTCATGTTAAATGTGCCAAAGGTAAGAAAGACCGTGTCACGCTATTCCCCGAGAAACTTATCAGGCCATTGTCTCAACAAATACAATGGAGGAAGTCTTTGCACGACTATGACTTAAGTCTGGGCGAAGGGTATGTTGTGCTGCCTAATTCATTGAATAAGAAGTACCCTGCCGCAGAGCGGGCGCTGGGCTGGAAATATCTCTTCCCTTCTGCCGTTTAATTAGTAATTATTGAACGGCAGCTTCTGACCTTGAGTTCAATTGGTGAGTGCAACGCTATCCTTATTAAAAGAGGAACGTTGTCGTAAAGAAAAGAAAAACACCTTATTTTAACCATCGAGTAATCTGACGTTCGCCACTATTGTCATTGATGCCTCTATAAAGGTGCTAGTAGATAAGCGTTTGAGGCCTGTCCTCCGAGCCGGGTGGTAACAAATTTTTTCCCAGCTATTGAAAATCAGTCTCGTCGAACAAATATTAAGCAAATAATAGAAAGAGGCGCTTATGCACGATTATGCTGTCTTTGGACACAATAGAGCTTCCATTGGTCGTTGGTTAGGAGTTGCATCAGTAACCTTAACCGGCGCGATATCTAGTCTGATATCTTGGGTGAACGAATTAACTGGAGTTCAGGCAGTAACAGGAGTTGCTGTTACTACTGGTATTGTCTACTTTTTCCTGCACTGGTTGTTTAATAAATTTGCTTGGAAAATTCCTTTTTTTAAAATCCCAAACCTTAACGGGTTGTGGAAAGTCTCAGGAACTACATTAACCGAGGATGGGGAGGTTAAATATCTGTGGGATGCTGAGATTGATATCGAGCAAACTTGGGAAAAAATAGTTATATGCTTGAAAACGAAAAGCAGTACTAGTGAAAGTTACACTGCAACACTAGCTAAAGCCAATGGCAGCCAAGCCGGATGGCGTTTGAGCTATAGCTACATTAACAACTCCAAAATAGAGCAATCACACGAACTTAATTCACACAGAGGGTATTGCGAACTGTTGATTGACAAGCCTTTGGAGTTGGGAACGGCAGCTTATTTTAATAGTAACGGCAGAAGAACATTCGGAAAAATGGAAATCACGAGGAAAGCCATTGATTAGTTTCGAAAACAGGCTAAAAAGTTTAAAAGATAGACGTCAAGGGTCGAGAGAAAGAGCGCTACTTGAGAATAATCTATCAATTTTTAATTCATTCGATGTTCGTACCAAAGAACGCTACGAAAAGCTGTCCGAGAGTGCTCCGATTAAATACGCAATTGGTGCGATGGCCCCTGTCGATAGTCGATCCACTCAGATATCTATTGAAGAAGGCGAACGGATTGCAAATACTCTGCTCGGTATGCTTAGTACTTCCGGTATTAGTGCAGAAAAAGAAATTCAAGGCTCAGTGGCACTGGACATTCACATCGAAGGTCATTCAGATGTTGATATGCTTGTATTGAAATCTGATATCGTGACTGTGCAAAGTCCTAAAATAGACGCTACTCAATATTTGCCACCAAAAGATAACCGACCTATGGTCGACATCATAAAAGAGCTTCGTCAACAATCGGAAGCCAAACTGAAATCCAGATACCATCAAGCCAAGGTGGATTGCACTGGCAACAAATCAATAGCGCTCAGCGGTGGCAGCCTAAAACGTAAAGTGGATATTGTTCCTGCTTGCTGGTATCACAGCCATGACTATCAGCTAACACAAGAAAAACATCATAAAGGTGTTGAAATATACCATAAGGGCGAACACAAGCTCATTAGTAATCAACCGTTTCTCCATATAAAACGAGTCAACGATAGAGATATATTGTACTCAGGTAATCTAAAAAAGGTTGTTCGTCTGATGAAAAATCTAATAGCTGACATGCCCGACTACAAAAAGCGAGTTGCTAAAAACTTAACAAGTTACGATGTCACCGCAATTGGTTATGATATGGACGAGCAGCTATCTTGCCCATACTTTTCTTCACTCACTCTTGTGGAAAAACTAAGAGCACATCTTTCGGTACTTGTAGATGTTGCTGCACTGCGTAATTTACTCGAAGTACCTGACGGAAGTAGGAAAGTATTTGATTCTGAAAACAAGGTTGAAGCATTAAAAACATTGCATAGTGAAGTAACAGATTTGGCCAAATCTATTTATAAAAGTTTAAACCCTAATAGCCTAAATGCTTATGATTCAAACCAGTTACTGCAAAAGCACATCTTTATCTGACGTACGTTGAGTCCACAACTAAGTAATAAATCCCGGTCTTTTGGCTCTGTCTGCTAAAGTTCCATCTCTACAAGGAGTGGAAAACAAAGCACAGCACGAGAAAGGCTTTGGATGCAAAGTATTTGTTCTAGATTAAGACAGATCTCACAATTACCCAGTCTTTCTGGGGCGAGCATTAGATTAGATGTGACCTAATTTGCTCTCTTTCGCGATGGCAGTTTTTTGCGATAATGTCCGCTTCACACGTACGAAACAGTACTCTTTATTTCTCCACTGAAATATGGAGTTATTGCATTAGGTGTCGTTTGAAGAATCTAATTATATCGTGTTCCATCAGCATCATTTCATCAATCAGCTCTTCATCCGTAAAAGCTGAAAACCTAGGGTCTCTGCGAACATCAAGAAGAGGCTTTTCTTTCGAGACAAAGCGTTTGAACGCTTCAGTACCATTGATATCACATGTGTAAGCGAGGTAGGTGTCGGCTACAATTGCCTTCACTTCATCATCGTATAAACATTCCATGTAAAAACCTATTTGAGGTAGCGATACCAATGAATTTAACTTATATTCTTCAAGCAAGTAACTGGACTAGCGTACGGTTGTTCTATTTCTTGCAATGTCTTTTTCGTTGTTTTCAGTGAGCTACTTACCTAAACAAGCTTCCTGCATTCTATTGATAACTCGTTTTTCACTTGAAATAAGTAAGAGACCATATTTATCGATGATGTCCATAAATCTTCCTATATACTCACATCGATAAGCATGATTTGGTGGTAACCACTCATCTAAGCCTTTGGCACCTTTCTGTCTGTTGAGCGATGCTTTCACAAGTAAAAGGTTTTGATGGTCATTTGCAAATGTTTGTCGTTTGTCTCGGGACCACTTATCTCCGCCATGACCATGCGCAAACTTGAGCGGAACAATATGGTCGAGGTCTAGCGCGGTAGAATCGGTAAATATGTCACCTGAATAAGGGTCATACCATTTACCTATAGCGACTTGGCACCCTTTATCGGTTTTAAATTCAACAGGAATGTTAGATGTTGATATCAACATTTCGTGACGTGTATTCTGACAGTCACCGTCATCATCTATCCAATGCGGCCAGTCAGCTCTATCATACTCAGAAGTAAAAGCTCTACCTTCGCTTACTGCTTCTTTTTCCGCTTGTCTATATACCGATTTTGCTTTGGGTAATCGTCCTCCGCTTTCAAGACAAGCTTCAATAGAACTAAAGGCTTCAAAATTCTTGGTTCGATTATAGGATGCACTCGACGTGTCATGACATATGCCAGATGTACTTTTCTTTACTTGGGCGTATGAGTCCTTGGGAAACGTGCATGCGAATAAAAAAAAAGCTCACAAAAAGAAATGCTGGCATGTTGTGACTCATGATTGTTTTATCCTTGATTTTTGCGCTTACTTTGTAGTGCTAGATTATAAACTATTATCACCTTTAAATGATTTCCTGATTTTTCCGATATTGGTAATGCCTGAACGGGGCAAAATTGTAGTGTTTAAAAACTTCCCTCTTTGTACTTTACCTGTCTCGCGACAACAGGCGCAGCAACTAATAGAAACATCGTCACAAACACAACAGGAAACATCCCCTTGACACCAGATTTCCGTGTGCCACGAAGGACACCTAACAACCAAACTCGAACCGCGATGTAAGCCTTGAGTTTACTTGAAGCATCGTATTTATTTCATTTTGGTCGCTAATACTCAAGCTTCATCTATGAGTAGTACGCCTCCGATTGGCAGCTTCTACGGTGCGTTCTGACTTTTAAGTCTCAGCCGAAAAAAGTGGTAGGAAATAGAAATTGCTAATAAAAATAGTGATTTATAAAGATTCATGAAGCGGTAAGTTGAAGTTCAAGTGCGATTTGAGATGCTTATGAAAATAGATAGGCACTATTCGCAAATGACCTGCGTCATTTTCTAAATGAACCGATCAATAGTGGTAGGAAATAGAAATTGCTAATAAAAATAGTGATTTATAAAGATTCATGAAGCGGTAAGTTGAAGTTCAAGTGCGATTTGAGATGCTTATGAAAATAGATAGGCACTATTTGCAAATGACCTGCGTCATTTTCTAAATGAACCGATCAATAGTGGTAGGAAATAGAAATTGCTAATAAAAATAGTGATTTATAAAAATTCATGAAGCGGTAAGTTGACGTTAGAGTGCGATTTGAGATGCTTATGAAAAATAAATAGGCACTATTCGCAAATGACTTGCTACATTTCCTCAACGAACCGATCAATAGTGGTAGGAAATAGAAATTGCTAATAAAAATAGTGATTTATAAAGGTTCATGAAGCGGTAACTTGAAGTTAAAGTACGATTTGAGATGCTTATGAAAATAGATAGGCACTATTTGCAAAAGACCTGCGTCATTCTCTAAATGAACCGATCAATAGTGGTAGGAAATAGAAATTGCTAATAAAATTAGTGATTTATAAAGATTCATGAAGCGGTAAGTTGAAGTTAAAGTGCGATTTGAGATGCTTATGAAAATAGATAGGCACTATTTACAAATGACCTGCGTCATTTTCTAAATGAACCGATCAATAGTGGTGGGAAATAGAAATTGCTAATAAAAATAGTGATTTATAAAGGTTCATGAAGCGGTAACTTGAAGTTAAAGTGCGATTTGAGATGCTTATGAAAATAGATAGGCACTATTTGCAAATGACCTGCGTCATTTTCTAAATGAACCGATCAATAGTGGTAGGAAATAGAAATTGCTAATAAAAATAGTGATTTATAAAAATTCATGAAGCGGTAAGTTGAAGTTAAAGTGCGATTTGAGATGCTTATGAAAATAGATAGGCACTATTTGCAAATGACCTGCGTCATTTTCTAAATGGACCGATCAATAGTGGTAGGAAATAGAAAAGCTGGCTTTAAAATAATTTACTACGATAACGTCTCTTGAATAACAAAAACACCGCCTTGAAAGTGCCCTTTAAGAACCTCACCGCTTGGTCTGATACATCGGAGGTTTCCGTGTGTCTGAGTAGCCTCATACAAGTCATTACCAGAGCTCAAAAGCTGTTCAGTAATAGCTCCAGTTAGAGATTGAGTGTTCACCTGTTCAGCAAGCTCTAAAACGTTGAGCTTTGTCATAGGACCTCCAATTCTGAGATAGGACAATGTGCGGGTGAGAGGTGCGGTAACACATCACCCGTGTATGCGATAATACACAACCTCACTAATGAGAATAGTCTCTTTTACTAGGAAAGAAAAGAACGATTTATTTGCCTAAGAAGTATTTCAAAATCTTGAGTCAGTTTTTGAGATGAGTTGCTTAATCATTAACACATATTCGCTAGCGTTGAGTCTAAAAGCATAAAGCATTCAGCTCCAAGTGAGCAATAATACTCTCTGTTGAGTTGTTACTTGGGTTAGCTTTGTGACTAAGTTCCAGACTAATCAACATGATCGAATTGAAGCAGAGTCGACCAGAATATCGCTAATTTTATTAAAAGACTGGAAAAGCTGGTAAACAAAAATGAAACGCTTAATTCAGAGAATAAAAGGTTTTGATTTAAACAGGCTTGCTGAGAAAATTGATAACGTACTACCATCCTAGAAGAGGGGCTAACGATGTACAAAAAGAGGCTCAAAAGTGAGCCTCAATATTTTTAAACAAAGCTTAGTAGTAAATTTCTTCTATTCTTCCTGTTACCCGTTTAAACGATGAATAGTCTTCTGTAGACAATCCAATAAAAGCCCTACCGTCGTCACTGACACAGAAATTCCCATTGATATCGGTTAATTTTACGTAGTAGGTTCCACTTGAACGAATACTGCCATTTAATAATGTACGAGTTGCGGTGATCGTAACACCAGTCGTGAGACCAAAAGGAGACGAAAAACTGAATTTGTCACTGATCGAACTGTTCCTTCTATCGAATACTTGATATCGCCACCCCTCACCAAAGTCCAGTGTAGGAGCGCCTTCACAACCAATACCATGTGATAGACGCTTGTAAGATATACCATCATACTGATGGTCAAATACAAACCTATATTCGTCTGCCATATCTTCTCCTCCGATAGGAGGTATATTGAATGAAGCTATCTGCGTCCTAGATTTAGTTCCTCTCAGTGAACCGCCGTTTACTGATGTCGTAAATTGTACTACTGACGCCGTGCTTGCAGTTTCCACGTTCAGTAAAGTTTTGGGTAAAATAAAAACAGTCCTTTTTGCCCTGATACGGTAACGACCAACAGCACCTCCCGGGTTGGAGTTATAGATTGCAAATGCAGATGAGTTTTCTTGAATGGCTTCCGTAACCTCTAAAGACAGATTGTACTGCTGACCAACGTAATTACCAGTTGTGATTATAATTAACGGTTGATAATCACTACCGTAAACAAGGTTTGGGGAGTTAAGTATATTGTCAAGATTATCGTCAGCCATCATGTATAGGTTTGTTTTTGAAAGAACGAAATCAAACACTATCTTTTCAAGCAAGTAAGCTTTCCATACTGTGGCACTCATCAGGCCGCGGACAGATAACTGCGCAAGAGTATTAATATCGCTAAATACAGATGCTAAGTCGTCGTATAAATCATTACTTGGATCTTCAATTTGATCATGCGTATATACAATTGCATAAGCATTTTCTAAATCCACGACTTTACAGAACCTTGTCGAATAACTTCCTCCATCATGGTATTCAAGACATCTAGGATCATCTTCATCAATGTCATGGAGTGACAGGTATCCATTAGTGTATGCGTCTGAATCGGCATCTCTGTTCAATCCATTTCTTGAAAAAAACAGTATTGGATCGTCTTCGATGATAGTCGGGACTATTTCTTTTCCGTCAAATAAGAACCGTCCATTATTACTTGACCAAAATTCCAGTAGAGCTTTAGGAATAAATAAAGTGTAACCCTCATTATTATCGCTAATTTCAAACTTTATATCTTCGGCAACAACCGAAGCAATGTTATCGAAAAGCGTTGATTGTTCTACAATATATTCGAATTCTAATATACCTTCGTCGAGTTCAAAAGTCGTTCTGGCTTCACGTATACCATCGACATTAGTTTCGACAATAGAGACTGACGTCTTGTCTGAAAAAGCGAAAATTTCTTCGTTTTCTTCATCAACAATTTTGGCTATCAGTACAGGCGTACCATCGTTCGAGTGAAGAACTATTGGGTTACTTGATAGAAGGCTGTCAGCGACAGATTGAAAGCCTCCTGATTCTAAAGAAACCTCAGGAACACTGCTTTTTTCAATTAAAAGGTCAAAATTTATTGCACCTCGCGCCAGAGGAAATTTAGCGACAATGGTAATAGACTCATTATTGTCAAACGTAACATCATTTGAAAGCTCTAGAAGTTTATAGCTTCTACCTAACGTGTCAGTGCCGTCAGGATTCGCGAGCGAGCGTGAACTATTTTCAAAAACTAACCGTAAGTCTGAATTAATCGATAACCCTGTCTTGTTGGTTATTTTCAGACTTACTGCATGTTGCCTGTTTATCCTATCAAATACAGGTCTTGATTCTTCAATTTCAAACAGCTCAGTAATGATATTCCAATCTTCAGCGCTTACGATATGAGAAGATAGTAATAGAAAAACAAAAGAAAAACTTTTCGTAATTTTAAAAAAGGTATTCATGAAAAATTCCATTTATTTTATTGAATTTCGACGATTGAGCAGTCCTACTAAACCTAGTGCGAATATTGCTAAGGTTGATGGTTCTGGTACTTCAGATACAGGAGCTTTCACTTCTACCATTGATACGTTACTGACATATAAAGTTGAACCATAGGCATCAGATAAGCCAGAAATGTCATCCCAACCAATGTTAAGTTGAAAGTCTAAGAACCAGCCAGTTTGATTTAAGAATGATGAATCGAGATTGAAAGTGAATGTATTTGAATAGAATGCATCAATATCTGTTGGCGCAACTAAAAAACCCAAACTACCTGTTTCGTCATAGTAGTTACCGAGTCCATCGTTTAGACCTACCAAAAAGTAATCAGCAATAAATAGCGGGTTATTTGAATCTGATTGACTGGCAGCATGTAAATCAAAAGTTAATTCGAAAGTACTTTCAACACTCCCCGTAAAATCTAGTCCTTGAAACAAGGTATTGGCGAAGAATGCTTCACTAACAGGAAAGCCAAACGGGTCTCCATCCGGATCGAAATAATCAACACTGATTGCAGCACTACAAACTCTGCCGTTATCAAAAATTTCAAAATCGTTACCTAGTGACACATCACCAGCTCCATCGGTATCTTTTTGCCAGCCCGTATAGTCACAGGTATCAAAAGTACCATTTTGAATTAAGTTAGCGTTTGCATTGAGAGATATAAGGGTAAGAATGAATACAGCGATACTACGTAAATACTTCATATAATAAGTCCTTTTTTAGATTATTTTATTATTTCGACCAAAAAGTGAGCAAAAAACACACCAATACAGGTATTCGCTATATTTCAAAAGCTTAACTATCCCCTCGCAAGATTATGTAAAATTTTATGACACAGAAAGCCTGACAAAATAGTATTACTAGCCTCGGTAAAGTTACTGAAAGAACTAAAGTTATGGAAAGGAAATAGTCCATGAACATAAAATCTTTAGATAATATAAGTTCATGCTCTATCATGTAGGTACTAAAGCTATAACTTAGGTTCATGTTAAGAGGCTGGAGATGGCGTTAATAGGGTATGCAAGGGTAAGTACGCAGGAGCAAGACCTACAGGCTCAGGTCGATGCATTGGAACGTTATGGCTGTAAGAAGATATTTGCTGGTAAGCAAAGCGGTAACTCTTCGGACAATGTGAAAAAACTTGACGATCTTCTGGATTATATCCGAGAAGGGGATGTTGTATGCGTTACAAAACTTGATCGTTTGGGAAGAAGTCTTAAAGGGATCATGACCGCAATTGATGGTATTCATGCAAAAGGCGCTGCTCTTACAACACTTGATGGAGTTATTAACAGTGCGGACGATTCGCCATTTGGGAAAGCGGTTCTTCATGTTATTGCTGTTTTTGCTGAGCTAAACAAAAGCCTGATCATTAAAAATACCACCGAGGGCCGTGAACGGGCTATTGCTCAAGGCAAGCATATGGGGAGGCCAAAGACTATTTCTGATTCTGACAGGGAAAAAATCCGTAAATTAGTTCTGTCAAAGCAGAAGTCCAAGAACCAACTCTCCAAGGAGTATGGCGTTAGCAGAACTACGATAAGACGCATCGTGGAGGGCGGTTAAGATGAGTAAAGAAAGAGGTCAACGTAACAGAGACCTATTCCTCGGTTGGGTAGCTGAAATGAAATCGAAAGAGTCGCCTAATTGGTTGGATTATTGGCATGGTGATACGTTAAGCCCGAAGAAAATTGCTGATGAGCTTGGATTTGATTCTTCTGCATTTAAGGAAAAAAGGAACAAAAAGCTTTTTGATTTGTTGCAAGACCTTAAACAAGAGCTTGCTACCTCAGGTGTCTACCAAAAGCGCAAGGCTAATTTGCCTCTCGACAAAGAGGTAATAGATGTATCCAAAGATACTGAAGAAGACATAAAGGACAGTGCCAAAGTTCGTGATCTCAAAAGAACAAATCGCAGGCTCCAAAATGAAAATACCAAACTAGCTGCTGAGGTTGCCAAACTATCAGAGTTTAAAGAAGTGTTGATTGAAATGGGCTTGTGGAAATGAAGAGAGGCGCTTATCTGGTAAGGATCACCAGAATATACCAATACCGCCCAGATAACGTGCGATTGGGAGCTGTTTTTGTTAATCACAACGCAGGGGCGCATCGCATTGAAATTTTGACTACGCAAGACAAGCTGAATATTGACCCGAAAGTAGGACAACAATGGAAAATCCACAAAGAGCAAAACTTCAGTATCAGACAGCAGCAAGTCAGCACTGGGGGTTATGTTGATGTGTGGCGCTTTATGGAGCCGACACTAAAATGTGTTATGCCAGATAATGGCGTTGGATTTGTAACCTTTTTAAGCACAGAAAAAACGTTTGAAGGCATAGGTAAAGTAAGCGCTCAATTCCTTTGGGAAAAGTTTAGAAGCGAAATATTTAACGTACTAGAACGTGATAAATATGCGCCATACGAAAAAGACCAGTCAAAAACAAATTTTCAAGCCGTCAGGGAAGTTTTGCTTAGTGACAAAGCGACACACGGGCTTTGGCATGGCTACAAAGAGTATTCAAATCTAAAACATTCAGCGCAGTTGGTTGAATGGGAAATAGAAGCCCCTATTCAGCGACAATTATTCAGGTTTGCCGATCAGGATGCTATCAATTTTCTTACCCAGAACCCATATATGTTGTTTTCATTGGGGATGCGATTTCACAAGGTAGACGTAATTGCCCAAAAGCATTTCGGTATTAAACAGAATGATGAAATCAGATTAAAAGCAATCGTTGAACAAGCTTTAAGACTATGGAGCGATCTAGGTAATACAGTTGCGGATTGGCAAGATATTGAGCCGGCAGTTTCTAAGCTGTTGAACAGAGACCGGTCCTTAGTTGAAAAGGCAAGTGAATTAGATGGGGACATCATCGGGTTTCTTAAACAAAACGACCAATATTTTGTCTCAGGTAATTATATATTTGAAAAAAACATCGCTAAACGATTTGGTAAACTTTCCAAGACTCAGCTTGTTTGGCGAAGCAATTTAGAAACGGCTTATATATCCTCAATCCCTGATGGGTGGAAGTTAGAAAAGGCCCAAGAACGAGCGGTAAGGGCTGCTTTACTTAGCAAAGTATTTGCACTTACTGGCGGGGCTGGCACGGGAAAAACATTTACCACAAAACTTATTGTCGATGCTTATCAAAAGCTAGGCTATACGATTTATCCCGTGGCATTATCAGGAAAGGCAGCACGGAGACTTCAACAATCAATCGGGCTTGAAACGAAGACAATTGCAAAGCTGTTGCGTCAATCACATCATGACGAAGATAAAGCTGTATTGCTTGTAGATGAAGCTTCCATGTTGGATGCATATACTATGTGGCGCTTGGTTACTTTGTTTTCTGATAAGACTAGGATCTTGCTAGTTGGTGATCCTTTTCAGCTTCCACCAATAAATGCAGGGTTTATTTTAAATGATGTCATAAAGAGTGGTGTGATAAACCATGTGGAACTTGATGTCGTGAAACGACAGGGTACAGATAGCACTGTGCCTGCATATTCTAATGCTATAAGGCACGGAATAATGCCAGAGTCACTAACTACTGATGATATTACATTTCAAGAATCAACAGGCGATATTCTGCAAGACCTAGTGAATATGTATTCTGAGTATGAAAACGCCATGGTAGTAGCTTCCACCAATGATACGGTAAGGAAAGCAAACATCATGCTGCAAGCCGTTGAGAATCCTACTAGCAAGCTTCTTGACCTCACAGATATGCCAATTACGAAGGGAAACTATGACTTTAGGGAAGGAGACCCGATTGTCATTACTCTTACCAGTTACAAACACGATGTGCAGAACGGTACTTTAGGGATAATAAAGAATGCAGATGCTACTGAAGAGTGTGCTTGTGTCATTGAGCTTGAAGAACTTGATGAAAGAGGCAAAAAACGATTGTTAAAAGTGGATTGGCAATTATTCGAATATATCGATCTTGCTTACTGCTTAACCTTACATAAATTGCAGGGGTCACAAGCCCCTAATGTGATTGTCTTGCTTGAACGAGGAAGGTTACTTGATCGTAGTTGGCTGTATACGGCTGTGACAAGAGCAGAAGACAAAGTACATATTATAGGAAAGCAAACGGATTTTCATTATGGTGTTAACAAACAAGGCGCAGTTAATACTCGTAAAACCGCTTTGGCAGAAATGTTGAAAAACGTCTAAAAATAACTGTAATTGGTCGAAAATATCGATATTTATCTACAATATTGTTTTTTAATGTTTAAAATTAAATTAGGGGCAGTGGTTTATATAGTTGTTTTGAATGGTTTTTTGTATTGTACTGCCCCTGATTTTGTTTATTTTGTCTTACATAACCTTTTTAAGCAAAAACAGTTCACGAGTTGAAAATATTCTAAGAGCCGCTTTAATAGCGGCTCTTTTTTTGAGCTAAGTTCGCCCAATTATGAGATTGGTGCCCGCCATTCTTCCCCCGATTACCTTAAAATAACTTCATCATATTCCCATTGTTGTTTTCCCATAAACGCGATGAGTGAGCTTTAAGAATTACGTGTAAAAGGTTGGGTTTTTGCAGTGTCAGTAGTAGTAACCTTGGTGGCTTTTGTTTTGTTGTGTCTT
>Ga0209562_1000407_pt1 | contig 14720 bp, 15 predicted proteins | sample WorMetvacBELIZE2_FD_187399 | JGI IMG/M metagenome (GOLD analysis project Ga0209562, IMG submission 187399) | Marine gutless worms symbiont microbial communities from Max Planck institute for Marine Microbiology, Germany - Olavius vacuus BELIZE.2... | ecosystem: Host-associated > Annelida >... | reverse complement strand
CATTTATAACGCGCCATGGTACAGAGGCGCGTGCTACAGTGCGGATTATGCCGAAGCAAAGAGAAATGTCTTAAGCCGGGTCTTAAATGTAATAACAGATGGAGCAGTTCGACAGTTTCGATAAGTTTTGGAGGAGAGTTACATTAGCACAGTTCGTCAAAAATACATAAAAATAATGTGTCCAACGTTTAGAACGGATCCAATTCATGCCATGTTGCAATGATACCCATTAAAATCACATCAACATCACCCACTTTGGTCCTCCAAAACCTCGATCGATTGCAATTTTCTCCAACATAATTGTTACAAACAAAATTCCAAAAGAGTCTGTACATGTTTCTAAAAACAAACTCACTCTATCCACTCCATGCTGGAGAAAAATTGCCATCAATCAAAGATTCCGAGCACCGAAGTGATCATACTCTGCAATATACGGCCAAGATAACATAAGTAAATATGTAACGACTGTGTGGCAACATACTCGAATGAAGAGTACTCGACGACGCTTGGGGTGAAACACACGATTCTCCAGCCACATGGTCGCGTGCTACGTGGTCTTCGTAGTCCCGATCGCTGACGCCCTCCACTGGAAGCGACGGACAGACGCCGTTCATGCCGTATCGACACACGAACGAGCCACCTTCTCGCGTGCAGTGGTAATCACGTAGATGCCGACAAAAGTCTCGTGGCGATCTGAACGGCCCAGCTCGGTCGGACGGCCAGCACAGGGTACATCGTTTCCATGGTACCACATACGCACCGGCTGACTGCGCGTTTTGTGCCGGCTGGTTTTCGACAGTATCGCATCTGCTAGCCGACGCATTTCGAGTCAACGGCAAATTAGAAGAATTGGAAGACATTCGCTTACGCAGAACCTTTGGGCACACTAAACACGATATGGTCTAAATCACTGTTGTTCATTTTAAAGCAAATTATGCACAAATTATAAACACATTTCCTTCGCACATTAAAAGTCAACAAAAATAAGCAACATGACCTACAGACATGACCTAATTTGGACGTGGCTTCAAACAAGGCCAGAGACGTGTTTCGCACTTTCATTTCTACGGGAATCTCGTAGCTGCTAACCTAGGAAAGCGTTTCGCACTTTGGAAACTACGAGCAGCTACGAGAAATAGCTAGCAAAGAATTGTATAGCTACGAATGACTAAACTCCGCCCACAAAGATGGCGACGTGAGTGTTGATATTGTTGATGTCGTATATATATTGTTGATTTTTAATGTTATAGTGACGATTATGATGAATAGGTGGTCTCTATAATGCCGTGCCTGCTACAAAATATTATGATGTTAAAAACAAAGTAATTGCGTACATGGCGGGCGAGTACTGCGACGCATATAGCCAGTGCGGTGCCAACGCGGGTGTTACGTAATGAAGCAACGCTGCCTTTGATGTGTACGGGCGTGCGAGAATGAGTCGTGTCGTTCGGATGCCCGTTCCAAGAACTGGCCTTTGTTTGTGAGCATACTAAGCTCACCAGAGATAAGCAGTAATGTAATTCAGCTCAATGCTCGGTATCAGCTTAGTTAGTCGTCGTGCAACGTTGCAAGAGAATACATTTCCAGCCTTATCCATGTTGGTGTGTCTGCAAAACTGCACTGAAAATCAATTTAGCACTGGCACCGATTATGTAACTCATTGTTAGCCACTCCAGGCAAGACTTTAAGGCTGCGTCACTGCTCCTAATTACTGTTACTGCTGTCTGGCATGCTCGCAGTACTTGCAGTACTTGGCCACGTAGTTTAGCATGACTGCTGATGGTAGCCTGGCGACAGTTATATATATATATATATATAGTATTAGACTGCACATTATCAAAACCTCTAAACAAACATTTAGAAAACTTTAACAATATCTCCACACAGTCTATGAGTTTCTAATGTTGTTAGTCCCAAAATAGACAACTTATCACAATATGATCTGTTTTTGTTCATCACTATTAATCTTGGTGTCAGAACTAAGGTCTGTGCAGAATTTGTGCAATACTAATTTTTCTGCAAGGCTGTGCTATGTTGTGAATAATGCAAAACTATTGCATATTGCCGTGTGCAATGTACCGGTGCAGGTATGAATTGTTCCAGTTAGATGAGCAAGGCCAGCAGCTGTTTGGCGATGACGGCAAGCCACTGGTTATAACCATTGGTAAGTTTTTAATTTGCTTAAGAAACTGCACAGTATGCAGGGCTGGGGTGTAATGAAGTACTTTTACTTCATTATGTTTGAGAGTACTTTTACTTGTAACAAGTTACATTTGGACACATTGTACTTTTACTTTCGCTACTTTTCTGGCCTACTTTCTTACTTTGTAAAGAGTTATTGATAACTGAAAGTACAAAAGTACTTTTAAAAAGTACGACCACAGCCCTGACAGTATGTATTAGGTTGTAATGATGTGGCCAGAAACTAATATTAGTGTTGTCAATGCTGCATTGAGCCACTTGGCATCAGCTTCTTCAGCTCCATACAGAGGCTGTAAACTTCATCTAAACTTCAAAAGCCACCGATGATGTGTGACATCGTCTGAATCTCGTCACAGTGACAGAAGTCACAAGAAATCGTAATATCTCAGAAATGGTTGAAGATATAGGCTAAGTTACTATTGAATGCAAATAGAAAGTAATACATGATGCGTTAATTGGCACAGAGATCGATGACCTTGAGTGACCTTGAATGGTTCTTTCATGGTATGTCAGTGCCTTGAAGGGTGAAGGGCTAACAGGTGCTAGAATAACACGTTTACTGTGAGTACTAGTAGATTAACAGAAAATGTCTCAACAGTCTATCAGAGCTGGCACTGCCTTGGCGAGCTAAGTTTGTGTAGTCTTATTACCATTTGAGGCTAGTTTGTTCAGTTTTGGCTACACTTGTGTTGTGTCAATGTTGAGCTCGAGCAGAGTTGGGTCCAGGATTTGAAACGGCTGCGCCAGGAACCCTGTGCCTGCGTCCTCTACCGGGCTTCCCAGAGCAGGCATACATTGCTCCATTTGTACCAGGTATTACACCATCATGCCTTAGTCTGCATCTTGCAGTTTAGTTACATTCTTGTTTAGGGATGGGTCAGTTCTGCTGTTTCAGTTTCGGTCTCGATGACGCCAACTACAACTGAAACCGAAAAACATAGGTTTCGGTTCAGTTTCAGCCGAAATCTGCGGGTTTGGTTTTAAAACCGACCCATCCATATTCTTGTTGCTCAGCTAAGGTCGCATAATAATAATAATAATAATAATAATCCGATTTGTAAAGCGCCATAATGTCAAAAGACTTCCGTGGCGCTATAGTTCTGTCTTGTGTCAAATGTATTTGACCAAAGTTATATGGCTGATATTTGCCGCAATCATTTCATATTCTGACCATACTATATGATCTAGGAATGTGTGTGCGTGTTTGTGTGTATAGTGACCTGAAACAAAATGCATGTAATGACAATTTTAACAGTAATGAACTCTCATTTGCTGCTCTGTTAAATTAACTTTTGTTGTTGCTATTGTTTATAGCAGAACAAACCACCACAACTGGTTCAACCACCACAACTGGTTCAACTGTACAGCATCTAGACGATAGCTCCGCAACATCCAGGACTTACTTCAGTTAGTAGATTTACTACCATGAGTTATTCTGCAGCATATTAGCATCAGAAACTGATGTCAGAGTTATCATCACAGTAATCAGTAACATTAACGTTTATTGTCCACTGAACTGTACATGCAACCTTTGTTAACTAAAATTCATTGGTAGCTGACAGATTTCTGTTGTAATTTTAGTGACATTAGGCTTATAGGTAAATGTACATTTGCCAGAAGCATTACTATTAAACATGGTGTACAAATCAGAAACTGCAGTCAATTGTTTTTTTTACCGTGCTGCATAGAATGTCTGTCCGTCTGTCAAACGCGTGCATTGTGACTAATGTGGACTACTTGACTGCCATTCCCAGTCCTCTACTTTTGGCCATAACTAACCCACCCTGCAGCGCGGTCTCTCTGCGATAGCTGAGCTACTTGTTTAAATCTAAAACTAAAACCGAAACCGAAAAAACTGAGGTTTCGGTTCGGTTTCGGCTGAAAAAGGCGATTTTGGTTTCAGTTTTAAAAACCGACATATCCTTACAAAACAGCAAGTGTTATGTCACTGTGATGTGAAATGTGTTTTCAGCATGGAGCCACAGTGATGTACTGCTGCTGATAGAGACGTTCGGAAACCATCAGCAGTCATTCAGCAATCATATGCTGCGGAAATCCAATATCTGGGACTCAATTGCAGCAGACATGAATGCCGTTAAGGGCGTTGATTATTTCAAGGGGATTACGTGCAACAAAAAGTGGAGCAACTTGGAAATACGCTACAAAGAGAAATGAGATAAATTGGGGAAAACAGGGCGTGGTGGGGGTGGAAGGGATTGGCCATACTTTGACAGAATGGATGAACTGCTAGGGAGCAGTGCATCAGTTGCAGCTGTCTCACTGTCTTGTAAGCTACCAAAACCATCTGCAACAACATCTTCTGTCTTGGCACCTTCAACGCTAACACTGTCATCTGAGTCACTTGCTCCTGCTACTGTGCTTGTCTCTAAATCTTCTGCTGTTGCTGCCTCCTGTGTATCCTCTGCTAGTTCACATCTAATTTCACCTCCGTCTGACAGTTCTGATGGCGAGGAGCATGACATATTAGCAGCAAAGAGTGTAACTAAAACAAGTGGAAAGCGCAAGCGAGTGGGACAAAAACAGAGTCAGTTTGTAAATTTTGCCAGTAAATTTTCCAGTGATATGGCTGCCTGGCACGAAAAAACAGACAAAAGGTTAGAATCATTGGAAAACATTGAACGTGAGAGGGTTGGGGTGCTGAAGGAGATGAAAGATTTGATGGCAGTTTGGGTAGAGTGTGTGAAAGAGAAAAGGAGTAATGAATCTTAGAATGCTTGCATTGCTTCACTTTTTGTTGTGTGTGATCCCCTTGAAGTAATCTGTTAATTAGTTAAGTTGCTTCAGTTCAGTGTCATCATTTCTTCTTCAACCATTAGTGTTATTAACCAGTTAACAATCACATTATTGTACAGCCTATCATCAAATAGTGCACCATACCACAGTGCACTAGTAGAGGGGTTCTTGATAGTTGCTAGAGACAGTTAAGACACCAGTATAATATTGAAGAGGGGGACTTGATGGTGTAATACCCGATACAAATGGAGCAATGTATGCTTGGTCCGGTAATCCCGGTAGAGGATGCAGACACAGGGTTCCTGGCGCAGCTGTTTCAAATTCTGGACCCAACTCTGCTCGAGCTGAACATATTGACAATATATGTTAGTGAGAGTGCTAACTGAAGTCAGTCCTGTATGTTGCAGAGCTATCACTAAGCTGTTGTGCAGTGTTAATATCAATTGTATTTAGCTGCTTTTCACTGTTCAGCATAATGAGGAATGAAGTAATATAGTCTAATATATCACATTCAATAGTATATTTACAAATATGTACATGGGTTGACAGCAACTTTGATTCAGTTGTTTATTGTTATTCAGAATGTGAAGTACTACAGTCCAGCGAAACAGTTATTTTTAAACTGTTGAAAAAGTTACGAACATCAGTTAATGTAGACTTCCTGTTTATTGCAGACGTCTATCAGCTGTAATATTCCACTCCACGTCATTACACAGCATACAATGTAACATAGTCTGATATAACAGTAATATATTGTTTAACTGTTTGTGGTAGTTACGAACATGTATTCGTGATAACATCGACTTCATATTCGGCTGCAGATCATTACTCAATATTTTATGTAATGTGACAGTAATATATTGCAATACACCGATAATATACTCTTGAACTGTTTACAGAAGGTACGAACATGAATTCGTGTTCATATCCATTCCTATTCTGATGCTTGTCATAACTCAGTAGAGAGCTGCATGTGCCCACATTTGTGTCCCAATCCCCATCCGTCTGCACAGATCCAAAATTAAGCCAACTAGTGCTACATGCTTGTGTTGCACGTGCACCCCCCAGAGCAGAGAAAAAAATTTGGGGCCAAATTTACAGGGGAAAGTTGTAAGTGCACCCCCAGGCAGAGCGTGAACCCCCTCCAGACAGAGCAAGAGTCCAATTTCTTGAGATAATTGGGGACATCTGTACGGTGGTCGAGATTAAATTAGTAGTTTTAGCGGTGGGAGTGTTTAGAAAAAGGTTGTCAACACACCAACAACACTATGCACACAACTATTATACAATCAATTAAGTAGCGTCATCAGCAGTGCACAGATATACTTGTACACCACTCACACAATGAAGGCAAACGTTGTTGTCAGTCCATTATTTCATGACCATCTCCTCCATCATGAACACACTTCATGTTTCGTTACACTACTACTTAGTTACTACACCGTGAACCATAAAAAACGTGACATTTATTTCTGACTATAACTTTGGCTAATTTTAAGCAATTTTGATAGTTTTTATATCAGAAACTGTAGTAAAATTTACCACATCGCCTTTATTGCATGCGAACCTTACTTCGTAAATTTAATAAAACAACACTTCATATGCTTCCCTTTTAGGCCTACAAAATTTTTAAGAAACAGGAAACAAATTGCTTAATAAAATTAACTGGAAAATCCGTGAAATGAAATGCAGCAAATTTTCTACATAAGGAAATCGCGAAATTAAGATGCGGCAAAAAATAGTGTTTTACAGTATAACAAAGTAATTTCTGCAACTCAGAATATTTTGTTGGTCACACGCACCACAGTGTCACACACTTAACCACCATGCACCACATCACACAATTCCACCGTGCACCATAACCTCACACACTCAAATACTGCCGGCAATGGTTTTCCTGGTGTATGTGGTGATGGCAGGCTTGCCTGCAAACTGCTATACCCTTCTTTACTTTTACTTTTACTTTAATGGTGCACTCATCATGCACCACGTCACAGGAAGGGACAGACACCCACGATCATTGCCTGACACAGAAATGCAGAAACTAAACCCAAATGGAAACACAACCTCATAAATGTTTATACACAGTGAACCATAAAAACGTGACATATTATTTTTGACTAACTTTGGCTAATCTTAACCGATTTGTACAGTTTTTATATCATTTTAATGGTGAAGCAATTCTACATGCGACTATAATAGAAAATTTTTATCACATCACCAACCAACCACCGTCCTGGTAGTTTAATTTACTGCATGACAACCACCCCCGTCTGTTTACAGTAATTTCATGCTGAACCTAAGAACAACATCTGAAAGTTAATTAGCCATCGACCGCTATGCTCAGACAGTTTCAGAGTAGACTAAAGACAATACTGTATCGTTTTGTCTACATGACATGACTAGACGCTTTCGTGTTCTGTTTAGGCCGTTAGATTAGCGCCCTATAAATTTTCTTACTTGCCTACCTACTTAGAAACAACACTAAAGTTAATTAACTTATGGACAGGATGAACACGGGCAGCAACAGTGAGGATTATACTTTCTACAGAAGAGAAGCAATTCTGTCCCGCTTCTGCGTGGCATGCAGCTTAGCTGCAGCATTTCCCACACGGAGGCTAGAATACCCTCTGTCAGCATCACCAGTCACATCATCACATACATCATCATCCTCACTCTCTCCACCATCGTCCTCGTGCTCCAGAATGAAATTGTGCAGCACAAATGCCGCCTCAATCATCATCAAGGCATTGCACATCCTTGTTGCATCTATGCCCTTCATCCGCCTGAATTTGCCTTTCAGACGCCCAAATGCCCGTTCCACAACTGATCGCGTTGAACTGTGAACGGCATTAAACCGTCGCTGGCTGTCGGTCAAGTAGCCATTGTCCCGATATGGGACCAGCAAGTTTGAGAGCAGGGGATACGCAGAATCACCGAGAACATGCAGGTTGTCATCAGATGGCCATGAATTTGATTCAAGCATCTGACCTAGGGTGCTAACTCGCAAAACGCGTGCATCATGCACTGAACCTGCTCTGTCAGCATACACATATGTAAACCGCATCTTGTGGTCACATACTGCCAGAACATTAACCGATGGGAACCCCTTCCTGTTAATGTAACTATCACGGTCCCAGGACGGTGGTTTTACAGGAATGTGGGTCCCATCAATGAAACCACATACACCAGGAAAACCATTCTTCTGCTCAGTTTCATCAGCAATAGTTGTGCATTGAGGAACAGTCGGCAGCCGGATGTAGACTGGCTTCAGATGGACAGCTATAGCACAGCAAGCCTCGATCATGCACTTCTGTGCGCCACCTCTGGATGTATCGAACAAATTGCCGACTTTTCTGTACACATCCTGGTTTGCCAAGCCCCAGACCGACATCATCACCTTCTTTTCAACTGGCACCCTTTCAAACTTGTGACTGCTCTGTAGATGTGGCGCGCACTCCTTGCATAGTTCCTAGCACAATTATGGTACACTTGCATTGAATCAGAAATAGCAAATACAGCTGACTACGATTACATCATTGACACATTTGCTGCTAAGAAAGATAGAAAAGCGGCACTGTGACATGACAGAAGTGAGCCTATTACAGACATTTCATAGGCCCTATAGTTTTCACTTTTCAGTTTTAAAATTTTGACCAGATGATGAATGACCCAGTAACCATGACTGATGCTATTGTGTTTCGGCATAGTAATTTTCAAATATGAAAGTAGACCAAATGACTTTGAATTTGTTTCACGATATATTATGCGACCTCATTCAGTTTAATTATTATGGTGTAATTGTCTTATCAGTTGTCACTTCTGTGCTATGTACAAAAAATGTCAATATCATTCAACAAGGTACAAATTAGTGCGCTACATGGGAATGGCATTAAGTGCTACATTGCTGCAATACAGCATACATGGGAAAACGCAAAATCAATCCGGTATGCTCATGACAGTCATGAACAAAGGCCTCAACTTGGCGTCTAATACTGCCTACACCATTTCTTTAGGCATCACTAGCAGTTGGTAGGCAATTGTAGCATATATATCATAGCAGCTACTAAAGAAACACGTCTACGATGTCTGTGATCTGCAACTAAAAAATAGTGAAAATATGTTCCTAATACAGAAGTAAAAACAAACCAATCCATACTGCCACTGTTGAACTACACTATGACAGAAGCATAAAGACAATAACATAGTTTATAACATACATACCTCCATTACCGGTACTCACTTGATTGAAGCAACTGCCTATTATCAGCTGACATATTTGTTTTTGTGTTAGCAAACGGCAACGTAGTTAGTAGAAAACCTTGGTCGCCATAACCACTGGCGCTAATCTAAAACACAAAACTCAGAACCAAACGATTACTGTACAACTGCAGTGAGTATATAAAGTATGCTTCAGTCAAGCGCTCTGCCAATTGAGCTACGACTCCCAACAAGGGAGCGATCGGATTTGAACCGACAACCTCTTGATTTCCACACACTGTACAACTCACTGCAATTGTAGACATAGGTATCTCTATATATAATATAAGTATACCAATTTACATACCAACAAAGGCGTAGCCTTATTACTGTAGCACTGATTCTATAACCTAAACTTACCCTTGCCTAATTTATTCACTGCAATTCACATGTGCCAGTTTGTAACTACATTGCATAAACAAATGTACGTAAAGAAAATGCAGATTACAAACATGATAGAATTATTGTGCATTTTCATGCGATGAACAAAATGTACAGCATGTAGTTTACTAAGTTTACAAACCTCCATACTTCTACGGCTCATACGGAAATGAGACTTGAACGTGTCCACTGTCATCGCCGGAATAACAGCCTCATAGTAACTCTTCACACGTTCATTCTTCTGCAAACACAACATGTCTGTCAGCAGCTGCAACTTATGTGCTTCAAAGTAACTTTTGAATTTAAATTGTATACAGGCTATGGGCCATGTTGCATGATTCAAATAAAATGATGCTGATGATGATAAAAATGTGCCACTGCACCTTGCAATTTTAATGTTGTTTCAGACATCTTACTACCTTCTGACTGGCAGGTTAAAAGTTTGTCAGAGATAACAACTGCATAAGCCTGAGTATCAGCAGGAACTGTTTCTGGAAAAAAAACAGCTCTAATCTGAACATCCACCACAGAAGTCGATACATCACCATGTCTACTGAATTGTTGACTTGCAAACGACAAATCTACTGCAGGGTATAAGCTATGCAGTTTCATTGGTTAGCCCTAATAGGCCCAAGTAACTTATACAGCACACCAGGCACCATACATGCAGCTACACCTACTGACTGAACGTCTGATAAAAGAGTTATGGAAAGACGGACATTTATTAGTACTTGAGATCGATAGGTTATGTTCAATTTCTCGTACTGCATAAGGGGTCTAGTCCAGAAGCGCATCTCGCGAGAATGGTTTTTAGGGTTAGAGTTAGAGTTAGGGTTAAGGTTAGGGTGTTAGGGTTATGGTTATGGTTAGGGTTAGGATTAGGTTTGGGGTTAGGTTTAGGGTTAGGGTTAGGCCATTCTCGCGTTCTCGTAATTTTTCACCAACGATGTGTTTTGTATCTGCTGCTTGGTACACAGAGAAGACCATAAATTACCTTGGTCAATTTCCGCGGCACCTGACAACCTGACAGCGAAACAAATGTCTCCTCCATCATGCTTGCTCCGGCCACCAACTCAGCACATACTGGCCCAGCGCTCTGTACGCTGCATTCATCAGCCAACATACTAAACAGCATCAGCGGCAGTGCATCGTCCTCCATCTCCACTCGACTGGCGTACGAACAAACGATTTCGACAATATAAATAAGCTTGTATACACAAATAAACGTAACAATAATAACAATCAACGAATTTGTTTATATTTACACTGACGTCATCTCTATAGCAGCTAGCAAAGAATTTAGAAATGCGTTTCGCATCCCAACCTAGAAATCTAGGTTAGCTAAAGCTAGCAGCTCGTAGGAAAAAAAGTGCGAAACACGTATCTGGTGTTTGTTGTTTATTTATGAAATGAATGTTGTTGCATTAAAAAAGAAAAACATAGGCATAATAGTGCTTTGTTGTTTTGTCGCATACAGTGTTTACAAGAAGCTAAAGCCTATCTTTGATGCACACGAAGAACTGGATAAAAAGTCCAGCCCGTTTGCGTTCGCCGCATGGATGTCATGTACCCGTAACATCGCTTGGTTTACGAAACGCAACGGCGATAATGAGGTGGCGCCTGCTGTATATAGATCAGTCGGTAAGCCTTCACTCTTGCTAATATGAACGTTATCAGTTTGCTCAAGTTGCAGCAGATATAATTCCTGTATAGCAGTGATAACGAGCGGGTTGCGTTTCACTGGGGTCAGTATAAACATCGCACCAGCCGTATAGCATGAACCATACTCTGACCCTATATAATCGCAGTTGGCTTACGGGCTATCTGCAGAAGTGGGTGCCTTATTCACAAGAGTATCTAGTATTAGGGTTAGTAGGGTTAGGGTTACCCTTACTTAACGGTTAGGGTTAGTAGGGTTAGCATTATGGTTAGTGTCAGGGATAGCGTTAAATAAGTACTGTTGTGAATAAGGCACCCACTTCTGCAGGATTGCTGGCTTACGCACATGATGTTAGATAAAAACTATTTGTTCTTCATGTAGTGAACACAGTTATCATGCATCGATGTCGAAAGCGCACCGGTGAAAGTCGATATCATTCTACTTTGTTGGCCCTAATCTAATCGCCTGCACATGACGTGAGGAATAACTTCGTGCAGCATAGAAAAATACGTTGTCGGCATGAGTCACTGCAGTCAGTACGCTGGCTGTGCTGTTCTCAGACGGCGTGGCTGGTTTGCCGGTGCGTTATTTATATTGGCTGTTTCACTGTAGTGGGCTTCAGTGGGCGTGGTGTTATTATTATTATTATTTTTTGCCCACTGGTACTTCATTCCCAGGGGCTTAGAAATTAGCAAAGTGTAGATCTGTGTCTGGAATGGTTATGATAGGGACTCGGAAACAGTCAACGAGTTAGCCAGGCATACAACATTAAAACGCTGAATTGCCACAGAAATGCGCTGGTACAAAAACGTGGCTTCCCGCGGATCGGCTGTGCATAGCATTGCTCTCCTGCCAATCTCTGCCAGAAAAAGTTGTGCCTCATCTGCCAGAGGACCCAGCGTCTCAATTATTATTATTATTATTAAGCACATTTGTAGAGCGCACTATTGCAGGATGCCAATAATGCACTGAAAAGAACAGGTGAGTGTGGAGAGCAGCACATTATGGTCTCTTTGGTCTTTGGTTTGAAGTTACCATGGACCGAGATGAAGATATCTATTATACCCAGTTACCGTCATCATCATCATCATTATTGTCCATTATCAATCAGTCATTCCTCACTCATATCACGTGTAGTGCATGAGTAAAATGTGGAATGTGATGTGTAAATTGTGGAATACTACTGCAGAATCATACCTTACTGTTAACCCCATTCCTTGTCTATATTTGGCAATTTACTCATTGCATTCCGCATTCCATATTTTACCAGATTCCTCGGTCATCCATTGTCAAACACATACCGATAAAAATGTACTGTGGTGGGAATGATGTTGGGCACTTTATGCATTATGCACTCAGAGTGATGAACACGTCGGACGTTTTAATGTTTAGATGACAGTATAGAGAACTGATTTGGCTTATTGTAATTACATGGTAATATTGCCATCAACTGTCTGTACGTGTGCTGAAGAAAATGCTTTCAAGTTGTTAAGAACCGAAACCAAAGTGAACAGACTTAGGGTTAGCGTTATTATCTGTATCACGGCTGCACGCGTTTCTGGTGTTGACGAAATGTTTATGGTAGATGACAGCACACATGATAGCTCTTCATAATTCCGTTAGTGAACTGCAAGTAAAGACTGTGTTTAAGAACTATGAATAGTTAGAAGTAAAACATTTGTCGAACCTAGTATTGTTTATGCCTGTGATTCAAGTTCTACTGCTGCTGTGTGTGTCGACAGATATTCTTGGACCGCCGGGTTCCGGTGTGGAATGGCTGCGTTATATTATAGAACAGCTGACCGGTTTGAAAACCGGAAGCACAATCGTTAAACATCCGGAAATATTTGCTGGTGATGGGCATAACACAAAGGTGTGCTAATTTTTCAACACTGTAGTTGTTATTGCCAATATATAGCCAAGACTCTGGGTCTGTATTAAACTATGTATTGCAGATTTGGCTGTGGACCTGGTCAGACTGAATCGAATCACGGATTCGATATATGCCTGTATTAGATTGCTATTTTGTAACTTTTTGACGTTGAAAATGTTGCATACATGCACTTACCATTTGATGATGCAAGATATTCACACCTGACTGTAGTAGTAATAGTAACATCAATTACTTTCTTTTTATGGCTTATGTGAACTGTAGCCAAGCCTTAGGGTCTGTATTGAAGTATGTATTGCAGATCTGACTGTGGACCTGCTGCATTAGATTGCTATTCCGTAAATTTTTGACATTAATAGTGTCGCATACATTTTTGCGACATTCGATGACGCAGGATATTCACCTGACTCCAGCAGTAACATCAGTTACTTTTACAGCTGATGTGAAGTGTGGTTTATACGAAATAAACAAAAACAACAGTGCAAATGCTGCACATGGACCAAGTCTAGTCCAACAAATGTTACAAGAGCAAACGGAAGCGACGCCTGACCGGAGTGGTCCAGAACCAGGCCCTGACTGTTCTGTCACTAATGACAGTTATAATTATAAAGCCTTATAAATACACTTCACCCTCATCATAACGTGGTAATTGGGCGCCGCCACCTATACTGTGTTATAATGAGGACCGCGTTTTACTGAAATGAACAACAAAGACACGGATTTCTCAGATGTCGCATCATTATCAGTTTAGTAAACATAGATATCGCATCACATGTAGTCACCAGTGTTAACTGCGTTTGAAAAACGACGTCAGTGTAGGTTGTTTCTTTTATCACTAACAGTCCATGCCTTTCGCTTACGACTTGACATGATGCTCTGCTACTGTACAAATGACTGCTGCAGTGGTTGTGCCGTCGTGCATGGCACGGCATGCTGTAGATGCCATCCGCTATAGATATCAGATTTCAGCAGCAGCATGGCTAGCACTGTATAGGCGTACTGCACTTAACCGCGGCCCCATTCACAGTGCACTTGTTTACCATGCTCCTGTGCCTGCTGATCTATCTCCATCCACCGTCTCCTTTGCATCTTGCTAGGCTGCTACGATCTATTACGCACACGCTATTGCTGGACCGAGTGTACCAGCGACGAGTCCACTAAACTGAAACAAGGCCTACCTGAAATATCGGGGTCCATGACCTCAACCGTGCTATAACCGAATCCACGTTATATCGAAGCGTGTTATAATGAGGGTGCAATGCATTATGAAGCAACTTGCACAAAAGCTTTGTCTGTGTCACCAGGTGGTAGCTGTAATGTCGCACGACGTCGCCGATGTCTCAAGTCAAAACGCTGGCATTGTGCTCTATCGCAACGCTAAAGACACAGTCCGCACACATTTCGCCGAAACTTACGGTGCCGGAGCATTTCTCGAGGCTCCGTTACAAGCATACTATGGTATGTAATGCTGAGAAGTTTTATAGTCACAAGCTGTCTCCGTTTTTATCCTGTAGTTATTTTATTTCTTATCAGCTTATTTGTCTATATTTTCTGTACTATGCTGTGTTTGTG
>Ga0209562_1000405_pt1 | contig 14759 bp, 8 predicted proteins | sample WorMetvacBELIZE2_FD_187399 | JGI IMG/M metagenome (GOLD analysis project Ga0209562, IMG submission 187399) | Marine gutless worms symbiont microbial communities from Max Planck institute for Marine Microbiology, Germany - Olavius vacuus BELIZE.2... | ecosystem: Host-associated > Annelida >... | reverse complement strand
TTATGGTACGTCACCACCCCTGAGGGGGGAGTTAACAGTGCTTGGTTGGGGAGGAGTAAACTTTTTCAGGAGGGGAGTACTCCCCCCCGCTGGGGTGGCTGGATAAACCCCTGCATTTGCAAGTGCCACATTTTCTAGTATGTTTTAGTTTGCTGCGCAGTTTGTTTTTAGCAGCAGTCCAGTGATCATCTAGAAGTACTGTTTTTTAAAGTAGAATATATACATATTTAGGCCTGTGTCTGCTGATTCACAAGATTTTTATTAGCAAGCAACATGTGAGATCAGAATGGAACCAGATACAGTGTTGTTACATAGAGATGTCAGTGTTAGTTGTATTTGCTAGTAGCTTTGTTGTCTGTCAGAGCAGAAATTATAATGTTGAAATTATTTTTTTTACCTTTCTGCTTTAGTCATATTCTTCTTCCAACTGCATTGGCTAATGGACTGTGAAATCTGTCACATTGGTCTGGTTGGATTGTTGTTGATGGTTGCACTGAATACTGCTGCGATATAAGTGAAAATCGCAGACAGCAGAAATCTGACAGTAGGTGGAATTTCTATCACGTATGTACCATAATTACTTCACCTGCACAGTTCATTGTCACAGGATCAACATTTATGCTGTTATTCTAGGTGCCGAACCCCGACACATACCGAGGCAAGTACACTGATCGTACAAACACTGCAGATAAAGACCTCGGTGAGCTGTATGCTGATGAAGTGCAACAAGTGATCACTGATGCACATGCAAATGGCCGACGAATTGCTGCATTTTATGCCGAGTCAATGCAGAGTTGTGCTGGACAGGTAGTGCTGCCTCCTGGTTACCTGAGACGAGTTTACAGGTGTGCTATACCTTTACCTTTACCTTTACCTTCGGGGTACATCTTACGTCCAGCGCTGAGATCATCCATCAATTGCGGCCCAGTGCGCAACCCCGACATAACCAAAGGTTAGGTAAATCTATTTCAAGTTCTCGTGAACTTGAAAGAATGCATAACTTCCATAGGATAAAATCCTACTATGGAGTAACCAGCCATCATTGTGGCAAAATAAATAAAATGTAATTTCAGTTACTAAAATAAACTGACAGAAGTCTAATCCATAATATGGAGTAACATACCATCGTTATGGTAAAAGAAAACATAGTGACATTACCTGGGACACTTGTGTCCAGGTACCCAAATTAATAATACATATAAAACGGAAAAATTCCGGCCGATAAACAAGTGTATTTCCTGAGCCTCGCTCGTAACTTCCTCACCCATCGGGGATGGGACCGAGGAAATGGTCCCCGGGAGGAACTGTAGCTAGAGGGTCCACCACCATTGGTGTGGCTCTCAAATGGCTAACCAGCCATAAATGGCACGGATGCCGTAAATACACCAGTCGCTTTTAATTACAGGAGCCCTGGTGTCAACTCCTGAGAATGCTCACAAGTAGTGGTATACCGCCAGAACGCCCTGCAAACACACGCTCTGAATGGGGTCCCCGGAGATTTTAGCACCCCCATAGCCGGGTTCTGAGGACCAAACCGGGGGACTCTTAGTAGTCTCCTCCCCTTTAGATTCCTAAAAAGCAGAATCTGTAGGATCCTCGGAGCCCATAAGCCCCACCGCCACGACAAGGTGGTCCCCCATCGGTGGGGACAGGTGTGCTATACATAACTATGTTTTACCTGTATAATTTACATTGCTTAACAATGTTGGTGTTAAACTGCACATGGGCAGACTCCAGTGATTGCAACCTTCTCAGTAGCAGAGATAAATACATGTATTATAATATTTTTTAAATGCAAATATTAAATAGTATATCATTGTGCTGGCAGAATGAAACTGAAGTAATTAACTGAGAACAGTCATTGAAGTCGAATGCTTTCATTCATTGTAAACATAGTCTTTTAACTGCATGTGCAGTTAATGCTAACGTACAGTACCTGTTAGCATTTTCATAAACAGGCAAAACTTTATTATGTGCTTTTGGAGTAAATATTATCAATTTAAGTGTCATATCAGTGAATCATTCTGCCAGAAAAAAACAGTCTAAAATTTAGCGTGATATGAATGATAACAGAATTGTGTCTGTTTTTGCAGTCGTGTACGTGAAGCTGGAGGAGTGTGCATTGCTGATGAAGTGCAGGTCGGCTTCGGCAGAGTTGGCACACATTGGTGGACCTTCCAGCTGCAAGGCGATGGTGAGTCTTGTCACGTGCTTCCTTGCACGTTTACTTCAGTCAAACTCGGAGTTTATAAAGCACGTAAAACAGCTGTACAGATGCATTTTATTTGTAGATTACTGTTATTAGCAACTATATTTTGAATCTGTGCATTTTTGGTAGCGTGTGTAAAGAGATATTCAAATCTGCTGGTTTTAATCTTAAAAAGATGTGTTTTGTCGTATGCAGTAGACTAAACAGGTTTGCACAGATTAAATAGCTGCAGTTTAGTGTTATTGCAGATGATATTGTTATTAGCTGTGCAGTAACAGTTCAGTTGTATAATATAAGCGATAACTATACAGAGCATCAGTGCACATGGTTGCTGGGATCTGTGTGCCACAGACATTGTTCCCGACATAGTGACGCTAGGAAAGCCAATGGGTAACGGTCATCCTGTCGCTGCCGTCGTCACTACACCCGAGATAGCTGCCAGCTTTGAAGCTACTGGCATCGAATATTTCAACACTGTGAGTTGCATGTGTTTGTGATGAGTTCTGTGATATTTTTGGCTTTGGGAAATATTTATTGCTATCATTATTATTATTAAATTTCAGTTAGTGTAAACATGCTGAGCTTGAGCTTGAGCTTGACTGAGCATTTAATAAGGTTGCTAAACACTTGATATTTTAGTCTTCAGTTTATTACTCACTATAGTCTCTGTTGTTATTATAACTGTACATTATAAAGCTTAAGTTAATGAAGACTGCTGTTGAAATAGACACATGTAGTGTACATGTTAAGTGAAGCTTGCAGTAGTATCGTGTCGGTATGAATGCAGTATGGTGGCAATCCGGTGTCATGCGGTGTTGCTCTTGCTGTTCTGGATGCAATCGAGAAAGACAAGCTGCGTGAAAATGCCGTCACAGTTGGGAACTACCTTGTTGAAAAACTGACGCAGCTTCAGACGAAACACAAACTTATTGGAGATGTCAGGTATTACGTCACATAAGAGCACCATTTTATACCTTCAGCCTCTCACATGAATATTTGTTTGTGTTACACTGATACATCAGAAATCTGGAAATAGCCTTCACATTTTTTGCCATTTCCATTTCTCATAGGTGTAGTCATGATTTGTGCTGCGCGGTGCACTCTTCAGTTTAGTTTCATTTTCAGGTATGGGCTGCTAAAGGGGCAAAGCCCCTTCTCCAAACAATTTTTTTGAGTTTTTTAGTCTGGAAATGGCATATTCTGACTAGCAAATTTGTCGAGTATTCTAGCCATGCCATGGGCGTGATGGGGGTGTGCGCGCTCCCAGCGCTCTATGGTAGCTATGCCCATGCATGCTGTGAGATGTACCTGCATTCTCTGCACCTCCCTTGGCCACGCCTGTGCATATTTCCATTTCTCTCAACTTGCTGAGGTACATATTCAAAATGCCGAGGACATTGTTTATTATTTTTGTGGTGAAAATACACATCCTTACAGTTTTGTCGTTGATTGGTTTTAATGCCACTTTCAGCAAAAATATTTTACATTTTGCAGTTATAATGAGATTTAGAGGTAATAGATATGAAATGTTCATCAAAAACTGCCAGATTCAGTATATAAAACAAAATACATGTATAGAAATGCATCGGCTGTCACTAACAGATCTGACGTATGTGGTGATTATTGTCATCTTTTTCAACCATGGCTGAATAGTATAACTGGACTTTGTGCATAAAATTTGGTAGCAAGAGCAAGAGTGACACTACATTCTGATGCAAATGCTGACATTTCAGTGATGTAGAACTACAGAGGCATACTTTGTTAGTCGTGTGACAAAAACACTAATCACACAGTCCGTTCAACTCTTGTTGAATTATGGTCCGTAAAAGGATGGTCCTGGATTTACCACGGCCTGCTGCGTAATAAAAATAGTTGTTCACAACTGTTTGTTGTGTGTGCAAAGAGGGTGTGGCTTGTTTCTGGGAGTGGAACTTGTCAGTGATCGTGAATCAAGGATACCAGCAACTGCGGAGGCAGCACATGTCATCAGCAGGTACAGTCAGTTGAAGTGAACGGCATATTAGTCTTTGGCTTAACACTTTACTGTTAGTATTGATATTGAGAAAAAGTCGTGGTTACATTACAAGACGTATGTGTTACATGTACTTGTTTATGTAACAGAATGAAGGAGGAACGAATCGTGTTGTCAGTGGACGGACCGGACCATAATGTGCTCAAGATTAAGCCGCCAATGTGCTTCAGCATCGCTGATGCAGATGAAGTTGTCAAGAAACTTGACATGATTCTGTTGGAGATCGACAATGCTACAGAAGAGACTGCTACCGCGGTGGTCCGTGATAAAGCAAGCCATGATTCAGCCACATCGCTAGTCAATCAGTCCGCAGTGCCTGTTACCAATCACATCCTTAGCTTAGCTTAGAGAGTCAATGTGCTACATGTGCCGATACTGCTGAATGCAGCTGCAGAGAATTTTGTCATTGTCTGTTCTTCAGAACACGTCACTATTCAGACGTCTTGTAGTCAACCTATCTATGCTTTAATGCTGAGACCAAATATTTATCATTAGTATAAACTATTCAGCTGCTCAGTTGATGTGCTGTGGCTGTGCTGTGCATTGCTGTTTATCTTTTATACATTTGTTCTAATTTGGTTCAACCACATTTGAAGTCATTTCAAGGCAGCTGTTTACTGAAGTTGATCTGAGTGGGTGGCACAAGTGGCAGTTAAGTACAGTCCACATCAGTGTGTTGAAATTTAAGCTACTGCTACGTCACAATGATTGTTACCCGATGCAAAACAAACACGTTTTGGTAAGAATTTTACATCATGCATTTTGTAATGTATTAATGTGCTTTGTATTTTTCAATCACCGGTATATATATACAGTGTTACACTGAACAGTCGGAATATACACGTTAATTACACAAATGAAACAACTAGTTTTATTTTACATGTTATATTGTTGCTCAGTTAACGCGTACAGTGTAAGTTCTGTATTGTTAGTTTATTCAAAGAACAATACACAGAATATGTTGAACTGCATTTAATAAATAGACTAGAAAATAGATGATAATTACTATACACTGCAGCTTGAGGCAACCAGACGCCACACCTGCTTTAACTGAGACATTCCCAGTTTGAAGTCGGTCAACCTATCCGTTCCTGTCTTGTAACTGTGGATACGTATGTCACGCTGTGACCTTGACCTCTGACCTGCACCTTGACCTCTGACCTGTTGACCCTGAACATATCTAAAGATCTAGAATTTGGGTGCCGACCCCCACCTTGGATTTTATGGTAGGTGGATTTAAAACCTTGCACGACCTCTGAGGACTGATAATGCACCCACATAGCAAGTCTGAGAAAAATTTAACAATCTGCGGCTGAGATATAGAGGATTTAGCAAATCTTTGTTACATCACTCTGTGACATTTACCTTTGACCTTGAACATCTGTGGCACATTTGGTGTTACGTGCTCAAACCGTTTACCAAATGTGAGCAAAATGGAACAATCCGCTACAAACTTATCGCTGATTTACCAAGTTTGTGCCCACGGTTTTTGTGGTTTTTAAAAAATACCGATATGCCGATCTATACTAACTCAGAAGGGGCTGCATGACATAAGACATTCATCAGCGCGTAAGGCCACTGTTTAGATTTCACATATCTCACTCCATTTCGAAACAAGAACTGTGGTAATGCGAGTGGGGTCAAAAACTGAGCTTATTTTGCACTCTGACCCGCTGTCGTTGGCCATTCTGGATTTGACCAGAAGTGGATTTTCAAAATTCCTCTGTCTGCAGTCTCATGGTGCACCAGTTTTGACATATTTCAATACAACTGGCAACCACTCAACCACGGCGCATTGTGACACATTGATTCCTTGCGCCTTAGAAATATTCTTACTTACTTACTTACTTACTTAAATGTGCAGCTGAGGTACTGATATCTGAAGAAATGTTTTCCTCGCTTTTTAGGGGATCCCAAATACCAAGGTGAGCAACCGTATATACTCGCGTATAAACCGACAATTTTTGGCTGAATTTTAAGGATAATGCTATGGGGATCGGCTTATATGCCATACATTTACAGCCAGAGTCAGCATGGCATGGACCATTAGTAGGCTACTAGGCCTTTGTGCAGGCGTCGGAGTACATGCGGCGGGCAGTGAGACCACACACAGACAGCTGCTGCTGCATACCTCTACTGTAACTTGATACCACTCCAACACTCACACCCGACAAGGCCATCGTTTAGCCAAGCCACACACATGCTGTCAGGTGTCGCACTGTCATGTGCATGCTTGCTGCAGTCGTTGTTGTGAACTCGTTGATAGTCACACATTATTAATGCACAGATCTAGGGTACCCATTCGGCGCCAATTTTCGTTACCGGCTTATACGCGAGTCACTAATTTTTGGCCGCGGGAATGGGGGTCGGCTTATACACGGGACGGCTTATACGCGAGTATATACGGTAGCTCAAAGAGATGTGGACCGAACATTGCCAAATTCGGTCAGGATATAGAGAAATTATCAAACCATAACGAGCAGATTTTGGATTTAAAGGCGGAGTTGAATGATTTTTGACTTTACAAAATAAATAGCATAATTACATACAGTTTAGCATCCCGATTCATGAAAAAATGTTTCGAAAAATATTTGTTGGCATTTATCTCGTGTTTTTGACACCGAAAGATTTTAGGTCGAACCAGCCGAGAACCACCTCGACAAAATCTGGAAGTCAGGTATGACGTCATAGCTGTGTAAACCAATGTGTAAGCAGACGATAAGAAGTGAAATTTGTACATAGTTGTAGATCTTCTCCAACTCTGACATTTTATCAGTTTATTTACGATGATTTAGTTATACAACCACATCCACCGAAAAGTCAGCTATGACATCACGACTGCAAAGAATAACTAAACGAAATTAGGATACTGTATTTTAGTTTGCTTCAAAATGCCAACTACAAAAAATAGCGTTCAACCCCGTCTTAAGATATCTTGCTGCATTTTAAAACGACAGCATCTCAAATTTGAGACTTGACCCACCCGTTAAATTAGGGGAGGTTAAGGGAGATGTCATGGTACTTTTTAATAGTGGTGCATATAACTGAACCTCTGGCATGCATTTGATGGGCAGCCACTGCAACATCTAACGAAGTGAAAGTCCAGTAAAAATAAATAAATAAAAATAAAGGACAGCAGCAATCCTTAAGGCCTTCTGGCATACATATGTTGGGCGGCCTAATAAACATCAATAGATGTCGAGTGAAGTCACATGTATCACAGTGAGCAGTAGGAATGTGTGGTTATGTCAACGGTGACTTGAGCAGTTCGTCGATGTCATCCGACGTCAAAAACATGTCACTGTCCAGCTCTTCATCGTCACTTGCAGCGATGTGATCTGGCACACTGCAAAACAAAACACCTCGGCAATGTTACTGTTCTGGCCAGTGCTCAGTTTTACAGTAGTTTAGTGCAGAAGACATCCAGTAGTGCACTGACTACAAAAATGATACCCCAGTAATAGTAATCACATTTGTAGATTGCCATGTGCAAAGCTTCAGAAGCTGGAGAATGAGTTCAGACAGGTGTTAAAAATGTCTTTTCTAGGTGTATAAAATCCAGATTCACTGTTGTACAGGCAAAATGTTCCAGATGAGAGGTGTGGCATGCAAGCGTGAGCATCATGTGAAATCAGTAGTTAACCTAGGAACAGTCAGTAGTTGTAGCACAGTGCAGTAGAAGACACTCAAGAGTGGTGACATGTCACACAAGCTGCTCTATGAGGTGTGTCAAACACCAGTTGTAGGTTTTCAATTTTCATATCGGCACAGTTGGTTTGTATATAATGCACTGACACAAGATGATGCACTGGTAGCCAAGTTGTTTAGCAGAATATCACTTGAATGCAGAGTCGATGATGACAGTGACGATATCACTTGATGCCCACTATACACCGGCCCCATACACCAAAATGCCGTTAGTTTCGAACATTAACGGTGGAAATACGGTACTTCCAACAAGTGACTGACAGCTGTTATATACACATTACTGTGTAGCAGTGTCCGTGGTTCAGCTACAATGAACATTCTTACATTGCACAGAACACAGAGAATTCACAGATCAGAATGCAGAGCTACAGAAACTCATGCATCACCTGTGTTGTTCACTGGACAGCGAGTGAGGTGTGCAGTGGTTGTCACTCTTGATACATGATAAGATACCCTCGTCAGCACTCTGTACAGTACGTATGTACATACACTTCTTGATCAAACTGTGCAATGCACTGACTTGGCTCATACGCAGATCAATTCACCTCATTGTGCTGGTAGACTGTATAGTGAATCACACGATTCTGTTTTTGATGACTTACAACACAAAAGTCGAATACAGCGTCAGACTACACTGCCTCATTTAATGCTGTAATCTCAGGCATTGTTACCTCCGAATTCATTTCCATTTGGGTACTAAAATAATGAGTGACGAGAGAGGTTTATATGGCAGACAAAAATAATACATTCATAAGTAAAAACAATACCCATTAACATTGTTTACCCACTATATGAGAGTTCACACACGCTCATGTGCAAACTGGGACCTTCTATAGCAGGGGCAACTTCGGCCAAATGCTCTCCATGAGTCATGGCCTATACACTATGTAGGTATCAGCATGAACTGAAGCCAGATACATCAAATGCGAGTCCCTGGAATCACAGTGGCTCATAGCTGCTGCTGCCACTTAATAAGTACAACAAATACAAACACAGATGTAATGAAAGCAACTCGAATGAAACTCTGTTTATGCATCGTGATGACATTGTATCAACACGCTGTATGTAACATGATGTATCACATACTCTTAACCTACTGTTTACTTGGCCTACTCATTACAAGGCGCATCAATAAAAATATTTCCTGAAGGTCAGACAATTTTGTGAAACAAACGGGTTAGTTATGGCGAAATGCTTAATAAGACTTGTAAACAACGTTGCAGTTGGCGCAAGATTTCTTTGATAGAGTAAACGGCTTAAAAAGTCTACATCAGAAGTGAAAGGCAAGTACCGGTAACTATTAACTACTCTTCGTTTTTGTTTTATTGGCCCACTGTTTGTGCACACCAAGGTCAGTTTCCAACAGCCTCTCAAAAGAAATCGTAGATTATTTAAGCAGTATTTTTCAGGCAAGATGCCAACTAACAGCGTCAAAGCAGCATAATTAACTGAATACAAGCGAGACAATCAAATTATAAAGTTGCTGTGTAGGTGGCTGTGACATTGACAATACCTGTCGATGTACTGTGAGATAGTGCATCTCCAGTAATTCTGTTGCCGACGGTCGCTGTGTATCATCTTTCTCCATTAATCTACAAGTGACAAATCAGTCTTTTTGATCTTTCACAAAGTCATACACTGACACGTGCTCTGTGAACAATACTCAATTCAAACTCGAATCACGTATGTCTGACGATCCGACCACACACCTCAACATATGACATTGTTACTGCATCACTTCAGAATGCAGCAATTTATCAGACAGTGCTTGTTACGTGCTAGTTACAAGTGAAAGGTATTTGCACTTGGTGAATGTCAGCAACAGAAACACAGAAACATAAAATGCCTCCAACAGATCCTTGACATCCTGTGTAGCAGCATTTCACTGTCACTCACCGGTCTTTCTTTTCTCATCAAACACAGCCTGTCATCATACAGAAACTCCTGGCCAGAGCCATCAACTGACCGCTCTGCTCCTGGCCATACAGCCCAGCTCACTTATGACATTCCTGGACTGCGTTAAGCTACTCAGCAAGAAGGTACGATTCAGCTGTTTGCTGCAGCAAAATGTCACGTGACGCCTGACCGAGTGAAGCGCTTTACGAAAAGTTAGCTTGAAAAGTTCACTGCAGCACCGTGGGAGTGTGAGTATTTACAAGATGGCAGACAGAGCAGACAGTGAATCGCAAATATATGTTTTATTTTGTTATTCTGCCTAGTATGAGTATTGACAGCCTCCATCTTTGTTTACATCTGCTTTGTAGACTGCTGCATAGCTACAGCGCTGCAAGTCAGCATGCTGCAAGACCGTGAAGTGCTAACCTGCAGTTAACGCGGCCCTGGTCACCACAGCGCTTCAAGTCAGCATGCCGCAAGACCGTGAAGTGTTAACTTGCAGTTAACGCGGCCCTGGTCACCACAGCGCTTCAAGTCAGCATGCCGCAAGACCGTGCTAACGTGCAGTTAACGCAGCCCAGGTCACCAAGCTCTCAGATGTCAAATATCAGCCACTGCCAACTGGCTCTGGAAACGTTGGCACAGACATCCTAGAAACAGACGGTTGGACCACCGGTGTAGCGGTCCCCGTATTCCACTATCAAAGATGAAGGCAAGCAGTTCGTCAGGGTCATGGTGTAGCACACTGTCTATGTGGATTGATAATGATGACGAATGGCAACACATTAATCACTCTTCTTCCTCCACTTCAATTCTCCTGACTGACAGTTATCTAGCCAGTCACTGTCACTCAGCCTATCCTCCAGTAGGTCAGTGCTTCTTACAGGCTGTAGTGCACTGGCTCCAAACTCTGGCTCCAGTGCAAAATAAGCTTAACTGATGCATTTGCTACAGCAACTAGCAACCAAAGAAAATAAATCTTACAGACTAATGCGCAGCAGATATGTGAAGATTTGGAGTACAATTCTGCTGAAGATAGCCATAACAACCTGAAATATCTGAATATCTGTATATCTGCTGTATCAAATAGGTTGCTTGTTGAAAGACTAACTGAATACAGAAACTGAAAATGTCACAGAATGTATGTGGAATGCTTGTAACGAGCACGGACTATTTCTGAGAAGACCACAATCCACTCACACGGCCTCACAGTATCTGTGCAACACATTTATCATCTGTACCTCCATTGCACAAGAGAGAGAGAGAACTTTATTCGCCACTCAAATAGAAACAAAAAACATCAAACGGTACAAAAGTTTACATGCGTGGCAGGTTGCCAGAAAGGGCATAACACCCATCGAGCTGGCCACCTGAGCATTGAAAGTCTCGACTCACCGGTGCCACACTTCTGCCAAATCAGCAGAATATTGTTGCAGAAACCGAGGCAGAGTTCTGCCTTCAGTTTCACCAGAGACAGTCGGTGAATGTCTGACAGGAAACAGCTTCTGTCTGCTGCACATCTCATACAGGCAACAGCCAAGGGCCCTGCAATATGCATACATTTGCTCTCTGTAAGCTATAACAATGGTATAATATTCTGCAATGTCAAAAATTCTGTCATTTGTTGCAGTAGTGAAAATAAACAGTGAATTTAAATCCGTTTTATTAGTATGCATCGCATAAATATACATGAGCTAAAATCACACATTGAAAAGAAAATTTATGATATTAAATACAAATTCTGAAACAAAAATTCAAAGCTTAAAGAAATGTCTAACACAGTGGCATACAAATACTTCGTGGCATGCAACACCAAAGTTCAAGTTTCTCTGCAGAAATATGTTTAAATATCAACCATATTAAGATGCAAAATCAAATTTTATATGCATATTGCTGAAAACCAAGTGTGCAGAAAAAGTTGCGAAGTCCCACCAGCATTCTATGCTTCAATGTGTTTTTAATTAATGAAACATGTAGTCAGCTTAAATCATGAATGGCAGGTACAGATATGCACATGCAATTCACCACATATCGTCAGCTGGTGACGGCGACAAGGAATCAGATGAAGCCACTGACAGCCGAGGACTTAAGTATGATGCTGTATTGCAGATGGTTACTGCAGTGCTGGAGCAGTCGCCAACACCATCAGCCATTACTGCACGCTCCAATTTGTCCAGTTCCCTGCATGCACAGCAGTGACGTAATGTCTTCAAATGACATTTTCATCAACAGCCAAAACAAAAGTCCACATCAGTTGTTGGCCAGATATCTGATGTATCTCAATGACGTATTTCAAGCCTATATCTGGTTCAACAATAGATTTTTATATTAATATTCTAACATTAAAAATCATATGCCAGCTATAAGACTTGGCTGGAAGTTTCACTAGCATGCCTGACAAAACAGTTCAGTTCTGATGATGTAAAAGCATTTGAATTTAAGTCCAATTAGCGTAAATGAAGTCTGGAGATCAATATCTCTACATCATGGCTAGTCAATGTGTCCCATCCAGGAAGTACAGCCAGACATTGCACTAGCCAAGTTCACACAGCCGTAATCACAAAGTATATCTGTCACTAATCTATCATCAACTGTACATCCTCCAGCCACGAGTAACTCTATGCCACATTAAACAATATTACAAATTGCTCACAACACAGTTTAACTGCACACTAGCGAGGAAGTTAAAAGCAACAATGTACTAACAAACCAAAATAATAGCTTTGCACAGGACAACTTTGCACAGTTGTTGCTCAGCAATATGTTCCTTTCCACACATTTCATCAACAGAACAACATATAAATACAGTAATGAAACAAATACAAAACACAACAGAATGTTTTCTGACAAAGAACACTACTGAAATTTGCACAACAGAATGCATCATGTAATCTTCTCATACTAACATTACACAGAGGCAACAAACAGGCCATGTGAAAATAAATCAATAACTTGCTAACAACTCTTAGTCACACAACACTATGCATTCTGCCACATCATTACCAGCAGATTCACATCATTCAACATTCCTCATCAAACATTCATTTCAATCATCACGTGACTCAATATACACCTTTCATACAGTGCCTGTGCAATAGCACATTACTTTCATTTCAAGATTCTTTTTGCCTTCCACCAGAGAGTCGCTGTAATGAGTTGTATATCAATGGTTATTGATTACACTACTGATGGCAATTTCTACTTAATCATTGGCATTGTGTCAACATATACGTAAAGTACACTTACAATATCATCTTAGATTTTACAAATATATGTATACTTACTTTGGATTCAAATGACCATACACAAGACCCCTGAAGCAAAAAAAACATGATACATGTCTGTGTCACATGCACTTTTATAACACAACGACTTTTCTTCCCATAGCTGACCATCAGCTTAGTTTACAATAACAGTTCAAAATTATTATCATTTAATATACCGAATAATAATTTCTGACGTCAAAATCCAAAATTACGATATAGCTTTAAACACTGTTAGCATAATGGACATAGGTGTAGCCAGGATTTTCTCTGGGGGTGCACTTTTTCGTTAACAAGCTGATTACCTTTTTTAGCTGTCGTCCTTAATACACAGGCTAAAACTGCTAAATTAACCATTCCCCGAGCAACAAAAATTTCCTTAAAAAATTTGACTTCTTCCTCTACCTGGGGGTGCGCTTACAGCTTATCCCTATAAATTATGCCCCAAAATTTCTTCTCCACCCAGGGGGTGCACATGCTACACCTATGATAATGGATGATACTTGCATATACTGTCCACTGCCTGAAAAGTCACTGTATTAGCTAGTTGCCTAATTTATGCACAGCACTCCGAGAATATATAATTTCGGTGCATTCTTTTACCAAGATTTTACCTTTCGTGAAATTCATGAAAGATAAGGTGTCTATTTTCGTTATTCTCTGTGAAAAATGCTAAAATAGTGCAACTCTGAGTCTAACCCTAATTTCCAGAGTAGTGGTACTGTGGAACGGTGCATTGTTGTCAAATAAATCTGGTTCAATGAAAGAATGCACCCAAACGAGCACCGAAATGGGTACTCACTGCCCATTTCGGAGCTTGCTGTGACACGCAGGGAGTTCGCCAGAAGTAGCCACGCATTAGTTAGGCAACTAGCAAATTCAACAAGGATTAAATGTGCATGTACAGTGTAGAGCAAAAAATAGCATCATTTTGTTTTCGCAATAAGTTTGTCCCATCTTTTTATGCTGAAATAGTTATTTGCACATTATACTCCAATAAATTTGGAACAAAATAACATCAGTCATCTCTCTTGAAGCATATCTTTTACAGTGCTTTGTGAAACACAGCATATGTGCATTACCAATGTCATGTACAAGCTTAAATGTAATCGCTGTCTGCTGTCTTAAACACTGGAATGAAATATACTATAAAGTATGAAAAAGTATGGACCATCAGCACAGTAGCAAACCATTGTGTGGCTCGTTAACTGTCACATTTTTTACAGCTGACAGAATGCAACATGTCAGGTGCTATGAACTCTAGCATTTGTAACAACTCAGTCGATGTGCATGCATGGTGTAGTGCATGCTTTCCTGTTAAAACATAGCATCTTAATCAAATAATACAAACTGAACAACCTAAAGTCTTTTCTGCATATAATTTAATTAATTTTCTAAAATTTTATATCTGTATAAGTATTATTATTATTATATATCTATTTGACTTGAAACCATGACAAATGAATGACAAATGAGCAACAACTATGCATTTTTGTCTGCTAACAAGTAAATTTAACTAATATTAAGCTGGTTCCCTTATATGTACAATAAAAAAACAAGAAGCTCAGCTATCGCAGAGAGACCGCGCTGCAGCCTGTTTAAACTTTGACAAAAATATATGTGCGAATAGCGTGCATCTAACGTTGCTCTA
>Ga0209562_1000404_pt1 | contig 14771 bp, 8 predicted proteins | sample WorMetvacBELIZE2_FD_187399 | JGI IMG/M metagenome (GOLD analysis project Ga0209562, IMG submission 187399) | Marine gutless worms symbiont microbial communities from Max Planck institute for Marine Microbiology, Germany - Olavius vacuus BELIZE.2... | ecosystem: Host-associated > Annelida >... | reverse complement strand
GGCGGCTTTCAGCGCCTCGGCACCTGGCACTTCCTCGGTTTTCCCAAAACACTGAGTCGTTATCCAGTGCCTGAAATAATCGCTATCGACCGGCCAGGTCTCACGGCGTCCCTCCACGTTCAGATCCGCGAACGCCTGATGGTCTTGGGTGGACAGAAACACATCATCCCAACCGTTGAGCGCATCATGGGCGATGGTCACTAGCCGCTTAGCCATGTTCGACGCGCTTGCCGGGTCGCCGCCAGCCTCCGAATTCTGGGAACCGCGGCGGATCATTTCGTCCAGCTTCGTCACGCGGCATTGCGTCTTCGTCTTGAGCTCGGATCTCAGGGTCTCGAACCGGGCGGGGTCTGCCGTATTGAGCCGTATGAGTTGTTCCGACACCTCTGGTTTTAAGGGATGGCCGGGATCTCTCATCGTCTTCTCCACAAGACCGGCGAGCGCCGGAAAAGTGCTTTGGGAATTTTGGATCGAGTGACAGACTGCCTCCGGCCCGCGATGGATGAACAGATCGTTGAAGTCCGTTGCCCCGGCTGGCCGGTTTGGACCGAAGTCTGGAATGGCCACGGTGCCGCCGACGGCCTGCGCTGCCGCCCGCGCGGCGGATAGACCTGGATTGCCGTTTTTTTTGACATCATCGTCGGCGCACAGCACGAGCGGGCGGTCCGGCCACTTTTGACGTAAGGCTTGGGCAACGGGTTTCAAGTTGCCCGTATTGAACGCCACGGCAACCTGCTGGCCGCCCATGGCCTTGTGGATCGACGCAGCCGTCGCAAAGCCTTCGGCGATATAAAGCGGCGCGGAAGGCTCGGCTTCCCCGATGAGGAAAAAATGGCCGGTGATCTTGGATCCCTTTAGGAACTTTTTCTTGCCGACGGCGGGAATATATTGCAGGCCGTGGATTACGCCTTCCGTATCGAGAAGAGGCAAGACCAGGCGGTCCCCGTCGGCCCGCGCGCCATGCGGGCTGATGCGCTTTTGGGTGATGTAGGGATGGCTCGGCGAGATTGGAGTGTACCCGTCCCACAGGGCCTGGGGTGGCTGGTCAGGCGGCTGGGAGGCCACAGCGGAGGACGGAGGACGGCTGGTCCGACGAACGCCTGCCTGCGGCTTGTCAAACCACAGGACCTTTTGCTTGAGGGCGTCGATAACTTTCTCTTGGTTACAACCCGCATGGCAGTGCACCAAGGGGTTGCCGCCGTTTGGGTTATCGCTGATCGAGAGGCTCGGTTTGTGGTCGTCGTGAGCCGGACACAAGGCGGTTCCTTGGGTTCCGTTCCATTTGCCGTTGCCGTCGAGTTTGTAAGTTAGTTCCTCAGCGGAAAGGGGGAGATTGATCGACATGCTGTTTTCCTAAAAACGGTAGGGACAGGCATGTGCGACCGTTGATAAAACTACTTGACATATGTGAAAGAAATGAGGCAAAATGCAACATAGCTTATGTTTTAGGTTCATCATTGGCTTTATACCTATCCATTATGAATGGTGGATGAGAATTTAGGGTTGAAGCCTTAGAGTTTTTTAGCTCTACCCCAAACCGGCCACGCCAATGGCCGGTTTTTTTATGCCTCCTAGCTAGTGCTAACTATCGGTTGCGTCGAACTGTCTGCGAATCTGTCCGGTGCCGACAAACTGTGTGAATAGCCGGTAATTCTTCTGCTCGAACCTGATTCGACCCGCGATGATTGCCGGGTGAATGTGCAGGGTATTCGCCAGGTTGATGATGCCTAGCGCCGTTGGATAATCCCGCACGTCGTGTTCCTTCCAAATCGCGTGCGGAATAAGCGCTTCCTCTGCCCACGCATCGGCCTGGGTTTCTAGGTTTCGGTCGTCGTCTTCTGCCTCTTCTGCCTCCTTGCGAAGGTTAAGATCGTCGATGAAAGCGTCGTTTTCGCTGCCGTCTAGGTGGCGTCCCACGTGCGCCAACTCGTGCAGCAGGCAGAACCAGAAATTGTCGATCCGGTCATAGCGCAGAGTTAGCCCGATCACGGGCCGCCCGTCGTTGAGCTTGAGCGCTGCGCCATCGAGATAGGTCCTCGGCAGATGTGTCAGGATGACGAGTGGAATGCCGTTTTCCCCCAGCAAGTCTTTTGCTTGCCTCGGCCCATCTTCAAACCAGCTTAACTGTGCAATCTGCCGAAGAAAGTCCATGGTTACGGCGCCGTGGGCATATTCCGTTGCCAGCTGCATCTCATTTGCTGTCGCCATAACCTTCCAACACCACGCTTGGAGCGCATAAGGGTTCATCTTGGCATTGATGCGCGTCTGATCGTTCTTGCGAAAGAGATCGCTGCTAGCGGTTTCGGCCCTGCCTGCCCGTCGGATCAAATCCTCCATTACTGTCTTGGCTTGCCCTTCGCTTTTGGGGACTCGGGGAATCCACTTGAGTTTCGCCATGGCCCTGAACGGGAACCTGGTCCAGTTGGCGTTTTCCCCTGACTCCTTAATGTCCGTACCCGGCTCTTGCAGCAGCACCTCGGCGGGGATTCCCAGGTGTTTGTGGAGTGCCCTTGCCATTGGCATCGTGATCTCGCGTTTGCCTGATAGAACCAGAGAAACCAAGGATGGGTTTCCGATCAAAGGAGCCAGGTCGCGTTGAGTGATGCCTTTCTGCCTCATCATGTGCTTGATCGTGTTGAGTGTGGTGTGGTGTTTTCTGTTCTTGGGCATATTTCACCATTTTGTGGTTTTTCTCAGTTCTTTAATGTGTTTATCATGTCATGCGTTTCCTTATCTAGGATAAAGTTTCAGTTAAATCAATTAGTTAACTGAAATTTTGTTAGTCTGTTATATATTTTTTCAGTTTATCTCGTATGGATTTTACAGTTTTTGGTGTCGGTGTCAAGATGCGAGAGGATTTCAGAGGGTTGGCGGGACAACGGGTGTCCATCCGGTATTTTCCGACTATGGGGAAGTGGGGATTCAGGCGCGTTGCCGGTGGAGTAACAGCTGGCAGTGGGGTCCGAACTGCAACGCCTGGCGGATCGGGGGTATCGTGGGGATGAGGTGCTGTGGGTGTATGAGAGCGTTTGCTCAGGACACGCGGCACATGTGTGGGTACCGCCGCTCAGCTTGCCTCGGCATTGATGTGGTCGCTGACTTTCGGCGCTTCGATTGCTGCCCGCTGCTGAAAGATCGAGTCTCGGAAGTAGAGGATTTGGCGGCCATAGATCGGAGCCTGCCCTTGCAAAGGTGCAGGCTCATTTTTTCTGCACCGTCCGGTAGGTGCTTTATAGATGCGTTTGAAGTTAGCGCAATTTCCGCACCTAGGCGCTCTTAAGCGCCTGGTACGGACTCCCTGCAAACGCAAGGATGCGTGCGCAGGTATGGATGCCGGAGCGTGTGTGGATGCATGGAAGTCGGGAATCCTCCGATACAGCATATGGCTTGATCCTTCGGGCTTTCGCCTGGGCTTGGATGACAAGCCGCCAACCTCTCACTTGTCGCTGGTCAATCAACCGCTGCGTTCAACGGTGGCAGGCTTTTAACGATTCGTGCGCTTTCCACGCTCACGGTCACCATGCGCTTGACCAGATCGACGATGTAGCGTGGATCTTCCGACCAGGCGTTGGGGTCATTTTCGATACCGCTATTTTTCTCGGTGGTCACCTGGTAGCGATCCATGATCCATTCAATCGCAGGCTTGCCGTTTACAATGTAGTCGTAAGCTGCCAGCGGGACGTCACGCAAGATCAGATGCTGGTTATAGGAGATCACGGTTTTATCTGGCCTGCGATCTTTTTTGCCAAAACGCATTTTGACCACGCGGTAATCATCGTCTTCCATGACCAAGCGCTGGTTCTCCTCAGTCAGGGGATAGGGATCCACGGTTTCGTAATTCAGATGCCAGTCCCCCAGCTTGCGTCCAGCATTGCGAAATGTGTGAAAGTCCTGGGCGTAAGGGATGCGTGGCAGCATCTTCTTGAGGTTGGCGGCGAAGCGGTTTTTGTATTCCGGTGCATGCAGGATGCCATAGACGTACCAGAAGATGTCCTCCTTGGTAATGCCATCGTCGCCGTAATGCTTGCGGAATGCCTCCAACGCCCAATCCGTGATGGCGTCATGGCGGAGATAGCCGTCGGCATCTGGTGTTTCTTCAGCAGCGAACATTTCATCTTGGGGCTTGTCTTTCCCCTCTAGCTTCTCGTACCAGTAGAGCGGGAAGCATTGACCGTTGTTATGCAACTGTACGTCCGTGATTACGTTGGCGACCAAGGCTGAAAATGGTTTACTTGCCCCGATACCTGCGACCGAAATCACCACATTCCGATGCCTGGGCGTCGGGAACAGTTTGGGCTGCTGGTAAACCACTTCATTAAAGCGGCGATTAAAATAGAACCATTGCTTGGTGTATGGCCGATACATGCTGGTTGTCAGCGATGTCCCATCAAATACGAAACGCTTACGGCGCTTGGCATCTGCCTTTAATGCGCGAGTCCAACTGATCCGATTCGGATCGACATCGATCACATCCTCTAGCTGCGGGCATGATGCTTTATTTCTCCCGTCGCACAATTCAGCGTAGCGCATGCTATTTTCGTTAAAAGCATCAATCATGCGCCTCATATTCGCTGCCAGCGAACCCCTGCTCATGTTATAGGCCCAGGCGTCGCGGTTAGTCTGTACACCTGGCGAGTAAATATCGAACACCGACTGGCTGCCTTTTCCTTTGTCACCGAGCGGGATGAAGGTATCGAATTCTGGGTCGCGCTGATTGATCCAATCCCCCTCGGTATTTGGCGTAATGGTTTCCCAGTCGATGCCGTCGATGCTAGCAACTTCTTCGATCCGATAGAGCTTCTTCTCGCGACTGAGGTAGTCGCCGATATCGTAATAGCGCAGTTCACAAGGTCCAGTATGGGCCGGGTCTTTGACCATGATCGAAATGGCAACTGGCGTGCGGGAACCGGAGCCGAAAACACTACCACCTTCCTTACGCCGTTCCTCGCCTTGCGTGCGTGCATTACCACGCAAGTTGAAGATATAGAGCTGACTGTATTCATCGGTCAGACACTTGCGCAGGCCATCCATGCTGTTGGCATCGAGGAAGGATCCATTGGTGACGAAGGCGACGATGCCCCGGTCTTCTATGCGGTCAGAGGCCCAACGGATGGCGCGGACATACGAGTCATACAGGCTCTGGACCGACCTCGCACCTGATTGTGCGGCATAGATCTTGCGGATGCGCCCGTCTAGTGTGGGATAAGAGAGATTCTTGTTGTTGTCGTTTGTGCTGCCTTGCTTCGCCGAATAGGGCGGATTGCCGATGAGGACCTGGATCGGCTGTGCCAGTTGGCGCTCGGCGCGGGCGTTGTTTTCCGGCAGGACGGCCTGGTCCACCAGGTCGCATTTCTCGGTCATCTGGAAGGTATCGGTCAGGACCATGCCGCCGAAGGGCCGGTATTCGCCGGTGGCGGCGTGGTAGGCGGTCTCGATATTGACGCTGGCGATGTAGTAGGCCAGCAAGACCAGCTCGTTGGCGTACAGTTCGTGATCGAATTTACGGCGCAGCGCCTCGGCCTCGATGAGGCCAGACTGGATTAGCCGAACCAGAAAAGTACCGGTGCCAGCAAAAGGGTCGAGTATCCGCACGTCGCGGCTGGCGAGATGCTGGCCGAAATGCTGGCGCAACGCGGTATCGGCGCTCTTGAGGATGAAATCGACGACCTGGATTGGCGTATAGACGATCCCCAAGCGTTCGGCCATGCGTGGAAAGGCGCTATGGAAAAAGGTGTCGTAGAGGTTGCGGATGATGTCCTGCTTGGATTTGTCACTTTTAGCGAGGCCGATGCGTCTGCGGACATTTTCATAGAACGCTGTCAGGCCCTCGGTTTCGCTGGCCACCGCCGCCGTGTCGAGCCGGTCTACGATGTCTTGCAGGGCCTTGCCGACGGCGTTGCTGTCCAGGAAGCCGGTATCGGCAAACAGGGCCTGGAAGACCGGCAGGGTGAGGATGTGCTGCGCGAGCATTTCCACCGCCTCGTCGCGGCTGACGGCGGGGTTGAGCGTGTCTTGCAAGCCTTTCAGGAAGCTGGAGAAGTCTTCGGCCAGCGGCGGGCTGCTGTCGATCAGCGCCTCGATCCGGGTGGTTAGGCGTTCCGCAACCAGGGCGATACTTTTAGCCCATTCACTCCAGTATTCACGGTCGCCGAGTTTTTTGGGGGTAACGGCATAGACGGCCTCGTTGATAGCATCCAGGGGCAACGGGGGGAGATCGAGCGGTAATTTTGCCGATTCGCTATCCCTGCCGGTGCTGTCCTGGCCACCAGGGTCGCCGATGACCTTGATCTTGTAGCGGAACTCGGCTTCATCGACCAGGCTTTCATCGTGGGCGCGCAGGGCCTTGATGACCTTCCAGATGCCCTTGAACTGCGGATCGCTGTCGATGTAGAGGTTGTAATCCTTGACCTTCTCGGAGGGTATGCAGACGGGCAGGATGATGTAGCCATATTGCTTGCCTTTAGCTTTGCGCATGACGCGCCCGACGGACTGCACGATGTCCACGACGGATTCACGGGTGTCGAAAAACATCACGGCGTCGAGGGCCGGCACATCGATGCCTTCGGAGAGACAACGGGCATTCGAGAGGATGCGGCATTTGCCTGTGTCCAGATCGGCCTTGAGCCAATCCAAGGCATTTTTGCGCACCAGCGCATTCATGGTGCCGTCCACGTGGCGAAGGTCGCAATCCACCATGCCATCCGGTTTGTCGCGCGGCTGTGGATACAGCTCGACCAGATCGGCAAAGCTTCCGGTCGTCTGTTTGGAATCCTTGATGGATTTGGAGAAGGCCAGGGCGCGGCGCATGGGTGAGGTGTCCCTGGAGTAGGCGGCTTCCTGGCCGTTTTCTTCCACCATTACCAACCCACGCTTGGACAGCCCTTTCCAGCTGCCCACGATCTTGGTTGCAAACCGGATATTGATGGCCTGCTTGTCGTCGATCTTGTAGGCGTTGTTGAAATTGTTGGCGAGCTCGGACATCTCTCTTTCCTTGACGGCCACAATCAGGACCTTGTACTCGGAGAGCAAATCCTGTTCCACCGCCTTGCCGAATCCCAGGCGGTAAAACTCGTAGCCGAAGGTCGCTGCGTCGTCCATGGAAAACAAGGCGGCTTTTACCTCGCTGGCCTTGGTTTTCGACGTATCGGCATAGATGCGCGGGGTGGCCGTCATGTAGAGGCGTTTTCGGCCCGCGACGATGTGATTGTGATGGACCTTGACGAACTCCGAAGGGTCTTCGCCCGGCAGGGTCAATCCGGTGGTGCGGTGGGCCTCGTCGCAGATGATGAGATCGAAGGCCCCGAAACCCTGCTGCTGCGCCTCAGCCACCACCTGAATCGACTGATAGGTGGCAAAGACCAGGGTGCGACGATCTCTGCTCAAGGCATTGGCCTCGGCAACGATCTTCTTGGCATCGGTAGTTGCGGGATAGGCCAAATCGTGGGTGCTGACGCCTTCTTCGTTTCTGCCGACCTTGGTATCCGAACAGATGGCGAAAGCATGGATCGGTGCCATAGCTTGGGCCGTCCATTCACGCAGCGCCTGCGCAATCAATGCAATCGAGGGGGTGAGGAACAGTACTCGCCCGTTTGTCCCGGTGAGCTGCTCCGTGAGCCGTAGCGCCGCCAAGGTTTTGCCGGTACCGCAGGCCATGATGAGTTTGCCCCGGTCGCTTGCCTTGAAGCCCTCAAGGACGTTGGCGACGGCCTCCGCCTGATGCGGGCGTAGCACTTTCTTGCCCGTGAGCCGCATGTCCTCGACGTTGGCCAGGCTGAACTGGCTCCAATCGACCGGGCTATCGGCCAAATCCTTGAGCCACAATCGCGTGACCGGGATGGTTTGATTCTCCAGCGCCTGCTCGGCGTGTTTGCTCCATTTATCGGTGGTGGCAACGATAAGGCGTTGACTGAAACCACGTTCGCCGCCCGCGGTCTGAAAGCGCTTGCCGGAGGCCGTAAAGAAGGAATCGATATCGGCCTTTTGGAGCGCATATGCCGGGTCATAGAACTTGCATTGAATGGCCCAGTAATCACCACTGCCATGCTCTCGTGCCACCAAGTCGATACCGACGTCTGGACCCCAACGATCCGGCCATTCCGACCACAGCCATATCTCGGCGAGACGATTCTTATATTGTGGGTCTACCGTGAGATAGCGTTTCATCAGGCGCTCGAGCTGAACGCCTTTATCGCGGTTGGTGCGCGAGGCCGTTACCAATTCGTGGAATAGATTGCTGAAAGTCATCTTGTTCATGGATGCCACATGGTATGGGCTCACCCTTTCACGGGTGGTGGGATTAGGTCGGTCTTGCAAGCGCAGGGATGCCGAAGCTACAGGGATCGTAGGAAGACGGGATCTGGGGGGCACTCACTTATCATGTCTCGCTGATCTAGCCTTCAACTCAGGCATTCACAGATGCCCATAGGCTCTTCGCTCTTGTAGACTAATCCTCTGTCGGTCCGACGGCTCGTGCGTTGCAGGTGCGGCTCCTGAGCTATGGTTGGCGTAAAACCTCTAGCCCTGCGGGACGATCATGTCCTGCCTTTGCTCTCTTAATTTATTCTGATTAATGTCCGACACTTAATCTCGGTTGAGGGTTTGGGTAGTCCGGTGGATCGCCTAAATTTGTGTGGTTTGGTTTGCTGCCCGCGTTGAGAATTGATGCGGCAAGGCGTTTTGGCCCCAGATTGGCGACGTTTTAGCTGTGGCGCGGAGCTGTGGGATGGAGCAACCGTTCGGCTTCCTCGATGAGCCGTTCCCTGGTCCAGTCCCAATGTTTAGCTTTGAGTTCCGCTAGCTTGATGTTGAGGCGTCGGCGATATTCCAGGTCATTCGGTGGCTTGCGCTTCGGTTTGCTGCTCAGTTTCCCGACCAGGGTTTTCAGGGCCAATGCTAACCGGGACTGATCTGTGGTTTCCCGCTTCCCGGCTTTTTTCGCTAATCGCTTGCTGGCTTTGTTGCGTTCGCGTTTCAGCATACCGCCCAAGCCGAACAGGGAGAACAGATGACGGGAGATAGCCTTGACGGCCACTAGGCCCTTCCAGGAGCCATCGGGAAGCCGTTCGCGGGGTTGGGCGAGGGTTACTAAGCCTGCGGTTTTCAGATCGGCCAAGGCCCGTTCAGTGCGTCTCGATGCCATGCCAGTTTGCTTGGTGAGGTAATCCACGGGAAGGTTCAAGAATCCATCCGCGGTGGGGATGCCAACTCGCAGGCTGGCTAGGTCGGTATATTTGAGTAGGGCCGATAACGTGAGCAGGCAGGATTCCCGGCGTTCGCTGCGTTGCTGGCGGCTGCTGCCATTGGCTAGATCGAGGGTAGGGATGATCTGGCGTGGGTTGTCGTAGTAGCCCTTGATCCGAGCCATGAGGTGCGAAAGCACGAAGGGAATCCCACCTTTACCGGTCTTGGGCGGTTTGGTTAACGTGAGCCTGGGGCGCTGTGGATCGTGCCCACAGGAATTGCCGCCTAGAAATTTACGCGGAGGGTAGGGCCTGCCCACGTGCGATCCCCGGATTGGCAAGCGGGGTGCGGGCAGTGGTCACTTCCCAAATCCCCGTGATTAAGGTCTTGCAACAGGGATTTCGAGTAGGTAGGATTTTCATCGACCGTGGCTCGCTACAAATCTGTTACGGTTATCTAGCCCGTGCCGGGATTCCGCTCCTGGCACGGGCTTTTACGTTGTGCGTCCTATTTTCGTTTGTCTACGTCTCGTCGCTGGCCCTAACAGTCACGGAGAGCCTATCTAAGCCGTTGCCGCGATCTGCCCTGTTAGTTGGCCCCAACTGTCGCAAGAATCGCAACAGTCGCGGTCGCCTAGAGACTGGAAAAAACTTTCTCTCCGGTGATGATGGTTTAGAGGGGGCGCAGCCAAAGGAAGAAAAAGGCGGCGCTTGCCCACAAGGGTCGCAGAAATCGCAACAGTCGCAAGCATCCGTTGTGGCAAAAAATTTTTTTGTCACCGAGAGCCAGGAAGAGAAAGCAGCGCGTTTAATAATGGATCTTTCCTCCATAAGGGACGAGGACCCTGAAAGAGAAGAAAAAAGAAGAAAAGAAAAACATAAATTATTAGATTCTGTGGCTTCGGATTTTAGATATTCAATCGCCTGTTCTGATTGTAAGCATTGGGTGCCAAATAAAATTAATCCCGATGGAGGATTAGGGCGCTGTTCAATTGAGGCACCAGCAAGTAAGCGCCCTGGTTCACTATGGCCTTATTCAAAAGAGCCTATTTTTTGTAAAAAAGGGTTTATAGACAATAATAATAAATAATAATATTTATTATTATTAATAAGTGTTTGTATAGTTAATATATTGACTTTAACCACCATACCAGGACCATCCTTATTTTGATGAGAGCCTGTTCGATTTCTCCCATGTTCCCCCACACCAGTTCGCAGCTAGAGGATCAGTGTTTTCTTCTTGGTGCCACAGCCACGTCAGTCCTAAAACGAATCGCCTAAAAACTTTTTCAGATTATTTGATGGGTGCGACTTTTGCGATTCTTGCGACTTTTCTGTCTTGGTGGCCCTTTTAGAAGACTGCAAAACATGGGGCGACTGCGACTCCTGCGACAGTTGCGTCAGTCGATGGCAACTCAGTTCAGAGTAGGCCCCAATAGCCACGGAGCGTTCCTCTAAAGCGATCCTGCGCTCCACCCTATGCCTCGGTATCCCTTCGCCGGGTAAATCCCTCTACCGGCCCCTCAGATGTTCCGCCTGTGCTCGATGACCAAGACTACGGCCACAAATTGACCTGGTGCAAGGAAGGCGCGAGCCGATCGGGCAATGCCTGGATTCTCTTTACCGCCAAGGCAGTTTGACGCTTGGGGGTCTTGGTGAAGAAATCGGACGGCTTGGGGGTTTTGCCATCGGCGGGGAACACCAACAAAATCTTACCCTTTAGCTCGGAATTTCCGGTCTCTCCGGTTCGAGTATCCCACATATCCAAGAATTGCTGTCGGCTGTAGGTTCGGTTCCCCAATGAGGGATCAGCAAGCCATGCCGTCTTTTCATCGATCCCACGGAGCACGGAGAAATGGCCCCCCTTGCGATGCTCAAGGTACACGATTCCCGGTATGGTGAGCCTAGCCAGCTGGTCGTAACTGGCGGAAACCCCCACGCCCCGAAATCCGAATTTGCTCAACGCTTGCTGCATATCCTCGAATGAAGCCATAAAGTCGCCTATGTCCATGGCGGACAACAATTGTTCTTCGGTGACGGCCTGCCCGTAGTACTCATTGAGAACGGTTGCGAGCGACGCTGCTCCGCAAGAATAATCCATGTCTTGTTTGACTACTCTCTCGTCACGGAATGCTTTCCAACTTTTGACCTTGATCGAGCCTGCCAAGGAAGGCCCGCGAAGATGCGCGCGCCCGTCATCAGCCGGAGCGTCGGCTGCGAACAAAAGGAGCAGAGCAGTACAGAATGAATGACGCGACAGCAAGGTTGGTGTTCTCATTGTTCCTCCCTGACACTTCGTTGCGACCTTGAATAATCGGGGCAGTTTTCAGCTTCGCAACACGATCTATAGTTTTCGTCGCATTCTCCCATACAGGGCTTGTATTCTTCGTAGCAAACATTATGGCAGCCGGATAATAGAACCAATACGGGCAGAATAAGGGAAGATTTGTTCATACAATAACCCCCAAAACTATCTCAAACCCTTTTGTAATAAGTTCTGCCACATATTTCATCAAAGGCCAAATGGCGACAAAAGCAGCCATTATTAAAAATAACGCGCCGTATTTCGAGGGTGGCCTAGAAAATGTAAAGCCGTTATATCTGAAATGAAGTACTCGCGGGAGGAAGAACCCAAAAAAGGCAAGCCCCATCCAAAAAGAAAAAAGCATAGATATTGAATGGCGAACATCCTCTGCGCTTACCTCGATACCGAGATCAAAATAATAACAGGCCACGGTGGCGAAAAAATTTAAGCCGCCCCAAGCCGCCCACAACGGTATCACATACGGCAATTCATCATCGAACGAATCCCATCCCTTGTACTTTTTGCCCGTGGTTTTTTCTACGTGCGGGCGCACAACGCCAAAGTACACCGCGCTTACTATTGCCAGTGTTACCAAATAAATAATAAACATATCCGAAACCTCTGACAGGGACAGGCTAAGATCCTGAAAAGGCGGATACCTTTCGTATTAATCCGCCTTTTACAAGGTTATGTCCGCCAATGAGGCCGCCAATATTCAGCGGTATGGGGGGAAGCATCGAATACCGGCTGCATAATGTTCGCGGGTATGATCCTCACGAAATTATTCATGTCCCGTTCGGTCAAGGTTAATATGAGCTTATTAACCGTTTCGGGGGGCAGAGAGGCCAGGAAATCGGTCCGCGAAATATCCGGGTCAATGCCGCTTAAATAACCGTTCATTGTTCTCGTCGGCAAACTAGTAAGGAAGTTACGCAAGGCATCTTGCGGGAGCAATTGAACTAAATCAGCCCCCGACGACCCGCGCGTGGACGTCTGGGAGGCAGTAAAGGACAAGGCGCTGCCCCCAAGATCTCGGTAAAGCGATGAAGAACGGGCGTCAACAGCACCCCCTATTTCTCGTGCCAAACTCCCAGGATTTTGGTACGTACCGTTTCTAGTTACCCTTAGAAGCTCTTGGTGTATACGCTTTACCCCCCAGTTCGGGTTCCATGCTTCAAAGCCCCCAATCGCGGCTCCGACCCACGTATTTTTAGCGACAACCCCGGCCAACCCCCAATACAGTATATTGGCTGCTCGCCACTTTTGGATAGGCGAGTTATACATATTATAGTGCTCGTCTGCCCCCGCTTTAACTAACCCAAAAGCCGACCCGGCAAAAAGACGTGATACCCAACCTTTGAAGAAACCTAAAATGGGCCATACCGCCCCTTTGGTTTCCCTCATTTCCTGTTCGGAAAGCAACGCTAGCTCCATAGGCTCTCCGTCATTCTCGAAAGCTAGGGCCATATCACGGTCGAAACCCGGATACGGTTCCTTTGCGGAAGCCGTTCCGGCCAGTGTCAAAGCAAGGATACTTACGGTTGCGGTCGGTAAACCTTTCTTCATCTTTGGGTACCTCTAGTAGAGTAGTGAAAAGGGTTAGAAAGTGTGCAGCCAATCGAGCCGTAGATTCGAGCCTTTGGACCCTGACACATTCGACGAAAAGGTCATGTTGAGAATGTCGTCATCGGAAAAGCCGTAATCCACCCCAAGTTGTAAATCGGTATTGGTTTCCCGGTATTGACGCCGACTTGCTTCGTTGACTTCCGAGTACCTGGGCCAGGAGTTCGACCAGCGTATCCCGGCACTAAGTGTGACACGGTCATTGACCGAGAACGTCATCGAGGGATTCAACGCGAAAGCATTACCCGGATCAACGGATGCCTCGCCGTCTTTGCGCGGAAGGTTGACGCTGTAATAACCGGAAAGAACGAAAACGACGGGATCGATCGATTTATAGGTTGTTATTCCAGCCGTCCAGGATTGGAACGAGCTAGTGCTCTTTTGACCCTTCTCCACCAACGCCGTTTCCAAAAACCCAATCACCGCCGGTGTCTCGGTGTCTTTTTTGAATTGGTAGCTCGCCCCGACCCAGGTATCCAGGAAGCGAATGTCCGTCATCGAGCCTGTGGTGGAACGGCTGTTGCTGTATTGGCCCGTTCCTCTGGCGTAAATCTCCGTTTTTCCCGTAAGCCCGTAGCGCAGGGCTGCGGAACCGACCACGGCGTCACTGTTGAAAAATCCCTCGACTGCGTTGTTGTTGTACGTCAGCGAGAGGTTTAGTTTCAACTTCCCTTTGTCGGTCAGGAGGTTTTCGACTGCTAAGGGTAGGTCGGCTTGTGGTGCAGTGCCAATCGAGCAGAGCATCGCTGAGAGCGTGAGCCGAGGCCCATAACGCGGGAGCATCAAACGTCGGGTGAGTTGGGCGAAAGGGTTACAGGAAGGCTTACAAGGGGTATACCAGCCCGGTACGGGACAGGTAAGATTGGCGGTAGCCATTACCGGACCTCCTGCTTAGGTCGGGTTGTGGTTAGGTCCAGGGTGCGAATTCGACGCGCACCTTGGACCGACTATCCTTTTGTGGGGTACCGAATTCCCAACTTCCCGTTACTCATGCTCTCGTCGGCGTATGTTGCACAAGGGATAACCGCTCAGTAGGGCCGAGCGAGACGGGTACGGGGGAGATATAATCGGCGTTAGCCATGGCCTAACCTCGTTGTCAGGTTGGTTGTGGTCAGGGCCTTGATGCGTGCTCTAGGCGCATCAAGGCCCGACTTCATGTCAGCACTAGCTATAAGCCTAACCTCGTTGCCAGGTTGGTCGCGTTGTGGCCCTATGCGTGCTCTAGGCGCATCAAGACCCGACTGCCTGTTGCGCAGGCTATCCAATTACCCCCACTGCGTCAATTGTTTCCAGTCAAGCCCCGATGTATCGGTACCGAGGCGGCGCGGATATTCCAAGTTGCCGCGCTTGAAACCGCACGGGGCCTTCAAAGCCTGTACCTGCTCGCGGATCGCCAACCGCTCGAATCCTGCTAAGGCCCCGAAGATGACGGCTGACGGGACCCGCCAAGACCAATTTCCAGGCGTAAAACAAACGAGGGTCTTCTTTACAACCTGGACTCTCTCCCGACGCCGCCGGGTTTCAAGCCTTCTTGTGTAAAGTTTGTATATATAGAAATCTATGATAACAATCCTTCCTGTGGGTTTGTGTTTCTTTACATAAAGGGATGCCTACGTCAGGGCAGTTACCGATCCCAGGCCCGCGTCCACTGCGGTAAGGTTTTC
>Ga0209562_1000403_pt1 | contig 14845 bp, 11 predicted proteins | sample WorMetvacBELIZE2_FD_187399 | JGI IMG/M metagenome (GOLD analysis project Ga0209562, IMG submission 187399) | Marine gutless worms symbiont microbial communities from Max Planck institute for Marine Microbiology, Germany - Olavius vacuus BELIZE.2... | ecosystem: Host-associated > Annelida >... | reverse complement strand
AAATGAGACCAAGTGCAATAAGAGTTCTGTATCAGAGGGCAATAAGATATACTCCAGAACTGCACAGAAAAACACAGCTATGGCTGTTATATAAGAAAAAAACCTCCAATATAGCTATAGTTTATCGTTGCTAAGCAACTGTATAACCAAGAATAATGATTGACAATATTAAAAAATGAAGTAAGTAGCATGTTCGGGATTAACGGTAATCAACAAGTTTAACTTTCAAGTAGGGATTGCAATCCCGGGATCCCGGATCCCGGAATCCCGGACCGTTTTCAAGCCCGAAATCCCGGGATTATGAGAGACCAAATCCCGGGATTTCGGGATTAAAAAATAACGTATTAACGTTATTATTACGTGTGAAATGCACGTATTAATCACGAAATAAAACAATGCAAAGCAGTCATTACACATATGGCATTTTGCTACAGCTTTTGTACGTTTGTACGTTTGTACCTTACTACCAATTACAATTTGTTATTGTTCATAGCGTTTGACACTAACAACTGACAAGACATGCACTGAATATTAAGAAAATGTGGGATAGGTGATTTGATTGTCTGACAGTCTGTACAGATTGTCAAAATTGGTCGAAATTCAAATGATAAACCGCATTAGTAAAAAGTGTACTCCTCCCCACACACACGCCCTGAATCCCCCTGACCTGCTGGATACTACTGGGGCGACTTAAAATGTCGACGTATGTGTCATTTGAGGTCACAGTCCAGTCGACATTGATAGTCACAAACCAAACAGCTGAGAGGTCGTTCACCAGTGTGAACATATTAATACACACTGGTGAACGACCTTTCAGCTGCTCAGTTTGTAACAAAGAAGTTAAAAATAAACTTTTAACTTCTTTGGTTTGTAACTATCAATGTCGACGGGACTGTGACCTCAAACGACACATGCGCCGTCATATAACTCATAAGTCGCCCCAGTAGGATCCAGTATATGTTCATAACTTTTACGTTTCACAACTCTACAGAGTCTACCGTCTACGTGACCACATGTTGTCACGTAGGCTCTGTAGAGTTGTGAAACGTCCATTACAGTCGTTACACTGATACAAATGTAGGCTACATGTATGTTGGAACTTGGATATCTTTCGAGTGACGCCGCGTGCGTATTTTAATCTGTCGATTAGCGTTGTGACCTTTGACCTTGCGTGACTTTGATAAGTCAGAGGTTGATTTGCCCTCGTATGGTCGACGCCACATCTGCACAACTGAGTAGTAGTTGTAGTATAGTATATTAAGGTACGGTTATAACACATCAGCACTAAATCCATCACGATCGTACACACTTGTAGTTCAAATATCGACCCGAATACCGTAACTCACATGGAAATTTTAATAGTCTTAGCTATACTACGCCAATCCCGACGGGATTCCGGGATTGGGAATTTGACAATCCCGAATGCCGGGATTGAAAATTCAAGTCCGGGATTGCAATCCCTACTTTCAAGTGTTTCTAAATGTACTTTCTACTAGGCCCTATGTTTAAGTATAGTCTATCAGACCAGTAGCCAGAAGAATATTTGGGGAAATCGTTCGGACGAGATTGTGTACAGGGAGGAGTCGTCATAAATTTTATAATGTGCATTTTAGCCATATTTGTGCTATATTTAAAGAAGTTTAAGGTGTGTACAATTTTTATACTATTCTCAGAAGACCAACTTGTACTTTACTGAAGCCACCACTTCGTAAGTATGGGTAATAAGTTCGCAAACTATCCTACCTTAAGCATAGGCTGTGGATTAGCTTACATGAAAGTAAATATAAGTATAGAAGGAAAGTATAGCACTCTTGTGCATTGCTGCTGCTATTTCTATAACATTATTAGAGAAAAGTGTTTCCCAATATAGAATTACAGAATTTACATGTAAAATGATTAATTTCTAATAAGACTGAAATTCCGCCCAGCATAGTCATTAAAACAAGAGCACCCAGAGCACCTCCGTCAAGGACAAACTGTGGCAAATTTCCGATCTTGCACTATTGTAGTATCCTTCAAAAATTCCAACCACCACCACTACTGCAATGCTTTAATATTTATTGTGGGATGAAATATTTGTAAAAAAAGTTCTGGTCTGAGCTTACACAGTGACGTCAAAAAAACTCATCTCCAAACTGCTGCTGATCACGGTAGCAAGGGGGTAACAGTGCAGTGGAGCAATTCTGCTGTTGAAATTTTTAAGTTTTCAGACCTTTGTTATCCAGATGTGGATGACTTTCAAAATTTAATGGGAATTTCCTTGTCCAAAGATACATCTCTGACAAAATTTTCATGAAAATCTGATCTGCAGTTTTTACATTCTAACAAACGGAAGAACAAATGGCAGGTAAAACATAACCTCCTTGATAGAGGTAACAACAGATTCTCATATGATGTATAACTGCCCAAATTCTGATACTGTATTTGCTTGAAAATGTCCAAAAATAGAACACAGCAGGTGCGGCTGCTGCTCCCATGCACTTATGCTATTAAGATAAGTTCTATTATTATAATTCTTGCAAGTTAAAACCATGCTAGGCCTACTCAGCAAATAAACATTTGGTGTGCTTGCATGAAAGTGAGATAGAAAACTGCAGTACAGAGACATATAAATTATGACATAAATAACTCAACTCACTCATACAACAATTGTTCTGATACATACATACTAGCACCAAAAACATAGTACAAAAGTAACAACCTCTTGTTGTACCTATCACGACTGTTTCAATTCCGCCTTGCTATAGGTTAATGTTATCACATCATGATGTATCTAATGCCTAATGCCAACGATTCCGTAATAACTGTTCATGTGCATTTTAGTTTTATATGATCCACTATTTACTGTCCAGTGTGAATATAATTCTTTCCTAAATGAATGACTTCACAAGCCAACGAGGCCTAGTACAACTTATTGTGTGCTTCAACATGGCAACTCACAAGGGTGTCTTGCATGTAATATGATGCTGCATTAAAACCAAGTGCATTCTGAGTGCAGACCTCCACCAAGGCAAATCCGGTCCAGATCCAGAGTCCAAATCCGGAATCCGGATCCAAATTTCAGATCTGGATGACTTCCAGAATTTAATGGGGACTAAGATACATCTACGGTAGAAGTTTCATAAAGATCCGATCAGATTTCCAGAGATATGAGCCAAATTGTGAAAATTTTTGCAATGTTGAAGAATCCTTAAAAACATTGCTGGATCCAGATCGAGAGGTGGATGAGTTCCAAAATTTACCAGTTCTTCCTTGTCCACAGAAACATCTCTGATAAAATTTTCATGTAGATCTGAGCAGCAGTTTTCATGTGAATTTGTTAGCAGGAAAACAGACAAACACAGCTGATGGGTAATAACTAAAAAATTAACCTTAATTAAATTAATTTTGTAAAGTGAGACTTCTTGCATCACTGGAGCAATGAGACCAAATAATTGTCGAGAAACACCATGGTAGGTCTCAAATTCTCTCAGTGGAATATGAACCTGAACAGACGACAGCTCGTGGCCTACTGTTGAAACCTCTAAGCAATGACTGCTCAACATGATGAAATAAACAAAAAAACAGTAAACAAAACCGAATATGAAATGATAAGCTGGTATGAGCTCCAGTCAAGACATTTATAATTCACATTAGCTCTGCCTTCAGTGCTCTGACACTGTTAGCTGTGCCAAGAAGTTATCTGACGTATACAAATTATCATTCCAGCTTTTCGTCAAAGCAGACCTGCAGAAGACCACCTGTGTATGTATGGACCCATACCATTTCCTTTAACACTCAACAGCTGCAACTGAACTGGTATGTTGTTTCAATTTATCACAAATTCAACGAAGAGGTTGCCATAAAGGACGTCAGCAGTGAGGGAGGAAGGAGGGTAGGCTCATATGCAGACAAACGCGCACAAGGGAGGATTTGATTGCATGCGGACATCCGCAACTCAGCTTCACACTAAGGCTTGCCATGCTGACGTGTGCAGCTGCATGGCAATTCTTATCGCCCCTACAGTGACGGCTCTGGCCGTATTAAACGGACCGCTCAGGTCACTAGATGTCTGCTGCCTGTTGCTGCTTGGTGACTCTGTGGCATGGAGCCCATGCATCAGTTAAAGGTGAGTCAGCCAAAAGCCATCCATCTCTAGCAGCCCATGGCCTTATGGCCCTCGCACTGCTTAAAAACTGCTGACTGTACGTTCTTTGGTATTTGACAGTTGATGATGTATGCAGATGCGGATGTCTGCGTGGGGAGAGGGGGTCAGCCAGATGCGGACAAAAATGGACAAGGGGAGGGAGGCTTAAAAATCACCAAATTTTTGGTGACGTCCTTTATGGACGACCCCAAACAGGAGACAAACATGAACTAAAAATGTCCATTTAATTGACTGTTAACATACAGACATAACTGGACTGCACAGAAAATACAACAGACAGTAATCATAACAATGAGATAATACAAATCAACAATCTGTGGCCACTTCAGATTGTAACAGAAAAGGGAAGGCAGTTGTGACAACATCTCCGCTACTTTCAGCAGGTTGGATGGATTTACTGAGTTCAGTCTCGCATCTGTTGCTGATACCTGCTGCTGGTGCAGAGGTACAGACAGCAGCACTGCTGAAGAGATGTGCCTGCTTCGGTGCAAGCTTCTCAAGGATTCTGATAATCTGTACAAGTGAACAACACACATACTTAGGACTTCTTAAACCTCTATTAACTATACTTACGTTACTCAGCATGTACATTTAGGTCAGGTTATTTCTGCAGATATGAATGAAAAACATGACATTTTGAATAAAGGAATGCAGTCTGTGGTAAATTGAATTTGTTGTGTCATTTTTGGAAGTGTGATCCATTTGTTAAATCAAAGCTGTTGCATAATTTCTGTTGTGATTTCTTTGGTAGCTGTTTATGGGATTTATCCCACTCCAGTATTGCCGATTTGACTGCAAGGGCCTGAGGCGATTGTGGGGTCTTCCGTACAGGACACACAGTGTACTGCTGGCTCCCCTGTGTGGTATGCTGCCACTTGAATCAGAACTGATGTGTCGCAGTTCAACTTTTATGTGCAAATGTTTGGGCAGCTGTAATGAAGTAGTCAGTTTTGTAGCTAGAAATGGTATATTTGTGCAAAGGATGACTTCTCCTATACGACGTAATGCTCAGTGGTGTTGTGACAGTGTTGGTGTTTCATTGTATAATATTCATAGCATCAGCAGAGATTTGGCTATGCATTGTGTATATAGTTATTTGCCCAACTAGGTCATAACATCTGTGAACATGACCTATGAACTTCTTCAAGTATGTTGGAATCGCATGTGTCTGCAGTTACTGAATTCATGCGAGTTGGACTGCATTGCTGAGGCTGTATGTACTGGTTAAGTACTATTATGTATATACTTGTGTACATAAGAGTGGTGTAATATATTAACCCAACAAGAACTGCTTCACACACACACACACACGCACCTTTCTGGCTTTCTGTTGTACTCCTTGGTTTATAGTGTCTGATGTATACAGAGATATGAGCGTTTGACTGCAGATGACAGCGATATGATCAGGAGCTATGAGGTCAGTCACTAACAACCACTCCAATGCCAGTAATGACCTCTGTACAGTGACGCATACGAGATGCATTTAATAACCCATCAATTAGGATAATAGCAATGGCTGACGACATATTGAATACATGCACAAATACTATCAGTAAACTAATACTATAAATAAAGTCATTTCTGCTGAAACAGAAACACTGACAGAAAAGTTGTCCACTTAACTGATTAACATACCTTAGAATATGACTGTCTTTGTGACGCAGTCAGCATGGCCCATGCATGGCTCTGCAATATAGTGTGTGGCACTCATCTCCACTTCACAGTCTTGAGCCAGCACTGAGCCTCTTACACCCAGTGGTATAATCCAGCAGGCCAAACCTCTTCAAGAATTTGCCAATATCTTCCAATATTTTTACACTGGCACCAAGTTATACCGCTCAGTATGATGGTTAATGGTCAGTTTCTCTGGCTGTCTAAATGTGGTATGGTTGTCTTATTCATAATATTAACTTAGCAGTTATCAGCAAATCTCTGATTGGTCTTTTCAGTCAACTGTCGACTTGACTTACAACGCATGAAAATTATACAGCAATCTGTTTGTCAGTTCATGGCCAGCAGTCAGTTGGTCAGTTTGTGGTCAGTGTCAGTCGGTAAGTTCGTGGTGGTCAACTGTCACAACACTAGGTAAATGTCTTGACTAATGCTAACTCATCAGTTATTATTACTATTATTATATGTATTTGATCACGCTCCATAAGTCGTCAGAATAAACGAATCGAAAACGAAACGAATTGCTCCATGACTGGAGCTCTGAGTGAAGGTAGCATAACAATCTGTAACTGCTCGTACAAGAAATGTTTTATATATGAGCAAGCAACTCATGAGAATGACTTAAAACAAACTGACAAATATCTGATCCAGTAAGAAATATACAATCTGTTAGAAGCTGGATTTTACTGGATAGTACAAATCCAGTCAAATTCTGATAGCCAGAGTAGATATCTGTGTGTCATTAAACAGCAGCATGTACAGCACACACATTGACACACACACACAGTAACACTGATGGAACAGAGTAAAAGGTGAGTGAACAGATCTGTAATGGAGATGTGTCACTGTCATGCTGATTGGTAGTGAACAATGCATCACTGTATGAAACGTAAATGAACTGCAGTTTAGGTGAATGGCATCATCTCATGGTTACACATTAATGTGCAATACTGGTGACGCCATGTTGTGCGATGTTAAACAAAGTCAAAAAAACTCGTTACAATACATTATCACATATGGTACAGCGAATAATGAAGTGTACAAACCATGGCAGAATCATGGCTACTGTCATCCAAGCAGTTACACAAAAGTTTCACCACCTTCTCACAATTCACACTTGAACACCTACATGACAATGACAACAACAACAACAACTACTACTACTACTACTACAAATTACAAAGCCAACCTCAAAAACAGTAACAAAGACCTGTCCTGTTCCTGCTTTTGTCTGTATGTGTTACACAGCATTAATCAAGCAACACAAATGCAATCACCCAGTGAATACTATCTATGCAGTTCTATGATGAGACGATGCATTGTGAAACAATGACCTCGCAACAAAACTGTCCAACTCTTTGCGTCGTCGAGTTGTCTCTTCTGTGCTCTGTGTGAAATCATTCACTAGACGTGTTTCAGCTGACCAGTCGTCCAGATAGCTGCTGTTACAATTACTGCACACACAACTGAGATGATACATCAACTGCCAACAGCCCACCATTATAGGCTACATAACACAGAAAAGTCACTGCATTGCAGCATTAACTAATCTACTCTTACATCAAGATGACTATCCAATACATGTGCATGTGGACTACTGCTGCTAAGGAGGAGTTTTTTGCCACAGTTCATTTTGAAGAAATCTCTGTCAACAAGATTACTCAACAATTTCTACCATTTTTTCATGGAATTTTTGAAAGTTGTAGGCCTTGGTACAAGAAACAATTTCCAGACCAATCCGAATCTGGTTCCAGTTCCAGGAAGTTTTTTGACTTTGTTTAACACTGCAAAATATGGCATCACCAGTATATGCACGTTAATGTGTAAACATGAGATGATGCCGTTCACCTATACTAAGTGATATGCTGTGACTAGCATGTTTCCAATTACTAACCAGCAGATGCATAATATGCAGAGTTTGGTAAAGGCTGTAGTCTGTGAGGTCTATATAGCTAAAAGTCTTACTGAAGAATATGGGATTACTGACTGCTTTAACAGCACCAATGGCCACAGACAAGGTTCCAAGTCATCTTTACAAATCAGCTAGTTCTGCAGAAAAACAATCGCAGCGACAAGATAACCACACTGTCATTGTCCTCAATAGCACTTAGCTACAGTGCATGTTAGCACCTTATGGCAGGTATAAATATGCATGTGATTAATATTATTAAGCATCTAATAATAACATTTTTGTTACACATTGCATACACTTATGTATCTGTACAATTGGGCAGCAAATGTTTTAACTGCTGACTGTCCACAAATTTACACAAACTAAATTACGAACACCAACACTTCAGAAGTTCTCAACCTGTCATTATCTACATCAGCGCTGCTGCTGCTGATGCTGCGGTTAGCAGACTGCATCTTCATTGATGCATCACGTTCATCATCTTCATCTTCCCAACCACCACCAGCAACTCCTCGTCTGTGCTCTACAGTGCAGCACTCACATCAACTGAAAGTACGGATGTGACGAAGCTGGTCAAAATTTGCATTCGTCGAATGTGAATTCTGACTTACAAAATTCGTCGAATGCGAATGCGAATGCGAATAGTGGCATTTATTTTATAAGTGGGAAGTCGGAATGTAGCGTAGGCCAATTAAATGATTGTTACAATATGTTATTTCCTAAAGTCAATAAAATCAGTGTTCATATTAGTACAGTGTAACTGGTTTGTCTGCGCTCTCTGGCTGTCTGTGCATATGAAATCAGTCGTAGAATGTTAAGTACTTTTCCACAAATTCGCATTCGACAACAAAGCACTTGAAACATTCGTCGAATTTCAAATCTGGTGAAAACGTTCGAAGTTCGAACGTTGTCGAATTCGAATTTGAACCTCGTCACAACCCTAACTGAAAGGTTCTTGTTCTCATTCTTGGCACATCACTGCAAGAATGGCAATGTAGTCCCAATGTAGGAAAAATGAAAAATTCATTTTTGTGCATCCATGAAGTGGTGTGCTTGGTCAATTCTGTGTGTCTGTATGTATGTTTGTCCGTCAGACAATAACTTTCGAAAGCCTCGATGCAGAAAGTTCATATTTGCACATCAGGTGTATCTCCAGCGAATACGGGTAAAGTTCACACATGAAGCTCATCAGGTCAAGGTCAAGCACACAGGAAAAAAAAGTTAAAAATGCATATTTCCATAATGTAAAACTTCGATAAGCAGTAACTCCCGTTCTATAAAACATACAAGCATGAAGTTTGCGTTTGCCATCTCGCTTCAATCACAATGAGTAGCAATCAAGTTCCTGAATAGATTAAATGGATGCAAACATCTGATCTCTTACTCAGATTTTGAAGTTTACAGTCACTCCATTAAACTTTGAGTACCGTATACATGTACCTTAAAATTTTCATAATAAAGCAGTAGCCAAGTCAAAGTTTACATGCAACATGTACAATTATCACTGCTACTGATAAATTTACATCACTCATAAAAGACAGCAAAGAAACACCAACTTGTTGGAGTTTTTGACAATGACGTCTTCTTATTAACAGCTTCTACAGGAAGAGCATGTCTGTCGAGATCGGACGCTGGAATTACAACTGGTCTGTAGTTGGGAAATTGAGAGACAGCGCTGACAGTCTCAAACGTAACATCACTATGAGCCATGCCAGTGGCTCGATATGCAAGGTCCTGAAGACCATCGCGAATTGTATCACTCAACGATTCTACAATTTAAATAACACACAATTCTATCAGAAGAAATACATGTCACCAAAAGGGTTGCCAAAGGCTGGTGGTGAGAATATGGGATACAATCTCATGCTCACTAAACTGAAACCAGCGTTTTAGCTCTAGGCTGGCAAAGGCACATACACATACATAACGACTGTATGACGAGCTGGTGGAACCATTATGGTCTTCAAGAAAACAATGGAGATTGCCACAGCATAGCATTTTAAAGACCAGTTTTACATATTATAACTTCTGACAAGTTTATGCCGTTTCTGCTACTAAAATTATATATTTTTAGCAAAGACACCTGCTTTTAAATAATCTGTTGTTGTACATAACTTTAATATTTGTGGCTGAATTAGAATTTTTAATTATTTGACATAGACCTGAGGTTTGTTTTATCCACATGTTTCAACTTCTTTGACAAGATGACTCAGTTCCAGTGTACTAAGTAAGTAAAAGCTGAACTGTCAAACAGAATACTGACAAATTTTGGTACATCAGTATCTGTCCCACAGTATTCACACAAAAATTTGTTGACACAAATACAACTTTCAGGCAAATCAATGAAATGCACAGGTTCAAGCAGTTGCAGACTTACTGCTAGACGATGAAGCCGTGTTTCCAAACCCCTGCATTGTTCCACTGCCGGTTGAGCCCATGCCTCTAGCTGTAATCGTCACAACAAAATCACTCCAATCGTTTCACTTATTATCACCGCAGTCTTACTACATCACGGCAACATTTTCATTCTGTTTAAAACTGTTGGCCATTAACTGAAGGAAAAACGACTGAGTCAAGCACACCACAAGCCATTCAACAGATTCTAAAAACAGCGAAAACACTTAAAATAAACTAAAATGTAGCCAAACATGAATTCCCAAACAATCATCAGTGACAGCCAGCAGTGTCACACAACAGATGCACTATCAACACGACAATGTGATAAACAAACACTAGCTACACAGCACGGCACTGCTAAACACATTAAAATATACAGAAAATATTGAGAAAAACATACATATCTGTCGGCCATCATGTGATACGGTGGGTGTGGTGATAACACTCGAGTCGTTGTCATCGACGGTAAACAACAAACTTGATAACTCCTGCCGAATTGTTGCAACAAAAAAGAAAATCTCAGTAATACACGAAATTAACTAATATGTGTTATTTGTAGTTAAGTTTCTTTCTTTTTCTTCTCTCATTTCAGTTGTCTATTCATGTGCTACCGGATTTCGGTGAATAAAGATGTGTGAAATGACAGCCAATGCAATATCCACTTTATGTGTGGTGAAGCTGACGGATATACAGATGCTCGGCATTGTTGTTACTGGCATTAGAAAGATCGTACATTATGCTTAATTCTTTAACTTCATACTGGCTAAAACTTGAACTTCAATCAATGCAGGTTTAAATCATGTGGTTATTTGTTGCACTTCAGTAGTCAGCAAACCACAAATCACAAATCAATTGTGCTGCAAAAACAACCATCACCAACGTCAGACTTTAGTTAAGCCGACATCTGCTCTCTCAGGAACATTTCAAGAAAAGCCTCAGTGATTGCTTTCAAGCAAAAGCTCATGCAATTTCTGCTTGATCAAGTCTTCATACACTGACTGACAAGACCTGCCAACAGCAACTTTAAAGTTATGAATGTCACTAGAGAAATATCATATATGACATTCACAGTAGCAGCAACAGTTAAAGTTTCAGAGGCAGTTTATTACCTTTGCTTCTTGTCTAACTGACAGGTATGGAGCACTACCATGAAGTGGATCTGGCGGGCCACTGTACTCTACAACACAAAGCAAACAAAATTTAAACAGCTAATAACTCACAGAATACTGACCTAAGCAACATTTTGTATTATCTGGATGGCACACTACTAAAAGAGTCTTAACGAAGTCACTTAAATACACACTGAATGGGTGATACAGACTGTAAAAAAAGATGATTTACAACTGCTCTTGCCACAATGTTTTAGTTTCTCTGCATCAGTCTGATGCACCACATATAATGTTCAGTTGTTCACCGGCAAATGACAGCACTTACATACAAGTACTACATTACAATAAGCTGCAGTAAATACCAGTGCTGACATGCATTAACCAATAAATACTGTACTTAAATGACTTTGTGCAAACAACACTCAACTAACTATCTGTAAATGCGTGCGTCTATACTTGATACCATGTTTGACATTATTTGCAACTAGCACTAATGAACGAACACAACATACTTGCTGTTTCCGCAATTAGCTGAGACTTCTTTCGAAGACTCTGTTGGAACTGCGGATGACCATTAGTCACAAGATATTTCATAACTCTTAAAACCTTAAACAAGACAGATATTAGCACAACACCACATAAAACACTTGCCAGTGATATTTTTCATCAGTCGGTGCAAATTCATTATTTAGTTCATCAGTAAAATGTTACCTACGTGCAGCAAAAAATATGCACAATGTCTGGGTGTTTGTATGTGTCAACTTGTAACACTTGTGTACCAATATGCACAGTGTCTGCGGGTGTTTGCATGTGTCAACTTGTATCACTTGTGTACCACTAAATAATGTGCTGATGTGCTGCTAGGAAACTATTCACTCACTTACTCTTACTTTATGTGACTGGTATAGCTATAAAATGAGAAAATACACTGGCAGACACAATTCCTAGCCAGGTAAACAATGAATGTAAAAGATGTACGTATGGATACATATGACTTTAAAATGTCAAATATAGCACATAAAAATGCTCCGACTTTTAGTGCAACTGCAACATCATCAATCATCATATATTAGAAGCAGCTTACCAATATACAGCATATTATGTGACTTGGATTAAGCATAGTTGCATTTATTTTAATCTATGTCACAAACAATTATCAATTGACACTGAGTAAATTCGAATCCTAAATTGAAAGGAACAAAAATTCAGCTTATTAATATAATTTCCAGCACATTCTAGACAAACAGTGTTGTTTATGCAATTACTGTATTTCAAGTTTTAACACACAATTTAAAGTACCAAGAGCGAATTTGGTCTTCTGATAGCAACTTGTACAGTCGTTTGTACTGTGTAGGAAATTCACAAACTGATTCCCCATAACAGCAAATTAGCAATTATTTCATAACTACAAGCAGAGTTAACTGTTCAAATTAACAGCAACAATATTCACACAACAGAATGCAATGCAGTAAGCAAAACAGAAGGCTTTTCGTAGAACAGAATGCTCTGACAAATAAGCTCACTAAACATCAGCCTGTATGTGCGGCATTTTCACCTTGAGCTTAGTATGACATGACCTGTTGCTCAACCTATCAACCAGCCAGCAAACAAGATCTTCACAGCAAGCTTCTGACTCGAAACTGATTTCTGACAATTGTCAAGAAACCACAGCAACACACTTTACATACCAACACACACAGCTACTGCAGGACAAAACAGCAACAATATTTTAAATTTAGACCTGCACTGAGATTATGAATGTAACCAGACACTAAACAGTCTGAACATCAGGTAACATATGCATGTGCAGTTACATGACAATCAAGTCTGTGGTCATGTTTGGCACAAAGACTTACCATATTTGACTTTAAAAACACTAAATACTGTATTGAAAAGTAAATGATCGATTGATGTAGTGTATGAAAACAACACTGCACATGCACAGCATCAGGTATAGGCTCGCCAGGATTTAGCTCTGGTCAAACGACTTACATGTAGCTAGATAAAATGAATCTGACAGAGCTTTAGCATAATTTAACTACACTGCATGAACAGTCACACAAAATATGTGTTGAAATCCTTGGACAAACAGATCAAGAATTTGACTACGTGAGAATGTTAAACTGTGAAAGATACTGTTGATTTCAGGCAACATGTATCCTGGTGTTGGTTCACTTTCATCAGAAGTTGCCCTGGTCAGCATTGACAGCTGTAACAAACCAGCCAACAACTTCAGTATGTCAATAACTATCTCACCAAATACAAAATACTATCACATTGGCAATTCATTTAGAACAACGGTCCCTACTCTAGCCCTAACCCTAAGCATCACAGTCCAAATACTGTTCTAAATGAAAGCCTAATCATTCACAGTGCACATACCTGATTAAAAACAAATAGATCGAAAATGGGCGACTTCGCTCCACTTTGACCCAAAATTTTAGGTAAAAAGGGTCACCCCACCACTCATTGTTGCACGGATAGTTATTCCATGTCTGAATGTTTCTCTGTACTTATAAGTAAGTAATTAAGTAAATAAGTGAATTTGTGAATGTTTACCTATATTTTAAAGGCAAGTAGCAACCCTGTAATATCGTGTGACAACGTCGACATCAATCACAGCTTTCTAATGTCTTTCAGCAGTTACCAAGAATAAAACTCTCTACAAGACAAAACTGAAAGAATATTATCTATATGCCATTCTGTGGATTCTAAAAAAGTCTGTGGATTTGAGTCTGTAAGTGACCGTACATTGTTGCCCTCACTTCAGTATATACTAGCGTGCCTGCCCTCTGTGTCCCTTGACTGCCGCCGCCTGGCATGGGAGTAAAATACCCTACGATATCGCAATATCGCGATATGAAATGGCACAATATATCGATTAGCTGTTTGGGCTACGATATGAACCCTAGTTGACTTTTAATCACGTTTGTTTGCCAGATGGCAGTATTGCGAATGAAGGACATAAGAAAAGTGCCTACATTACCTCTAAAGTCTCCAATGGGGTGGCTTAAAACGTGATTTAACGTTTTTACCATTTTATGAAGTCTAACAAGCGTCGCGCCGTCTCTCTGCCATAGCTGAGCTACTTGTAAAAAACTGATCAGCTTATACAATCGTTTTGAAACTCGGGTTTTGCATTTCATTGCTTGATATTAGGCGAATAGTCGATGATCTGACGCTGACATCACGGATGAGTCTGTCAGTGTCTAATCAGACTCACTTAGCTAGTAGGCTGTAAACCCAGTTTTAGCATGCAGAATGATTTGGCTAATAGCTGTGAGCCGTCGCTGGCACGCCAAAGGCCTAACTGGTGTAAACTGTTCCAGGCAAGCAATGCACAAAAAGACTTGAAAAGTTTAACAATGTGATAAAGCTGTGGCAAGCTGACAGTCATAGTAAGCCTAAACTTCTGAAGGCACATTGCTTTGATTTTTATGGCTGTGAATGACAGATTATGTTACATGGACGTTGTCATTTTTAGATAGATAATGACTGGTAAAATAGGAACCAAAATCGTTGTCGCCAGATGCGTTTGCTAGGCTCAGTATGCCAGAAATGGGTTTCCGCCCCGGACCCAACTGGGTGAGCTCATAGTGCTCCCCAGAC
>Ga0209562_1000402_pt1 | contig 14884 bp, 13 predicted proteins | sample WorMetvacBELIZE2_FD_187399 | JGI IMG/M metagenome (GOLD analysis project Ga0209562, IMG submission 187399) | Marine gutless worms symbiont microbial communities from Max Planck institute for Marine Microbiology, Germany - Olavius vacuus BELIZE.2... | ecosystem: Host-associated > Annelida >... | reverse complement strand
TTATCAACGCCCCGCTGCTCCAGGACTATCTCAACCAGTTCTGCCAGGAGATGGCCGGCTACACCAGCCTGCGCAATCTGGATCTGAAGGTCATCCTGCTCGCCGACCCCAGCATCAATGCTTTTGCCGCACCAGGCGGGGTGCTCGGAATCAACCTGGGACTGCTCACCTCGGTAGAGCACGAAGACGAACTCGCCAGCGTCATTGCCCACGAATTCGCCCACCTGAGCCAACGCCACGCCCTTGAGATCATCGCCAGCGCCAGAAACCGCTCCGCCCTCACTTACGGCAGCTTTCTCGCCGGGCTGGGGATGCTCATAGCCGGCAACCCTGCCATAGGCTTTGCCGCGCTCTTTGGCGGCATGGCCAATAACGCCAACCTCACCCTCGACGCCGTGCGCCTGAACGAGGAAGAAGCCGACAGCATCGCCTTCGACACCATGCGAAACGCCGGGCGCAACCCCTCCGCCGCGCTCAAGCTGATGGAGCGCCTCTATCAACAAAACCGCGATGGTCTGCTGCCGGTGGTCTTTCGCAGCCATCCGCTTTCCAGCCAACGCATCACCTCACTACGCAACCGCGCCCTCGCCTCTTCCGGCTCCGCCTATCCAGCCACACCCCAAAGCGAACACAACCAGTTCAACTTCCATGTCGCGCAGATGGTCGCCGGTATGCACCTGACGCAAAACACCCGCGAATACGTGGCGCAACTCAAGGCAAATAAACCCCGCCAACTCGGCATGGACAAGGATGCCTACCAGCTCGGCCTCGCCGCTGTGCTCAATCGCCTCGGCGAACACCAACAAGCGCTTGGTCTACTCGAACCCCTATATACGCACAACCCGCTGCACCAATACACCAGCGCCGAATACGCCCGCGCCCTCGGCGCCACCGGCAAGCTTGAAACAGCCGGACGTATACTCGATCAGCAGCTGTTGCTCAACCCGGACAACTACCTGCTCAACCTGGTACAGATCGCCTATTTGAAAACCCGCGGCGATACAGCCGCCGCCATCGCCCTGCTTGAGCGTATGACGCAAAGAGACAGCGAAAACCTGTGGCTGTGGAACACCCTCTACCAGGACTACGGCAAACGCCAGCAAATTGCCAAAAGCCACTTTGCCAACGGCCATATCCACCACCTGCTGGGCAGAAACAAACTGGCCATAAGCCAGTTTCACCTGGCCAGACAAAAAACGCAGGACGCAAGACTCAAAGCCGAAGCGTTGGACGCCATAACCACTATCAAGCAATACCAGTCTAGGCTTGAAACCCTGTTATAGCCGGATCTCATCCGCGTACTGGGGTAGAGCCTCATACTTACTCAGAAATATCACCCAACTCGCGGCAAAGCCTCCACCAGCATCAGCCATAGTTTTTTTTGCTTTTTTTCCTTCGGAGGTATTGGCAGAAACTCTGGGTCCACCCTGCCAATGCCGCTCAGTGCTTCGGCAAATTTGGTCGAATCCACCTCCGGAAATTGATCAGCAATTTCCTCCCATGCCAGTGTTCCGGAAACAAGTCCGCGATACCAGCTGGGTAGTTTTGCCGCCAGGGCGTCACGGTGGCGTCGTGCATGTTCGCGCGTGGCAAAAAAACCGCTCAGCGCATGGTAGTCATAGCCGCGCAAGAGTCGGCCGATATATTGCGCCTGGCGGCGTTTTGCTTCGCGGTTGAGACGCGTGTAATTGCGCATGGCTTCGCGCGTTTCTTCATTCAGCTCCAGCTCGTCCCATACCCTTTCGTCACACAGGGCTATGCGTTCGCCTAGCTGCTGCAACTCGTGCATTTGCTGTTTGCGCCTGGTTTTGCTGACCCATTCACCCATATGCCGGTAGCATAGCCTCGCCTTCAAATCCTAACTGCATGAAAACATCCTTATTCGCCTCCATTTTCGGCCAGGCCGGGGTGGAAGTCCTGAACGGATTCAAACCCGTTCCCTGCCCGGACGGTAACGGCTGTGCCCACGCCTGGATTCCCACCCGATGCGCCCAGGAAGTGCGTCATGCCGCAAGCCTTCGTGGCTGCGACGCAATCCTGCTGACAGTCGAACAGACGGCTATGCCCAAATGCCTGTTGATTATGGATTTTGATTCCACCCTGGTCACCAGCGAAGGGTTGGATCTGCTGGCCGAGGCGCATGGAGTCGGCTTGGAGGTTGCGGCCATCACCAGCCGCGCCATGCGTGGCGAGATGGATTTTGCCCAAAGTCTTGCCAGTCGTCTCGCCACGCTTGCAGGGATGGAATTGGCGCAGATCGACACCCTGGCCAAGCGTCAACCGCTCCAACCAGGCATGCGGGAGCTTGTCCAACAGGTGCAGGCAGCAGGAGTGGAAACGGCAATCGTTTCCGGTGGGTTCGACCGCCTGATAGCCCCCATAGCCGTAGAGCTTGGCATCCGCAGAATAGTCTGCAACCACTTCGCCCTGGACGGCGAACGGCTGTGCGGCGCCATAGACGGAGAACTGATAGACGCCAACGCCAAACGCACCGCCCTGCTGGCGATATGCGGGGAACTCGAAATCGACCCAATGCAAACAATTGCCTTGGGCGACGGCGCCAACGACATCCCCATGCTGGCCGCCGCCGGCATTGGTATTGCCCTGCACCCAAAACCCAAAGTGCTTGAGGAGATTCCCAACGCCCTTGCGCACAACTCGCCGGCCTGCCTGGCTTGCCTGTTGCGCGCGTATCCACCTTCGTCCTGATTTGTAATAAAATTACCAAATCAATCAATTAGATTGCAGCCATGTATTCCAAACGTTCCAAAATTCACCCTTTTGATATGGTGATCTTCGGCGGCACCGGAGACCTCTCGCGGCGCAAGCTGCTGCCTGCCCTGTACGAAATGTTCGCCAGCGGCTTCATTCCCGAGGGTTCGTGCATTATCGGCGTTGGGCGGCACGATCTGAGCAACGAAAACTATAAAGAGATAGTGCACAGATCGCTTGAACACGGAGAGAAAATCAAAGATCAAACCACCCTGCACAGTTTTCTCAACCTGCTCATCTACGCCAGGCTGGATATGGAGTCGGTGGATAACTGGAACAGCCTCAAGCAACTGCTTTCAAGTGACAGAGTACGGCTTTTCTACATGGCCCTGAGTTCGACCCTGTTTGATGTGCTCTGCACCCGCCTGGCCAACAACGGCATGGTGAACGAGCACACCCGTCTGGTAGTGGAAAAGCCCATTGGCAAAGACCTCTTCTCGGCGCAGAAACTTAACCAGCATATTCACAGCGTGTTCGACGAAAGCCAGATTTTTCGTATCGACCACTACCTGGGCAAGGAAACGGTGCAAAACCTCATGGCCCTGCGCTTCGCCAACTCGCTGTTTGAACCGTTGTGGAACTCGCGGTACATAGATCACGTGCAGATAACCGTGGCCGAAACCATAGGCGTGGAAGGTCGCGGCGGCTATTACGACAAAACCGGCGCCCTACGCGACATGATGCAGAACCACCTGCTGCAACTCCTGTGCCTGACCACCATGGAGCCGCCCTTCACTTTTGAGGCCGACCCGGTGCGCGACGAAAAACTCAAAATACTGCATTCGCTTGAACCCATCTTCCTGCACAACGCAGCCGATATAACCGTGCGCGGGCAATACACAGGCGGGCAGCACAATCCCGCCTCTTACAAGGATGATGTCTCCAATACGGAATCCGAAACCGAAAGCTATGTGGCGCTGCGCACGCACATCAACAACTGGCGCTGGTCGGGCACACCCTTCTATCTGCGCACGGGCAAGGGGTTGGCAAACCGCATTTCGGAAATTGCCGTCGCTTTCAAACACCTGCCGCACTCCATCTTCACCCCGGCCGCCGGGCGGATTCGCAGCAACCAGCTGGTGATTCGTGTGCAGCCCGACGAAAGCATAGTGCTGCATATCATGATCAAGGACCCTAAACGCAAAGGCATGGGGCTGCTCAATGTACCGCTGGACATGACCTTTGCCGAAACGCTGAAGGGACACCTGCTTTCCGACGCCTACGAACGTCTGTTGCTGGATGTGATTCGCAACGACCAGACCTTGTTCATGCGCCACGATGAGGTTGAGGCCGCATGGAAGTGGATCGACCCGATCATTGCCGCATGGGAAGAAACCGGACAACCGCTGCACCTCTACACGCGCGGCAGTCAGGGCCCCAACGACGCCTTGCGGATGATCAGTCGCGGCGGCGACCGCTTCTGGCGCGAACTATAAACGCGTACATATTGGCATCATGGCGGCGCGACTGCACAGCTTCAATTCACTTGCACAGGCCTCGGAAGAGCTTGCGCAACAAAGCGCCGTGTGGTTTATGCAAGCGTTGCAGAAGAATGCCCAGACCTGCATTGCTGTACCCGGCGGCACAACCCCTGGCGCCTACCTCCAGGCTTTGGCGCGGGAGCCCCTCCCCTGGTCGCGAATCGCCTTTCTGCTGACCGATGAGCGCTGGACTTCGGATGACAACCCCAGATCCAACTTCCGCCTGCTGCGCGCAAGTCTTGGCCAGGTTGCCGACCAGGCACAGCTCCTGCCCTTCTACCGTGAAGGGCTTGACCACAACCAGGCGCAAAAACCCTTGGGCATGGCAGTAAAACACCTCTTTGCCGAAGCCGTTCCCAGTGTTTGCGTGCTGGGTATGGGGGAAGACGGGCATTTCGCCTCGCTCTTTCCCGGCAATCCGCTGCTTGAGGAAGGCCTGACCACCCTCCACCGGGTGCTGGCCGTGGAACACCTGGGCGAAGCGCGGTTGAGCCTGACGCTCGCCGCTATCAATTCCTTTCAGCATGTAGCCCTGTTGATCCAAGGCGCCGCCAAGCGTGATGTATTGGCCGAAGCAATCGCTGGCAAGCGACCCGAATTGCCGATTGCCCATTTGCTCAACTCATGTGAGCTTGAGGTGTATCAGGCGTGAGCATCGAGGCCGTCACCAGGCGAATCATCAATCGCAGCGCAGCCACCCGCGCCAACTATCTGGCGCGCATGGCTGACGCGCGCTTTCAAGGCAAGGCGCGCGAGGGCGTCTCCTGTAGCAACCTTGCCCACGCTCTGGCGGGCATGCCAGGCAAAGACAAGGAACTGCTCCTCACCGACGCGCGTCCCAACTTGGGGATTATCACTTCCTACAACGACATGCTTTCGGCCCACCAGCCCTATGAGCTGTACCCACCACTGCTGCGCAGGCTGGCGGCGGAATGCGGCGGCGCGGCTCAGGTAGCCGGCAGCGTACCCGCCATGTGCGATGGTGTGACTCAGGGACAACCGGGCATGGAGCTATCGCTTTTCTCGCGCGATCTGATCGCCATGGCGGGAGCAATCGGTCTGTCCCACAATGTGTATGACGGGGTCATCTTTCTAGGCGTGTGCGACAAGATAGTGCCCGGCCTGTTGATTACAGCCGCCACATTTGGTCATCTCCCAGCCATCTTCATTCCCTCCGGCCCAATGCCGAGCAGCGCCATTTCCAATCAGGAAAAAGCCCACGTCAGGCAGGCCTACGCGAGCGGCAAGGCAGGCCGCGATCAATTGCTGACAAGCGAAATGCAGAGCTATCACAGCCCCGGCACCTGCACCTTTTACGGCACGGCCAACACCAACCAGATGCTGCTCGAACTCATGGGGCTGATGCTCCCAGGAGCAAGTTTCGCCAATCCAGACAGCGACCTGCGCGCGCGCCTTACCCGTGCGGCCGTTAACCGCGCCATAGCCAACGCCAGGGATAGATTGCGGACGGCAGACATGATCTCGGAAAAAAGCCTGGTCAACGCCATGGTGGGGCTGCTCGCCAGCGGTGGATCAACCAACAGCGCCATGCATCTCATTGTTATTGCCGCAGCCGCGGGCATACAAATAAAATGGGAGGATTACGCCGAGCTATCCACACATGTGCCGCTGCTGGCGCGCGTCTATCCCAACGGCAAGGCGGATGTAAATCAATTCGATGCCGCCGGTGGCATAGGCGCGCTGGTGGGCGAACTGCTCTCAGCGGGGCTACTGCATGAGGAAGTCCCAACCGTTGCGGGTAGCGGAATGAAAACATATGCTGATCGCCTGGAGCCGGATGGCGCAACCGGTTTGCGCCGGACAAGGGCAACCATTAGCGACAATGACATATTGCGCTCCGTCGCCTCCCCCTTTGCCCGGCGCGGCGGATTGGAAGTGCTGCACGGCAATCTGGGACAGGCGATCATGAAAACCTCGGCGGTGGCGCCGGAACACCAACGCATCAAAGCTCCGGCGATGGTATTCGATTCGCAGGAAGCATTTATCGCCGCGTATAAGAAAGGAGAATGCAATCGCGACCTGGTGGCGGTGGTGCGCTTTCAGGGGCCAAGCGCCAACGGTATGCCCGAACTGCACAAGTTGATGCCGATTCTGGGCGTGTTACAGGATAAGGGTTATAGCGTGGCGCTGGTAACGGACGGTCGCCTCTCCGGCGCTTCGGGCAAGGTGGCGGCCGCCATCCACCTCACACCGGAAGCCGCCAAAGGCGGGTTGCTCGTCAAACTCAGGGATGGGGATCAAATTCTGCTCGACGGCGTCGAAGGCAGGCTTGAAGCAAGCAATGTGAAACAAATCCAGGCGCGCAAGCCGGCAATCGCGCCACACAGGCGGGACTCGGGCTGCGGCAGAGAGCTGTTCGCCCAGTTTCGCGCACAGGTCAGCCACGCGGGACTTGGCGCCAGCCAGTTCGGCGACTTCGGCCTTGGCGCATAACGCAACTATTCTATCTCTTCTCCTACTCCTCGAAGAAACGCTTTAGAAAGCGATACCAAGACTCAGGTTCATACAACCAACCGCCGCCAGCGCCTATCATTCCCCGCTCTTGCTTGTAGGCCAACCACCCATGCTCGCCGAATTCGGACATCTCTCGCTTATTGCCGCACTGGTGGTTGCGCTGATGCTTGGCGTTGTTCCGCTCTACGGGCGCTACACGGGCAACCCTGCACTGCTCGCCTTTGCCCGCCCCGCTGCCCTGCTTATGACCCTGCTGGTGGCGCTTGCCTATGGCGTGCTTACCTGGGCCTTTGTCACCCATGATTTTTCACTCGCCTATGTGGCGCAAAACAGCAATTCGCAACTCCCCCTGCTGTATCGCATCTCGGGCGTATGGGCCGCGCATGAAGGCTCGATTCTGCTCTGGATTCTGTGCCTGTGCGGCTGGGCCGGATTGTTCGCATGGCGCAGCAGGAACAACATGCCGCCAGGTTTATCCGCGTGCATCCTCGGCGTGTTAGGACTGACCACCAGCGGATTTCTGCTTTTCAGCATCGCCACTTCCAATCCCTTCAACCGCCTGCTGCCTCCGCCTGGCGACGGGGCCGATCTCAACCCCCTGCTGCAGGATCCTGGACTCGCCATCCACCCGCCTATGCTCTACATTGGCTATGTCGGCTTTTCCATTGCCTTCGCTTTCGCCATGGGCGCAATGATGGAAGGCAGATTGGATGCCGACTGGGCGCGCCGACTCAAGCCCTGGGTAAACAGCGCCTGGGCCTTTCTCACTCTTGGCATAGCCCTTGGCAGTTGGTGGGCCTATTACGAGCTAGGCTGGGGCGGTTGGTGGTTTTGGGATCCGGTGGAAAACGCCTCTTTCATGCCCTGGCTGGTGGGAACGGCCCTGATGCACTCGCTCACCGCCACCGAGCAGCGCGGTGTGTGCAAAGCCTGGACGCTGCTGCTGGCGATTCTTGCTTTTGCCCTGTCGTTGCTCGGCGCTTTCCTGGTGCGATCGGGAGTGCTTACCTCAGTACACGCCTTCGCCAACGACCCTGAGCGCGGACTGTTTATCCTCACCCTGCTGGCTCTGGTTATCGGCGCGTCTCTTATTTTTTACAGCCTGCGCGCGCATCTGTTTGTCGCACAACGTGGTTTCCAGCTCGTCTCGCGCGAGGCGGCGCTGCTGGTCAACAATGTATTTCTTGTGGTCATAACCGCCACCATTCTGCTCGGCACGATTTATCCGCTGATTATCGACGCCATCGGGCTGGGCAAACTCTCGGTCGGGCCGCCCTATTTCAACTCTGTTGTGGTTCCGCTCGCCGCACCCCTGTTCATCGCACTGGGATTGGGCAGCCTGTTGCGCTGGGAGAAGGATTCATTTGCCGCCCACGCGCGCGTACTGGCGCCGTCCGCCTCACTGGCGCTGGTCGCCGCCCTGCTTGCCCCGCTATTGGCCGGCAGCGGTTACGATTGGCGCATCGCCCTGGGCACCGCGCTGGCCGTCTGGATAGTCGCGACCATGCTGATCTCACTCCTCTCCAAGCTGCGCAAGACAGGCGCCGGCCGACTGCCGCTTTCCATCTGGTCAATGACGCTTGGGCATATAGGGGTGGCCGTATTCTGCCTGGGAGTGGCCTACAGCAGCGGCGACAGCATGGAGCTGGTGCGCGGTCTCAAGCCGGGTGAAACCATCAGAATCAAGGACTACGCCGTCACCTTTACCGGCAGCCGCAGCGAGCAGATCGCCAACTACGAAGCAACCATCGGGGGCTTTGATGTACGCAGGGACGGGGAGCTGATCACCACTCTGGAGCCGGAAAAGCGCTTCTACCCGGTGCAACGCAATGTGATGACCGAGGCCGCTATCCGCCCGCGCTTCGATCACGATCTGTTCATCGCCCTGGGCGAGCGCCTTGAGGGCGATGCCTGGTCAGTGCGTATTCAGTACAAATCCTTTATCCGCTGGATCTGGGCGGGAGCCTTGCTGATGGCGATCGCTGCGTGTATCGAATGCTTTTCCGCGCGCTACCGGGTGCGGGCCGGGCTGGCGGAAAAAACCTCTTCCACGCCCGAAGCGCATGGCGGCGACCCTGCCGCGAGCCAGGTATGATGAGTACGCAATCATCACCACAGCCCCCAAGGCAGTTGCGCAAGCGCGCCCTGTTGCTGGCGCTCCCGCTGATTCTCTTCGGCCTGTTGCTGGTGCTGATGGTTTTCGGGCTGCAAAACAACCCGCGCGAAATCCCTTCGGTGCTGGTGGGCAAGCCTGCCCCAGCGATTGCTCTACCGGACCTGAACAACGAGGCGATCATCCGCGTCAACGAGCGCATGTCGGGCCACCCCTGGTTGTTGAATGTATGGGCATCCTGGTGCGCCGCCTGCCGCGAAGAACACCCGGTGCTGCTGCGAGCGCGCGAGCGTTATCCCGACTTGCACCTGATCGGTTTGAACTACAAGGACAAGCGCACCGATGCGCTTGCCTGGCTGAAGCAATTCCGCGACCCCTATCAGTTTTCCGTAACGGACCTTGACGGCCGCACGGGAATTGATTTCGGCGTGTACGGCGTGCCGGAAACCTTTGTCATAGACGCAAACGGCAAGATTGCCTACAAACACATCGGCCCGATCTCAGTTGACGACATGCAACGGAAAGTCCTGCCGTTGCTGGGAATCAAGCAGTGAAAAATCGATTGCTTGCGATCGCGCTGCTGTTTATCGCCAGCGCCCAGGCGGCGGTGTACACCAGCAGCGACTTCGCCAACGAAGAGCTGGAAGCGCGCTATTGGGAGCTTGCCGAAGAACTGCGCTGCCTGGTATGCCAGAACCAGAGCCTCGCCGACTCCAACGCTGAATTGGCCGGCGACCTGCGCCGGGTGTTGTTCGAACAGCTTCACAAGGGTAAAAGCAATGCGCAAATCCGTACATTTCTGGTGGAACGCTACGGTAATTATGTGCTCTACGACCCACCCCTCGACGCCTCCACCTTCCTGCTTTGGGCAGGCCCGGTGGTGATCCTCCTGCTCGCCTGCCTGTTGCTGTGGCTGGCGCTGCGTCGTTACAGTCGGGGATCACCATGAGTGGCCAGTCGGTCATTTTTCTGTTTGCAGGCGTCCTGCTGCTGGGTCTTTCCTCCCTGTGGCTGTGGCTGGCGCTAAGGCGCAGCTCAAATAGCGCGAAAACCGGTCGCCGCACGGCGCTGCTGCTCGCCACCCTGCTGCCGCTGGCAAGCATCGGCCTGTACCTGGTTTTCGGCAACATCCAGCTGGTCCGCGAACCCTGGCGCGCGCTGCCAAGCAACGAAGAAACCCTGGTGGATTCCATCACCATGGCCAAAGAACGACTGAAGGAAAACCCAAACAATGTGGAATTGCTGCTCGCCGTCGCACGAGGCGAACTGCTGCTACAGAATTTCAGCGCGGCCATCGAACTCTACCGCCGCGCCCAGGCGCAACTCGGCAATACCGCCGAGGTGGTATTGCCCCTCGCCGATGCGCTGACCATACAAAACAACGGTCAGGTGCCGGGACAGGCGGTAACGCTGCTCGAGGATTTCCACAACACCCAACCCAGTAACCCGGACGCCTTGTGGATGCTCGCCATAGCAGCGGAACAACGCGAAGACTTTACGACCGCGCTTGGCTATTGGCAGAACCTCCTGCCGCTGGCGCACGAAGCGGATCCGCAATTGGCCGAGCAAATAGCCGAGCGGATAGACAAGCTGCAAAACCCATTGAGCATAAGCATACAAATTGAATCCGCCCGACTGCCAGGCTCGGACGAAGTGCTATTTATCAGCGCCCATGCCCTTGGTGAAAACGGGGCAAACGGCGCATCTCCCATGCCCGTGGCTGCCAAACGCCTGCAGGAATTCAGCTTTCCGCTGACACTCACCCTGAGCAATCTCGACAGTCTCCAGGCTGGCAATCCGCTCTCCGACCATGCCCAACTCGAAATCCGTGCAGGCATCAGCGCCGATGGTCAGGCAGGTTCCGCGACAAGCAAAACAAGTGCGGTGTGGAACAGTCAACAGCAAACACCAGTCAGGTTGACCCTGCCCTGATCAGCGTAAATTCAAACTACAGCGGCGCATTCCTTTATTAACGTCCCGCCATGCCCTCAGTGATGACAAAACAGGCATACCCAGCTATTTCCGGATCAAATACATGGCCGACTGAGCGCGTAAATTGGCAAGGGGGCTTTGCCTGCTCACTCGCCTGTCTCCCGCGCTTTGGAGGATGCAGTCCTCGATGGTCAGCCCCAGATTGCGGCACAGGGCTTCGAAATCGCGGCAGGTGCAATGATGAAGATTTGGCGTGTCGTACCAATTGAACGGTATGGCGCGGGAAACGGGCATTTCGCCTTTCCACGCCAGATACCAGCGGTTGTACCAGTGGCTGAAATTGGGAAAGGTGACTATGCCTTTCTTCCCTACTCTGAGCATTTCCCTTAACACCACATCCGGCTTATGCAGCGCTTGCAGCGTGTGTTTGAGTATCACCAGATCAAAGCTTTCGTCGTTGAAGCTGGCCAGGCCTTCGTCCAGGTCGAACTGCAACACATTCAGCCCTTTTTCCAGGCAAGCGGTTATCTGCCCAGGATCCTTTTCCACTCCATAGCCGCGCACCTGGCGGCTTTCTTTCAGTTCCGCCAGCAGGCTGCCGTCGCCGCACCCCAGATCGAGCAGGCTTGCGCCAGGGGTAATCCAGTTGGTTATGCGATCCTGGTATTCCACAATCGTTCGCTGTGAAATTGAAGAAAGCCGCGCACCATACGGTGGTATTCGCCGTGCGGGAGCAAAAAGGAATCATGCCCCTTGTCGCTGTCGATGCAGGCGTAGCTGACTTCCCTTTTACTTTTCAGCATGGCGGTTACCAACTCCTCCGACTGCGCGGGGGAAAAGCGCCAGTCGCTGCTGAACGAAACCACCAGAAAACGGCATCGGGCGCTCGCCATGCAATCCGCCAGATCATTGTCAAACGCCGCCGCCGGGTCGTAGTAATCAAGCGCGCGGGTCATCAACAGATAGGTATTGGCGTCGAAAAAACCGGCAAACTTGTCCGCCTGGTAGTGCAGATAGGTTTCAACCATGAATTCCGGGTCGTAGCTGAACTGGCCGCTTTGCTGTTTTTTTTCTCGGCCAAACTTCTGGTGCATCAGCGAATCGGACAGATAGGTCACATGCCCGAGCATGCGCGCCAGCATCAGGCCCAGGCGCGGCTTGGTGTTCCTGTGTTGATAATGCCCCTGGTGATAATCCGGATCGCTGGTGATGGCGCGCCTGGCAATCTCGTTGAAGGCGATATTCTGCGCGCTCAGGCGCGGCGCGGCGGCAATCACCACCGCCAACTCTACTTCGTCCGGATATTCAATGCTCCATTGCAACGCCTGCATGCCGCCCAGACTTGGGCCGACCACCACACACCAACGCTCTATCCCCAGATGTTGGCGCAATAATCTCTGGCTTCGCACCCAGTCGGTGACAGTCACCAGGGGAAAATCAGCCGCCCATGGATTGCCTGTAGCAGGGTTATTGCTCAAGGGGCCGCTTGAACCATGACAGCCGCCAAGGTTGTTGGGGCAGACCACAAAAAAACGGTTGGTGTCTATGGGTTTGCCGGGGCCGATCAAGTTATCCCACCAGCCGGGTTTGGCGTCCAGCTCCTGATGATAGCCGGCAGCGTGATGACTGCCCGAGAGCGCGTGGCAAACCAGCACTGCGTTATCTCGCGCCGGGTTGAGCTCACCATAGGTTTCATATACCAGGCTGAATTCAGGCAACTCCTTGCCGCTCACCAACGCAAAGGGTTGGGTATGGTCGTACTTGGCCGGGGTAACTACCCCAACGGAATCCTGTGGAAACTGCATTAGCCCGACACCCCGTTCAATCCGATTTGACGACAGGTTACGCGGCCATCACGCCGCCGCTTGCCCCTCGGCCTTGCGGGCGGCGCGTTTGCGCTCATTCTCGGTAAGGTGCGCCTTGCGCACACGAATATTTTTTGGCGTTACCTCCACCAGCTCATCGTCCTCGATAAACGCCAGCGCCTGCTCCAGGCTGAAACGCACCGGTGGAGTGAGCACAATGTTCTCGTCAGAACCTGCTGCGCGGAAGTTGGTGAGCTGCTTGCCCTTGAGCGGATTCACAGTCAAATCATTCTCTCGGTTATGCATGCCGATAACCATGCCCTCATACACTTCAGCGCCGTGTCCTATCAACATCCTCCCACGCGGTTGCAGGTTATAGAGCGCATAGGCCAGCGCCTTGCCGGTAAAGCCGGAGATCATCACTCCGTTCTGTCTTCCGGACATGGTGGCCTTTTTCGACGGCGCGTACCGATCGAATACATGATAGAGAAGCCCGCTTCCGGAAGTCAGGGTTAAAAATTCGGTATGAAAGCCAATCAACCCGCGCGAGGGCATGTCGTAATCCAGTCGCACCCTGCCCTGACCGTCGGGCAGCATGTTTTTCAGATCACCGCCGCGCGCGCCCAGAGCCTCCATAACCGCGCCCTGGTGGGTTTCCTCAATATCCACCGCCACCTGTTCGTAGGGCTCGCAGGCCTGCCCGTCCACTTCCAGGTTTATCACCCTGGGGCGTGAAACGGCCAGTTCGTAGCCTTCACGGCGCATGGTCTCGATCAGGATGGAAAGATGTAATTCGCCGCGCCCGGATACCATGAACTGCTCCGAACTCGCTCCAGCATCCACCCTCAACGCTACATTGTGAATGCATTCACGCTCCAGGCGCTCCTTGATTTGGCGCGAGGTCAAAAACCTTCCCTCCCTGCCGGCAAAAGGCGATGTATTCACCTGAAAGGTCATGCTCACGGTCGGCTCGTCCACCAGTACGGGCGGCAGCGCCTCGGGCGCGTCTGTCGCGCATACAGTGTCGGAAACGCGCGGTCGTTCGATTCCAGCCAGCGCCACAATCTCCCCCGCCCGCGCCTGCTCAACCTCGTACTTGTCCAGGCCCAGGTAGCCATACACCTTGCTGATTTTTGCGCGCTCGCTCGTGCCGTCTCTACCAATCACCGCTACCTGTTGATTAGGCGCCACGCTGCCGCGCTTGATGCGTCCGATAGACAGCGCCCCCACATAGGGGTTGTAGTCGATTGTGGTCACCTGCATCTGCAAGGGGCCTTCGGCGACAACCCCTGGCGGCGGGCAATGGTCGATTATGACCTGAAAAAGCGGATCCATATTCCCGCTCCGCGCCTCGCTGTTGAAACTCGCGTAACCCCGCAGGGCGGAGGCGAACACACACTGAAAGTCCAGTTGTTCATCGCTCGCGCCAAGTTTGTCAAAGAGATCGAACACCTGATCCATCACCCAGTCCGGGCGCGCGCCGGGCTTGTCGATTTTATTGATCACCACTATCGGCTTGAGTCTGTGGGAAAAGGCCTTTTTGGTCACAAACCTGGTTTGCGGCATAGGCCCGTCCTGCGCGTCCACCAGCAACAGGGCGGAATCAACCATGGAGAGGATGCGCTCCACCTCGCCGCCAAAGTCGGCGTGCCCTGGGGTATCGACAATGTTGATTCGATAGTCCTGCCAGTCGATGGCGGTGTTTTTCGCCAGAATGGTGATGCCGCGCTCGCGCTCCAGCGCGTTGGAATCCATCACCCGCTCAACGCCGGGCTTGCGTGTATCCAGAGTGCCGGACTGACTCAACAACTTGTCCACCAGGGTGGTTTTGCCATGGTCCACATGGGCGATGATGGCGATATTTCGCAACGACTTGGCGGACAAGGATCGAGGCTGGCAATTCAGGGAGGCGCATTATAGAGAGCAAAAGACGCCGGGCGTCCTGTTCCTCTTCCACCCGACCACTCTGGTTGTACATATTATTCAGGGTACAGTGGCGTCACCGTAGTCTTTGCGAGGCCGTATTCCTATGGCTGTCATCGCGAGCGTAGCGAAGCAATCCCTCCTTGTCATCGCGAGCGAGCAAAGCGAGCGTGGCGATCTCATAGTTGGATTGCATGGCTCCATCGCCATATCTCACATAGCGGTAAACGGGCAGACAATGAGATTGCTTCGTCCCCAGCTACTCAGGTGCAAAAAAAAGAGTGCCGGCCCAGCTACTCAGCACCTGAGTAGCTGGGTGTTCAAGTGTTTTTTTCTTACACGCTGAGTAGCTGGGTCCTCGCAATGACAAAGCAATTTCCTTG
>Ga0209562_1000401_pt1 | contig 14919 bp, 10 predicted proteins | sample WorMetvacBELIZE2_FD_187399 | JGI IMG/M metagenome (GOLD analysis project Ga0209562, IMG submission 187399) | Marine gutless worms symbiont microbial communities from Max Planck institute for Marine Microbiology, Germany - Olavius vacuus BELIZE.2... | ecosystem: Host-associated > Annelida >... | reverse complement strand
TAATAATAATGTCACTTATATAGCCCAAATTCGCCATGGCCGCAAATGCGCTACGTGTCAGTGTCAAACAGGAATGTTTTCAGTCGATTTCTGAAAGTGGCCAGAGAGATAATCTCCCCTCTTACCTCCAGACAAACATCATAGCTCAGATGCTGTCTATTGGAGAGGAGGGGGTTTGAGTTACTTAGAGCGGCTTGAGTACAAGACTGCTAAACCACTACTGCACACAGTGTACAGAATTAGAAGTTGATAACAGTTAGAAAGGAAATGATCGCCAAAAGCGTAAGTTTTGAGGCGGTTCTGAAAAACAGTCAGCATTGGAGCTGAGGTGATGTCAGGCGGCAGACTGTTCCAGAGGAGGCTTCCAGCCACCAGAAATGCACGATCGCCTATGACAGTAATGATGAAGATAAAACGTAATACTTTTCCAATTTCCGAAGTCACTTCCCACATCGCAACAGTAACAAAATACACTTAAACCATGCTCTCGACAGTAAGAACGAGCACATGTTCCACAGTCATCTATCAAGCTGGGAAAGCAGAATGGTGCATATTTTACTTTATTTTATTACTGTTGCTGTTACTGGTATGGCAAGCAAGACTCACCCGTCCTTTTTCCATCAGTTTAGTGATCATGACAATCACCACCGATTCCTGCTCCCACACCATACGCCAGAATTCACCAAATGTAGACGGCAATGGGCCTTGAGTTGCGATGTATGCTTTTGGCTTCATGTAACCCTGAAAAAACCCAAAATACCCTGCACTGCATAGTCATTTGAAGCAAACACTGTCGATGTCGCATCTTTATAAACAGTGACAGCAATGACCAAATGAAACCAGCAGGTTAGTTCTGTTTATTCATAAATTCTGGGAGTATGGTGATCAAGTCTCCAGTCAACAGCATGGATTATTGTACAGATACAGCAAATTCATCTATGCACATGTGTGCAGGCTTTTACTGAATAAGCGCTGTACTGTGATGGAAATCTTGCCCATAAAGCTATTTCATAAACACTGCGATGCAACAGAGATGCCGAGGTGAGATATCAACATCAACTCTGTGAAGCCGATGAGGTCATAGCATCACCCTAGCACCATGACTGTGATGATTCACATGCCTCCATTCTTCAACAGGAAGTCTTCATTGAGTGTTACTTGGGCAACTAGTCAAACACAATGTACTGGGAGAAGGGCAACTATTGGAGGTCTTCATTTTGTATCCAAGAGCCTGATAAGCGCGACAGTCATCAGCAATCTGAACTATATGGCTGAAAGCTGCTTTACGATGACGGACAATGTGAATATACCGCAAATACTGGTGTGCTACCGATTAATGCAGCTCAACAGTAAGTCTGCATGTTCAGTGGCAGTGTTCACTTTCAGTGGTTGACAATCAATGAATTACAGCAGATGGTACTACAGACATATGACAGAATAACAATAAAAAGAAACTAACATCGATATAGTTGGCGTTGATGTAGTCGGACATACGCAGTTTGCCAGGCAGCGGCTTCAACATAACACGGCTGTGGTCATCTGAAAGCATGAAACAGACACAAGTGATGTGACAAGTGTGATTACACAGTCCAAAGACAATACACGCCCAATGACAAAATTACACCAAATGTTATCTCTGATGCACAAACTCGATCACTGAAAAAGAAAAACTACTTACACGCAAGAATATTCAGGTATCTGTTCTTGTTTTTATTTTCATCTGCCAACGAATGCGAGTTCGACAGCGAAGATGGCGGCGTGATTTGATTTATTTCCTGTTAACCAGCAAAAACACACAAATGGTGACACTCACTTACAATGATATGACAATCAAACTATTTCACATCAACATAAAGCACAGATCACATGCAGATATTGTTATGACCAATGAAGTGAGTTACTGACCTCATACTCTTGTGACAGCAGATAGTCACCATCGGCATGTAGAGTCGCAACATGTCCTTGAAATGCACCGACGTTTATCGCATCACGATGCGAACATGAACGGGCATCTACAAAACCATTCCCAATGCACAATAACCACATTCACTACTACTACACTAGTTCTTCAACATTATGACAAGGCTGTTCAGCAAACAAATGCTGAGCTATACCAGTTCAGATATAACAATGTAAAGGATTTATCTCATCTTCACTCACTGTAGAACTACATTTACAGAGCACAACAGCAGCAACTTGGAACTATCAAAGCCTATGATAAACACAAACTAGTATTACAAAGTGCCAAATCTCCGTAGTCATTAACCAAAACAGTAATTTTAAAAAACAACTACGTTTATAATATACCTGAGGCTTTCATGAATTACTACGAAAAGAATATATATAAACCCATGAGCTATTTGTGTTCTTGCAATTTTGAACATCTAATGACAGTTTCTGTGTCATCTGCACAACCAAAACTATTAAACTTCTTCATAACAGAGTTAATTCTGATCTGTGGTTAAGGACATTTCATCAGTGTGAAAAAACACAGCTAGAAATGTCACAATAATTAAAAAAATGATTGACAGACTTAAGAAGCCCTAGACATTCTAGAAGATTAAGGTATTATTCATGCAAATGAACTTTCTTTACATGCACCTACTGTAATGCATAACTTTAGTTATTTATATAGTAATGTTCAGCATGTTCCCAAGAGCAGTTGCCAGTCTTGTATATCTTTCCAGTTTCCACCCAGCTCATTTCTTACTGTAAGTAGTCTGCAACTTGTATCAAGCAAATAATTAAATAAACTACCATTACTTCTGGCTTCTGTTCAACCACTCTACTTTTTCAGCTGCTATCAGAGTGACCACAATAGACGCACTGTGAAATTCCACAACATTTCCCCTATGCTCTGTGGCACTCCTACCAAAGTTGTAGAACTCAAGTCACATTTAACCACACAAAAACATGCACGAATGATGCTACTAAACACCAGCATAGCTGCAAATGTGAAGTTAGCAATAAATAGTTTTCCCAGACACGATTTTCCCCGATATATTTCTGTGACTTTTGGTCAATTTCCTGACATTCCATCGACAGCTGTCAAACTCCCTGACAGTTACACACAAAGGGTCACCTTACAGACTCAGTAAAACAGCTATGTTACGCAGATATGGCTGGACGTACCGTATAGAGCCGACAGAGCAAGGTTTGGCGTTGCTGTAGTTTTGTCGATTACAATAGTGTCGAGATCACCAATGAAATGATATCGGATCTGCATGTACCGCCTGTCAACATGGTCATCGACATACACAGCACACACATGCCATGTACTGCCAATACACTGCAGCAAGTAATTCGCTCACAACATTTACTACAATCTTGAACAGTTCAGCCACGACACCACACCACTGAAATATATGCCTTTGCCATTACAGGTTAATTCCTCTTCAGCAAATCCCACTCACATGATAAATATTTGCGGAAAGTCTCATTCAAATCCTAAACTGAGTAAGAGATAAGATCACGCAAAATGTCATGTGTCGGAGAGACAATGAATAGACAGAGAGCCTGATAAAGAACTGGAAAAAATGATGCCTGCCACAAACTGCTGATGAAAGCATTAATTTTTTTTTAAATACTGGAGATAACAGTCTAACAAGATCTGCAGAATTTGTAGAAATTTTAGAGAATACATTAGATGCATATAAGCGAGAAAGGACAGTTAAAATACAGACACTAGAGACACAAAGCTGGCACTACAACAAGAACAATGAAAAAATATGTTTCAATCACATTTCGTATCACTGAGTCTTACTCGTTACTGCAACTCATGTATTAACTATCTCAATGATGCACATCTACAGCTGTGAAATAACTATCATAATTAATCGAAATGAAACTGATAAAGCACTGACAAGTGAGTTGCTCGGTACTCCGATAATACCTGATAATAAAAAAGAGGACGAGACCAATGATAATGATGCTAATTGTGCTGACAATGCCGATAACAGCGCCAACAATGGTACTTGACACCGGAGCAGTTTCGGCTGTAATCAACACAACGAACTTGTTACATGATTCTGACAGGTCTACAGTGTTTACGTCACAGACTAAAACTATTACTTGCAGCAATAATGAAGCACACATATTTTTACATCAATCGTTCCCTTACGTAGGTGCTTGAACATGCTGAGCTTTAATGATTGATTGATTGATTGATTGAGTAAGGCTTAACGTCCCACCAACACATTATAGGTCATATGGGGACGGGTTTTTACGGGTCAAATGACCCAACCAACAGCTTTAAAGTTAGTAGCTTCTATTGTACTGAAGAATGCGCCATATGCCATACCTGATGCCACCAGTGACTCATATCAACGGGTGACTGTACAAGATGAAACATTATCAATGTTATTTGCAGAAGTAATACTGACGAAAACTGCTTGAAAAGACTACCAGAAAATCATCGACGTCTGTAATATAACATCAATATTAAGAAGTGCAAAATACAGGCAGTTTCTGTGCCCTGTTCTGGTGGCTTAACATGGTGCTCGCTGGCGACTGCACATGCACGGCCTGGGTTCAATTACCAGGTACAGTCAAGTAATCCAACCCGAGATCACGAGCATGCTTTGAGATTAATTTCTTGGACAGGAAAGAAGGCTCGACAGTGTCCGCTATAATCTGTGACCGTTGGGGGTATATAAAAGTAGTGGCATTTATCATCAAGGCACGAATCTGTTAAAAATCAATGACAGCACCAGAGGCTAGGCTTGCCAGCGTCATTCACCCGAGGCTAGGCGGGTTGTGGTGACTTACAGGTCCACGCTGTGGATGGCTGGCTGCTATGCACAGGTGTGAAACTCAGGGTGACTGACCTGACAGATGCTGGGCTTAGGCTACCGGACACTGCTATTGAGAGTGTTAGCCTGGAGGCTCTGACGATACTGAACTCAGGTCCGGCACATGCCACTGGACTTGGGCTACTGGACATCGCCCTGAGGATGCCATCCTTGTGAGTCTGGTGATACTGGGGGCTTTGGCTCTGGTGGTTAGTTGAGTTGCGGAAGAATCCTGCGTAACAGTGATACGGAGCCCAGAGAAGCTGCCTTGTGTCATCTGTGAAGAAAGGAATTAAAGTGGGACCTTCTAAGAAAACTCTGTCAAGTCACTCACATCCCTCCCTTGCACCTAGTCCCTACAGTTACCTTGCAACACACAGATACATCGTATAACTGAAACCTAGTACCAGTTAGATGATCGTGCACGGAAACACAATTCATACAGACTTCCCGGCTCTTAGGGCAGTGCACTGGGCCAAAACTAACAAGGCCTCAGCACTGGAGAGATCATAGCCTAGCTGATGCCTCTCCTCCCTAAAGACACAGGTAGGCACAGGTAGTTTTTGTGCGGGCAGAAAAGCAAACTAATGCATTTTGGAAGCAGAAGATGAGACAAGAATCAGAAAGGTGAACTTCACCTAACATAGGCTTCTTCTAGTCAAAAACTGTAATAACTGATAGAACAAGCAAATCTAATTTAAGTATGTCCCACACGTAAGATAACTAAAATTCATATTGTGGTATATTTAATTTGTCATCAGTGGGCAGCAGTAGTCGTTATCTTCTGTCAGGTCTGTGTATAATCATCATTTGCTTGCCTACATTGTGGACTGGCCCTGTGGAAGCTTGTGAAACACTCCTAAGTGTGCCTCCTCAGTCAAGTGGCATGGTTTTCAAGCATTCATCAACACAACAAAAAATGCATCGCATTTATCAAACTTATCAGAAGTCACAAAAAGTGTCCGAGTCAATTGTAATATTATAATACTGTACAACCTACTTGCATCAAACATTACGTACAAAACAAAAATGCAACACTGAATTACTGATTCCCACTTACCAAGAGTTCTAATCTCCTCTACTGGTGAATATGGTCCAACAAAGTACTCAGTGCGAGAGACGATGCTCTCTGTGGCCGCTGCCACCTGAATTCTGTAGACTGTATCTGGTTTGAGATCCGTCAACAACGTCTTCATAGCAATATGCAAACAAAATAATTGCCATTTTCATTGTAACATCCCTAACATGCTTATTATTACAACTGTGTAAAGTGCCTCGGCAGCTTCTATACGATAATGTCACTGTAATCAGTAAATACCTAATAATAATAATAATGACAATGATAATAACTAAAATTCAATATATTTTACAATATTTCACGTACAACCGTGGCAAGTTTCAAAGCTGTATCACAAATAAACACACATAATTGTACATTAATATTTTTTAAGATTACTAGCGTGAAGGGACTGAGATTTAGTTATCAGCAGGGATGTGGAGCCCTCATTTTTTGCAAGACTCTTGACTATAGGTTAAATAATTCATGATTCCCGAATATGATTCTGGCCCGAAGAACCCGGACTACAACTCCGATCTCCCAAACTTTTGTGTGATAGTGTAATAAATGAGGCACACACAGAAATTATCGAGAATTTTTTCAGTACTTCCATGTAAATGTACTTAGTGACAGGATGCTCAAACAAAAGATGCACCACAGTGCACGTCAAAATTTTAATTGCAGAGAGACTCCAACTCCACATTGTTGATTCTGAAACAGGCAAGAGAGTTTGACAGTGTCCTCCATAATATGTGACTGTTGCTGCATCTAATTTACAACGTTATGGCAGAATACAAACGAGTATTTTTTTCCAAGTGTATTTACTATACTATAACGAAGAATGAATTAACCTCATAGAAGTCATATGAGTTGTTGACATCGTCAACTATCCTTTCATAGCTCTGAGGCTCATCGACGGCCTGGTAATGTATGTAGTAGCGATCGACACGATTGAACACTACCAGTGGACTCGCCCACTGGATTATGACAGAGTCTGTCGCATTACTGGCGACAGATACTTCTGCTGGCATACTCGGAGCTACAAAATACATGTAGAGAATGCAATAATACAAATAATACACATAATGCGTTCACTGCAGATCTGTAGAAATATCCGACTAATGATGACATAATGGCAGAATGACTACACACAAAAATTACCTTCTAAGTAAGTAAGTAAGAAAATTTATAGGGCGCTAATCTAACGGCCTAAACAGTCACGAAAGTGCCTAATCATTCTAACATGCCATAAAGCTATTTTTGGCCACAAGCAAATAATTTTCAGTTATCCTTTCAGTTGACTATTCACATTCCCTCCGTTACCTTTTACCTTGTGGGCAGGCAGCTTGACTGCACAGTACTGAGGCTGTATTGGTTCTGCCCACAAATCTTCTTTGGTCTTCTGCTGTTTCCAGCAAGTTTCCAACAAACATTCACTTGACTCTTCATTCCATGCTGTTCTATCTTTCAATCATAGTACATAGATTCTACTTTGCATCATATCAATAATAACTCTCTTCTTCTCCTGTCATGTCACTGCATGCCTACACTAAAACTACAATATGTAAAAGACTGTGTCGTTGCTAGTCACATCCCAGTAGCATTCACATGCTCTATCAAATCATGACAAATAAAACAGCACTAGCAAATACAAGAAACAACAAACAGCATAAGCTGTGAAGGAAAAGGCAGGTATGCTTCATTCCGTTAGCAGATGAATGCGGGCTGTGCAGGTAAAACTGTGAAATCCCTTGAGAACGCATGCCATACCTTAGAGGTTTGTTCATGGCGAGGCGCTATACAAATCCACGTTTACCTTACCTTACCTTTATTGGCGACAGTATTTACAGAACCTATTATCACTACATTAGCTCTAGTTCCATTAAAGCCATTAACAACAGCAACCGACATTAATAAGTTAACACCACAAAACCACAGAAATTAAATGTCAGGGCAAACCTGCTACGTCAGTGAGTACTGGGTAGACGATGCTAGATGGCCCAAGCCCCTTGCTTGTGTAACCAGATATTTGTAAGTCATATGCTGTGTAAGGCACTGCCACATACATATGCACATAAAGGCTTAGACCGCAAATGACACATTATCACATACACTACATCACATCCATTCTAAAGGACTTGCACAAGATGCTTGTCTGATGCCACTTTGACTTCATGATTGCCGACTTTTTATGTTCAAGACAGTGTATGGCCTGACACTGCCATGCTATTTGATGAACAGCAGACAGTCGCTAACATTGGAGGCCAACTAATAAGCCAACTACACTTATACCACACATTCACACGTTAGCTGTTGATCAAAACTAACCTAAGTAACAGGTTTTCTGCAGTTGCCGATTCATGGGTGTGGAATACATTACCAGCTTTGTGGCACTCCGTGGATTACGCATTTTTAGGTGTCCATTAAGTATACGTGTTTGGTTGAGTCTGTGCTATATATCTTGACCATTTTACAACAAGTAAGTTGATAAACATGACTAAAAACTAGCAATTTATGCATTCAAGAAAGAACTTCCGGCATAATTTAAGTACTCATGCATGACACCAAAAAATATTGGAGACATAACTGATCCCTTTAAAATGCACGATAAACCTGTGGTGTAAACTGGCCGGTTTGAAGCCTTGTTCAGCATACTTTACACAGTTTACACTAGTTTTAAAACTCCACAATGGCAAAATTTCTGCTTCCCTACAAAGCAGTAAAAACTAGCATCTGAAGTTAACTACAGCTGCAAGAGAGAGGTGACAGAGGCTGTTCTCAATAAAATGATGGACATGCTGCACAAATCATTCCTAGCCTCGCAGACCACAGCTCTCACGCAAGTTCTTCTTGTCCAAGAACCCTCATCTTGCCTTTTTAGCCTCTTATCTAACCCACGGGATCCCTCCATTACAACTCGATAAAGATTCGCAAACAAATTTCCTTGCCTACCCAGCCGTACGAAAAAATATCAGACATTTATTTCCTATGCTCTGTCTCACTATCAGACTTCATAGCCATTCAGCCATCTATTTTAATATTGTGTTCGTTTTTTAAAATTTCATCCACTTTTTTGATTGCAGTTGCACATATTAGTTTATTCATTGCATTGTATATTGCTTTTTGTTTGTTTGTTTACCATGTGTTATGCTATTTGGTCTTATGGCCACAAGATTGAATAAGATTGATTGACTGAGTAAGGCTTAACGTCCCACCAACACATTATAGGTCATATGGGGACGGGCAAGATTGAATAAACACTACTACTACTACTTTAAGTCACCACAGACCAACAGACCAACAACAACTATAACACAACTGAAATTACATAAAATGAAATACTGAAATGACAGTAGCTCACTGAGTCCAGCAATCTGGAAGGTGTTTGTGTGACCACCAGTAATGTTAACAGAAGTTTTCTCTTCTTTGTATAAAATGTACAGCTGATAGCCAAGCAGTTTTCCGTTTTCCCGTTCCGGAGCAGCCCATTTGATTGTCACTGCCGTGCCGTTGCGGCTCAACACATGCATATTACGTGGAGATGACGGCACTAAAAAGCAAACAGAAAATAAAGTCTAAGTATACTTTTGACCTAATTATGGTACAACAGCGACACAAGGTAACAGGATTAAAGGCCACAGTTTTACTTTCATCACGACTATTACTATGATAAGCAAAGACCAATGTTACGTGAACATTTGCCACCATTTAGTTAAGCGGGCATTCTATTCTTATCAAGGACATCAGCAGTTGTGATAACTGATAAGTAAGAAGTATTACTACAGAATGATGATAGTAAATACATAGATAATTGACAGCTGCCATGTTCACTTGGGTTCAATAACGTGTCAACATGTGTGCACGTCAACATGTTTTGGTTCAACTGCGCCTGCCGCTTTGCCACCACCGAGTTTTTTGTGAACACCACCGGTCAACAACACAGGATTCGAAAAAGATTCGACAGTAAAGAGTAGCAGCATATCGCCACGGAGATTTTATCGACACATGTCCGTTAACAAAATCTGAAAGGCACATTGCAATCACTCTATGATGTTGAAGATGTCGTACTCAACTGAACAGTGACTACAGCAATTGCAAAATGAAAAAATGACCCAAAATGGACAGTTTAACCAGTTAACAGAGGTGTGAACTCCTACCACAGCTGTGATGACAGTAACCGTCACTTGTGTTTTAGGTGCTGTGTACAAATTTTCTTTCTTACTTACTTACTTACTTATACATTTACTTATGTTATTAATGATATAAACCATAGTGATTTTAGGGCTGCTTTAAAATGACACATTTATCACACCACGGAACAGACAGGCAAGTGAACTGATTTGAAATGACACATCAGCCAAAAGAGCAATACAAATCAATGAAACAACAACAACAAACTTGGCATTTTATGGCCCTTATTCTAAGACAAAGCAGATAACTAGTACCACATTCACTTCTTTACTCTTTGTAATCTTCTCCATATTACTATGAACCACCACATGTTTCACTAAATACAAACTTCTCAACTTTATATATCAACTACCTCCTTCCACGATATCTTTGACCTGGTTCTCGGTTTAACACAGTCCACTACATCCCCAATATCCCTAACTCACCCTTTCTAAAAATCACACCAACACGATAAAATTACAATGCAACAAAAGATTAATCATCACCGTCTTCGTCCGTCTGAACAGTAAATTCTGTAAAAGGCCCTTCACCAGCTTCGGTAAATGCACTCAGTCTGACAGTGTAGAAAGTGTGTGGCTCCAATCCAGTAATGTTTATAGTCTGAAATAATCAATCAAAAATCTATTATGCAAATGAACTATAGGAAACTGCAACATAGCAAAACAAGTTAATTCCAGTGTAATAATACTGCTACATAAAATGGCATAGCCAGATCTAATCTATTCTAATTAATGTGGGTATTTTCAGAGGCCCATTAGAGTTTCACAAAGTAAATGAAATAAGTGATTGTAAAAAATAAAACGCATAGTTTCTCCATTCATATTCTACCTTTTAATACGTTTTGATTAGACTTAGGCCGACTTGCACATCGGACATCGGATATCGGCAACATTGAAGCTAAACTGAACAGCGAGGAATTGGTAGTCAATGTGCCAATACCGATGTTGGGAAAAATGAATGTGAAAAACTGCAACACAGTTTTCGCTCTAATTATGCTTAAACACCATACTTTCATCATATAAACTCACATTTGATAAACAACAAGCTTTCTACAGTTTATATATGTGTGCAAATGAACAAACATAGCATGCTGCTTATGCGTTTAACAGCAGTTACGTCAAATAGAAAGAAAACAAAACACACATACAATGTGCAACAAATAAAGCAACCTTGACAGTAAACAGCAGTATCGGTATCAGCCATTGGAATTTCTTTGCCTAAGTATCGGAACATCAGACAACTGAACAATTTATGCCAACGGCCTACTCTTAATTTTAATGTAAGTTTGAGCTACATATGTACTGTATGCATTTCATTAACTTTCATGTGACGTTATAATAATTACTGATCTGTAGTTATTCAACATAAACTTTCACTTCAGCTACTGGACATCTCTGTGTGCACATGATATCGTCCACTGTATGAAGTTAACAATTAACGATGCAGACATGATCAGAATATGGCTGGTTTAGACCACATGGTAATAAAAGACAAACATACCTCTTGTTTAGGGTTATATATCGTCCGTTTCTTTGTCTCAACGATCTCATCATCAGTGTAGCTCAAAATATAACCACCCAGAATGCCATTCCAGCTCTCGACAGGTGGTGGCTTAAAGTCAAAACTGATAACACGTGCTTGTACAGATACCAATGTACTGTTGACAGTTGGTTTTTGGCTTGGAACTGTAACACATTAATACAGCAAATACTGCAAGTAGCTCAGCTATCGCAGAGAGACTGCGCTGCAGAGTGGGTTAGTTATGGCCAAAAGTGGAAGACAGGAACTGGGAGACAATATTTACGGACATTACCGTAAAAATTCGAATATAATATGCGCAAATGTTACCAAAAACAGAGGTCCGTTAGCCGGAGTGCTTATGATACATGTAAACTAAAGAAATGCATATTTTAGTTCGTTTTTCTCGTCAAACAGTCATTACATTGCAATACGCGTGGCGGCCAACACGTTGCAGCGCAGTAAAAACATTTACATACATCACAATAATGCAACTTTAAAGATGAACACGAACATTTCAGACATGGGTAAGTTTAGAATGCAACAGTATGTTATTTATACCGTCCATATCGGTAGTGATCCAGTCAGACTGTAGCACACTGTCGTTGTGCATTAGCAGCTGGAACTGATATTGTGTGTACGGCTGTAACTGATTAACAATGGTCCACACATCACTGGCCGCAGAAATATGACTATCAATCCACTCAGCAGTCTCATTATTCCTACAAAGACAGAGTATACGATTGAAAAAAAAAATATCTGACGTCACTGAAGAATATGTCACAAACATTACATTAGGGACCTGCGAAGCTTCGAGATACGATTCGATTTCGAATCGAACTTCCGATTCGGGATTCGATTCGTAGTGATGATCCAATTCGAAATTTTCGAATCGTCCGCACCGTCAATCGACCTTTGTAAAGAAACGATTGGCGGTAGTTAAATTTGCGCTTAAAGTCGAGTTTGGGAGTTAAATAATCGTACAACGGCATAGTTTGACGTGTTTTAGGACTGAATTGAAATGAATAACAAGTACTCAGTTGCGTGCATCACTCTCGTTCGTGACAAATACAAAATAAATACCGATGGAATGGATTAAATATTAGCTGGTATATACGGCCGATTCGATTATTCGATTCGAAATCGAATCGGACGGCCGATTCGATTCGAGATTCGATTAGAACGCAAAAAAAACGATTCGCAGGTCCCTACATTACATGGAACAACTTGCATAAGCAACAAACCCAGATTAAAATCATTACTGTGTAATACATTACATAAATACACAGTTAAAAACTTGTCTAAATCTATTCTGATGGTTTTTATCTGACACTGGTATCTGCTCGACTAGCACAGTGAATAACAGCCAACATACGCAGTTATTGCAGTCTTATATTGAATTGACAGTGAGATTAATGTTGTACAAAATACTCATCCACAGTGCAAACTATGAATTTCATTTAATCTTAATCTTAGATGCTAATTTCACAGTATTATGCACTCTTCCAAACATCATCCATACTACTAGATGAAGCCAGCATTACGACAGTAACATGTGTAATGGTTAAACCTCAGCTTAGCTGGACTGTTTGCCTATCATATACACAACAATGCTGGCACTGCAGTGATGCAAAACAGCCTGTCACAGAGGGTTTACAGACGTTTCACAGAGTACCATATTAAATACTAAGCAAAGAACACAGAAAAATCTTAATCTCTATACAATCAGTTTCTTCAGCCAGTTTCATAGGGCAATGATTGCAGACTAAACTAGAGATAGAAAAAGCCACTGGTAAGTTCATGCGTGTATGTATAAATGCAAATGTGTAGTTGGTCTATTACCTAAACTGAATTGTATATGCTGAAATATTCTGCTGCAAAATATCACTGGAGTTTGTATTGTACAGAGTTTCATTGGTCCAAGAAATGTTAACTACTGTAGCATTCACAACTGTAACATGTAGAGCATCTGCAAACACAAAACATGAGCCAAGTGTATTATAATGTATTTAATGTACACGTACACATTACATTTTGTACTAAATTACAGAAAAATGGACAATTCACATTTTTGCAGATGCAGTTCAAATGGATAATGTTCAGCCAAAAATCAGCCGATTCAATACAGATCACAATTTGTACTAAGGGTCATGCTCCAAAAGACGGCAAAGTCGGCAACTCAATGTGGCAGTGTCTGTGTTCAATGCTGAAGCCATGTTGCAACTAAACTGGCCTCCTGTCATAACTGGTATTATTAGTTCTATGTTGTGGCCGAGCTGGGCGAATCCAGTGAATTAGGCAACTGGACCACTGACAAAGGCAGACGGATAGCACTGTTCCACTTACCTAATTGTCGACACTGGGGTAGGTAGGGCAATGAGAATAAAAACAGAAAACAGAATGTATAGATGTGGTTCACTCAATCAGCTTTCTGAACATTTGTGGAGAAACCCGGGTGCAAACTTACATCCAGGTGCGAGCGCAGATGTGGGTGCCACAATGAAGTCATGAACTGCATGTCACACATGCAGTTCATGACTTCATTGTGGCACCCACATCTGCGCTCGCACCTGGATGTAAGTTTGCACCCGGGTTTCTCCACAAATGTTCAGAAAGCTGATTGAGTGAACCAAATGCCAACTGCAAGTTGCAATTTGCACTGAACTATTTTGTGATGCTAAGGCCTGCCAAAGTTTCAGGTTACACAAAACTAATCAGCCTCCCTTTAGCTACCAGCCGTGCTATGGGTGTTAAGTCTATTGTCATCGGTTGCTCTTGGCCGTACCCACTATCCTACAGGCCATTCATCTGTGGCTATCAGCCATACCAACCTTAATTAGCATCAGGGATGTGACAAAGTTCGAATTCGAATTCGATGACATTCGAACTTCGAACATTTTCACCAGATTAGAAATTTGACGTATGTTTTGAGCACTTTGTTGTCGAATGCATATTTGTGGAAAAATCCTTGTTCTATGACTGATTTCATATGCACAGAGAGCCAGAGAGCCCAGACAAACCAGTTTTGTTTCTCAAATTCAACCTGTCACACAAACTACAGTTACATATGAATGAGCAACATAGTTTTTGCTCAGTGATATGTTACACAGTACTAATATAAACACTGATTTTACTGACTTTAGGAAATAACATATTGTAACAATCATGTAATTGACCTAAATCAGTGCACTACATTCCGACTTTCCACTTATAAAATAAACGAGCGTAGTGATGGCACGATATATCGCATCGTATCGAATATCGCGATATTGAGGCCGTATAGTGGCATATCATTATCGCGATAATTACCCCAGGAACGAAATCGATATTGCGCACAACTCTAATTAGGAATGTTGTTGCCAA
>Ga0209562_1000400_pt1 | contig 14965 bp, 11 predicted proteins | sample WorMetvacBELIZE2_FD_187399 | JGI IMG/M metagenome (GOLD analysis project Ga0209562, IMG submission 187399) | Marine gutless worms symbiont microbial communities from Max Planck institute for Marine Microbiology, Germany - Olavius vacuus BELIZE.2... | ecosystem: Host-associated > Annelida >... | reverse complement strand
TGCCTTATTCACAATGCTATCTAGTATTAGGGTTAGTAGGGTTGGTAGGGTTAGTAGGGTTAGGGTTACCCTTACTGTAACGGTTAGGGTTAGTAGGGTTAGCATTATGGTTAGTGTCAGGGATAGCGTTAAATAAGTACCGTTGTGAATAAGGCACCCACTTCTGCACAATTGCCTTTGAATACTGCGTAGGACATAAAACAAAATCGGTGGACACAGTAAATTGGCGAGGAGTACTGGATGGATAAGCACGATAAGTTTAAGCACCAGATTATTAAGAAGTTTTCTCATGCATACTTTAGTTGTTATCTAGATTACCCCTGCCAGTGACAGAGTGTTTGCTTATGTCACAAACCACCCTATTAGATGTCTTGTGAGCTGTGTTTCATCTCTTCTGTTCAGGAATAGGGGGACCTGAGTAGGGTTCATATCCTAGGCCAACGAGCTAATCGATATATTGTGACATTTCATATCGCGATATCACGATACTTATCAGATGGGGTTTGTCTAGCGATACAGACGGTGGGTGGTGATGGGCGGCGCGCGGATGCGTCCACTTGCAGACACAGATCCGCCAAATTTTTAGAATCCATGGACTGATATGGATAATATTCCTTAGGTTTTCTTTCAAGAATTTTTTCTTGAAAACTGCTAAAAGACATCAGAAAGAGTAGTGTGGATGTTGTCACAAAATGTTACAGGGTCGCCCGTTAATTGAGCTGCTACAGTTGGTTAGCATTTTATCATACAGGTTTGTACTGTAAGTGTAGGTTAGAATTCAAAATTCAAATGCAAACTCGAGATTATTGCTAGGATCTGCTGATGTGGATAAACTCTGTGGACTGACGCAGGCTGCCGATTTACCGCTAAAATCAACAATTTATTTTTAGTCCTGTGTAAGTACAAGCTTTCCAGTGAGCCTGAGATGAACAGTGTACATTGCCCCTTAGCCCCCAAAGGGTGGCTCAAAAACACAGTGTCCAAAATTTAAACAATAATCTGCGATAATGTCGAAACGGTACAAGATAGGATGCCATTTAGTTTTAATCACTAATATGAAGTTGCATACAGGCTTTCGGTTGCTACTGACCTCGTTGAACTTGAATGGCGTAATAGCCCTTATTTTGCGTTTTTCACCTTTCACTACATCACAGTGGTTGAAGATAGACCAGTAATGTCTGAAAATGTTGTCTCCCACTCCCAGTCTTCCACTTTTGGCCAAAACTAACCCATCCCGCAGCCCGCTCTCTCTGCGATAGCTGAGCTACTTGTTACTGTTACTGGTAATTGTGATCATGAATATGAAATAATACAATTGTTGTGTCTTTGTTACTGTGTCATACTGCGTACTTTACCTTATTTGCTGCTATTCTGTTACAGCTATAAGAACACATTAGATAACACTACTTGTTTTACTACTTATTATATTAGAAATACATGTGTTTCACTCCAGGTTTAATAATAATGCCATGAGCTTCAGATGGGTAATAATAGACATGTTTAGCTCTGACAGATGATATTTCTTATATTATTGGATATGTGAACTGTTTTTGTGTGTGGTGTTACAGTGTTGTAAAGGTTTTTGTTTGAAGAGTTGTGAAACGTATCTGTTGATCTGCCATCAGTGTTTCACTGTTCCATATATAAGACAGTCTGATAGTCATTCGGCGATCAGCTGTCTTGTGAAAGTCAAATCTGCCGGTAGTTTCTGTCTCATGATGTGCTGAGTGCCTGCTTGAGCTAGCAACACATTCATTGAAAGGTTGCTTGGCAATGGCTCGAAACATCCCACCTGACCAGGTTACAAAAGTTTGTGTTGTTGTATCTATTGTATTGGTATTTAAATTATGTCAAGGATTTGCTTACTGTATCATGGGTGAGACTAAGTGACATAGTTGTTACTGGTAGTGAGGATGTAAATGTTAAAACATGGCATGATTACATCAGTTAGCACCATTTTTCTCTCAGATGTCACCATTTATGCCAGCTGTTGTAATATGGTAGTTTGTTAGTGTCGTATCCAAGTGATTGGCTATTACACCAGTGAGCTTGAAGAATTTATCTATAAAGAGACCCGAACGTGTTTGTTTGCGTCTTCACAAAATGTGATATTACTGCTTTTTCAAACGTATTTTCATCATGTAAGAGAATAAATGGTGCCTAAACACAAAAGGCACTAAAGGCACCTGTACTGCACAAGCTGCATGGTTGACAGAAACTGGCGATTGCTTGCCACCTGCAAAATGTGAGAGTGTTCGAGATTGCGGCATTTTGGTTCATTGTTTGGCTTTTCCCATTGATGACACTTTGCCATTTTTGTGGGAAAATATTCCGTTGTAGATATTCATCAATGCTAATAGATATTTAGAACATACTGTATTTTGTAGAAATATGTCTGTACAGAAGAAGTTGTTGAAGATTGCTTAAACTTTGTGTAACAGATTAATCTGAAGTTAATTCATGTATCGAGCAAGACTCATGAGTTCCTGTTTGTGCCGTCAACCACTGTAGCCACCATTACACAGCATGTATATGATAACTGGCCAGAAGGTAATTTTACAAGTTGTATCGTTATTGTCAACTGCCATTTTTTCACTAGTTAGGTAAAGTTTCATTATGGATGGGAAGAACAAAGTTGAATGGCCACACAAAGTGGGTTGATGACATCATGGATTGATGCAGAGCTCGCATGGAAAAGCTGAGCTAGGTTGAGACAGAATCAATGAAACTGGATAATTAAAGAAGCACCAGACTGGGACTAACTTCAAGGTTAATGATGTAAGGTATAAGTTTTATTACACACTGCAGTCCAGCAGGGCATTTCTGACAGTTGCGTAGTTATGAAATACATAATTCTGAAAGTACAAATATTTTGTCTTCGTACTGTTCCACTTATGACGTTCTGATGTAATTTAGAACATCTGAAATAAAGAACTTCGTGAGTAACTGTTGGTTATCCATAATAAATTCCTGCAATGTGTCTGCAACAAACATGTGCATACGACATGCACTGCAGCTTTGCTTTATTGCTGTTGCTGCACTTTGGCATCTAGCATACGTATCACCTACAGCTCAGACAAACTGCTTTGCTGTCAGCAGACCACCATCAGGTGCATGTAATGTGATACTTGCCTGTGCTAGTGCCTGTGTCTGTTCTGTGTGCCCACCATCCCTCTGCAGTAACCAGATCTAGTGCTGTTAGGCACAGCAGTGGCAGTGTTGTGTGTGTGTGTAATTAATGCACCAGAACAGTAGTTGAGCAGACTGCACTTAAAGTTAAGTGCATTGCACAGACAGCAGTGCCAAGAAAAATGTTGTAGTATGACCAAGTCCATCTTATAATGAAACACATTATAGCTACACTGCAGTTGTTATTGTCAGTATAATTTTGGTACATTTCGTGTCGCTTTTAAATCAAATTATGATAATCTAAAAGTCCATGAAATGTTAAGAGTGATTAAAATGTGCAGTCATTTAATGCATTATGTATGCACTTCCCTGCCACAATGAGGCTTGTTATTTATGTGACCACTGGCATCAAGCATCAGTGTTTGATGATGTTGCTGTTCAGAGTGGCAGAATGAGGAGATGCCGTCAGTTAATATTCTGCGACTAATTTATCAAGGACGGTTCTTGCACGACAACGTAACTCTGGGCGGTGAGTGTGCATAGATGAACTGTTTTTTATATATGCATGAGTCCAGACTGCAGACTTCGTACGGTAGTAGTTATCTTGGCATTATTAGTGAGAGTTTTTACTTTGTTAAACGGGGTGCCTGTTGTAGAGAAATATTTTCCAGAAACACAGTGTGATGGTTTGATCGAAACTGCGTCTTTGCTGTGCTGTGACTTTTTTCTTAAATGTGTTTTATTAATAACAGAACTAGCTGTAATTATGGAATGTAGGTGTCTTTGCATTCATCTCTCATTTCACATGTAGAAGATTCAAGATAGCTTTTAAAGGCAGTTCCACTGATCAAAATAAAATGTCAATACATGTCCTATGATAATTTCAACAGTGCTGTTCAAGTTTATATGTTTGATACATTACCACTGTAGTACATTAAACATTGAACTATATGTTCCATTATAGAATGCAATGGAATGAATGTATTAGGAGTTTGAGTGCTGACTGCTGATACTGTAGTTTTGGTCAGCATGTGCTCTTCTTAGTCTCAGATTTGACACAGAGCTAACACAGACACTCAAGTATCAGTTTTACCCACTTAGTATAGTGGACTGGAAAAGAAGCAAAAAGACACTGCTTCTGCACCATTACTCTTTAAGGCAGTTCTCCAAAGAGACTAAAATGCCAGACATGCCTAAGTTCATGTCAGAATGCACCATTATAAGTGCACAGTGCTATATGTGAAGCCAACAGCTTCCAGTAAGATCAACCAGTGGTGCCTGCAGTGGGTCCTCAATATTGAGTGGCATGACTTTGTCGGAAATGTTAATGTCTGTCATGTAACTGAACATTTCCCTTTGCCATAAGGTCACAACATCTTTCACTGTTTGAGCATGTGGCACAAGTATGGATGGGAAGGCAGATGCAAAGCAAATACCATTTGAGCCCATGCTGCGGAAACAGACGTGGTAACTGTATGTCGTGTTTTAGATGCACTTATTGACAGTCTGTAGTTATTTTTATGTATTCGCCGTTTGCTGACATATCTGTTATCGACTGATGCATTGTAGGTCTTCGCCTGCCGACTGGTAAAACAACCGTCATGCATCTGGTCGCTCGCGAACACCTTCCCGAGCCAAACAGTCAGAGTAAGTTGCAGTGTGTAAATTGAGGAACTTTACATGTAGCAGCGTGTTGGAGGCATTCGCAGTATTAGAGCAATTATTTTGAAAAGTGTTTCATTTGATCAGCACTTTAATGACAGTTTGTTGAAACTTGTTGTTATCTTCTTAATCACAGGTCTGATGTCGTGACCTTACACCACTGCACCACACACAGGATATGATTAGACAGCAGTGTTTAGAGACTCGGACTTAACCTTTTCGGTCATACTTCAGTCTGCACGATGCGTCCTTGTCTGGATGTGGAGGATGCGATGACATATGCTATAATTATGGATAGAACGCTGTTTAGGATGCTTACCTGTTTGACAGTCTGTGGCTGAGCTAACAGTCTCTTTGCATTGCTGTCTGTGGAACTGTGCAAGAAATTGTACCGTTTGCACAGTGAATAAACATGTTCATAATGAGTGACGTAATTGTGGTGTGGCGTTTGTTTAGGTGAGATGAAGAAGGACAAGAGTGTCGAGCGTGGCTGTTCCAGTTGCTGTTCAGTGCTGTGACTGTTCTGTGGCATTTTCATATATTTCATCAGTCGATCAATGTTCAGAACCCATTTCAACTCATCCTGCCAAATCTCAAGCCCGGTAGTGTTCTTCAGTGCGTATATCACTTACGGGCGAAGCTGAACCCACTTTAGGAAATTCTCACCATGTAATGAAGATTAACATTCATCGATTTCTCATTCTGTTGTGACAACATACATATGTGCACATTATTTGACAGATGACTGCACACTGCACAGCAGTCGGACATTGTGTATATGTATTTATTTCATACTATTAAAGGCCGTAGGCCTCTGTTGTATAGATTTGTATAGATTTTATACCGGTTTTCGTTATCGTCGTTGCACGCTGCGGACTGGACTGCATGTACTGTTCTAAGAGCAACCAATATTTATCCACTGTAAATGGCAAAGTATTGAAACAGCTGATGTTACGGTTTGCTGTTCCTTGCCAGTTCGTGTAATGTTGCAACTGTCTGTACAGATCCCATTGCTACGTGTGCAATCCCCACTGTGCAGTTTTGGCAGTCTGTGCATGGATTTGTTGATCTGATGTGAAACTGCCATCGTCATCGTAGGTTGCTTATGTAGAAGATACATATCCATCAAAGATAATTACTTTAACATGATGCCGCATTGTGGCAGTATACAGAACATAGCAGATTGTTGACTCTTAAAGCTTCACTCTTGACATTTCTTCAGTATTATTCCGTTCTGCAACAAGACGCTGGCTAGTGTGATCATGACATCACTTGAACTTGGTGTTACAGGACGGTTGTGTCTGCTGGTTCCCCTGGTAGGACGCTGATCTGCTAGCTTCATTGCTTAGCCAGCTACTCCATTTATGATAGTGTATCTCACAGTTACAAGTACACTTCATGTATCGGGAATACAACAGGCACTTGATAGGCATAGATTCCAGTCACCACAGAAGCTGCTGTTGAATTATGTTTCCCATGTTAAATAAAACTACCTCGTTGAGAATCCTCTTCCATGGTACGACTAATTGATATAGCATTTGGCCAAATCCAGATTGTCATTCAGTATGTCCTGTACACCACTGAAACATTCTACACCTCGCAGCAACAGTAACCATAGAAGCCATCAGCCAGAAAGGTCATGCCAGTGGCATACCCACGCTAGGTGCGTCAGATATGTAAGCACCCCCTGCCGGGGAAAATATGTAATATGGCAATGTGATTTTTCAGTGATATGTACATAAAACCTAACGATACTGTAGATTGTACATAGATCAGCAGAGCAGGGAATTACGGGGCTAAGAAGAAAGCCGACAGATTGACACACCCCTGTCGAAAATTTCTGTCTACACCACTGGATCACACACTTCACCAGTTTTATGGGACACATGATGAAATGGATAATGGATCATCTGTGCTTCAACAGAATCGTGTGACAATGTGGGACTGTATGTAAGACTTCCTTACTGCCCGTGTGGAGTAAGACTGGTGGTTTAAGCACTAATCATTACTTGTTGAGATTACATCGATTTATCTCGCTGTTGTTTTCGTTCTTAGCATGCTTGTAATTGCTATATTCTATTGCATTATTGCTAGCAACGTTAGCAGTGATACTGTATAGTTGTGTTAATTAACTAGTGTTACGGTTGTACACTATTTGTGTATCATTGAACTACAAAATCTGAACTGCACGTTTATTTCTAGCCGATCATCCGTGAAAGTCAAAAATAACTGCTGTTTTTACCAGTATGTATCAGCTGTTCTGTGGCAAAAGCGATTTATGAAATCCAAATATTTGTCCTTGCATTTAGGCTCAGACTATGGCAATTGTGGCCAATCAGCAGTTGCCGTCAATTGCTAATGTGAACTCGTGAGTATGAATGAATGAATGAAAGTGCAATGATTAAAAGTGCGTTCGAAAACCGACTTAGAGCCAGCTTAGTGTAACACAATGCAAACAAATCCAGCCATTGAGCAAATCTAGCCCTTTGTCATACAGACTGAGATTAGCCGTTGAAGAATTTAAGACATAACAAGCGGCTGCGCTAAATTAAATACCCAGCAGTTCAGGTTCTGCGAATATTTAACATTTGCAGTAGTGTCCATTTTGAACTTTTCAAACGTTCGTGTTGCGCGAGTACTGCACTGCACAGATTTTCTTACGTTGACTATTGCATCTGCGTTGCGTTAGTTGTTACCGACCGAGATTCTTCAGTGTGCGTTGTTTTAAATACAGTGTATCTGATTTTACACATTCGTCTTGTTCAGCTTATAGGAAATATCGGAAGTTGGATTCCAGACTTGCTTTCTGAAGACCAGTACTGTGAAATTCCAGACCAAGACTTCCAAGAGCCGGTTGCACCAGTGACAAAATTTAACCCTCAGTTTCATCGGCTTTGAACCTATGGAATGCAAACTGCATTGCACTATAGTCAGTTAGCACCTAACCCGAGGTTGAACTGCATTTAACTTTAAGAGCAATAAGTCTTAAGATAAAGTGAATTTAGCATGCAGGCCCACTTAACAAATGAATAAATAACGGTTAACGTCAGTGCACTGTCAGCATCATTTTGGTAAACTAAAGGGCAGTTGATGTTGAATTGCAAGTAGCTTTGTTACGGTATGCAATGCATACACGCCGACGTTATGGTAACACCCACTTCTATATGGCCATGTGCTTGCACAGGCCCTGCCGGGCAATCCCATTTTTATCTGTTATAATCCACGATTGTGCAAATGCATCCAAAGAATTACATTAGTTAACGGGCGTTGTTATAAAATTTCATACTGCATTTTCATTATTGTGATACAAGTAAGCCGTGGAACAATTGTAACTGTGACCCACAATATATGACTGCAGAGATAATAATGCACTCATTCCAAGACTAATACCAACTACCAATGACTTGGAAGCCCAGAGACTCTGATATCTAAGATCAAGATTGTGTAAACTGAGTCTCAACACCAAGACTTAAGTCTGAAGAACTCCAACAGCCAGAAATATCATTGTTAACACGTATGCAGGACTAACAGATAACATACGAGTTGATACGACACAAACACAAACAGCATTACAGATGTGATAAACACACACATACATCGTATTTCCAGTTTCTATATGGAGATCCAAAGCGTGTTTTACTGAGTATTTGTAAGCATGATCATTGTAACTGTGAGTCGGACATAACGGTCTGGCTGCCACTGTCCAAGTTACGCATACATTGCAAAGTATAGTCAACAAACTGAACTTTTTCAACGATCCTTCGATGTCTCTCATGATGCCGTTCTGTACACAATAAAATACAGTAATACAGTACAGGGTGAATAACTTTAAACACAAAACTAGATGACTTTTAATGGCAATTTTCAATCACTGGAGAAGTGCATTTCAGAAAATGCCTGTGAACTTGACCTTTGACATTATTACCGCAGAATCTAATCAGTTCATGTTCATCCCGAACTGCAAAGTTGTAGAATTAGAGGAATTCTAACAAGTGGTTTATAAGATACAGTGTTAACAAACTTGAAGTACATGATCATGCACACACGTATGCATGGACAGCCCAAAAACGAGCCTACAGCACTTTTCTAACAGTGGTGGAGAAATAAAAATGCAAAATCATTCTGGAGATATTGTGGACAGTACAACTAAGTACAAGTCAAGTACAGATAGTCTGGAATTATGTGGACGGCAGTGAATCTATCTACGGACAAAGCGTTTAGCTATGTCAAGTAAGTGGGCACTTTCTAAGCACTCTGGCCAATTATATGCTGTCACTAATAGCAAATGCATCAACCATGCCAAATTGACACTGTTGTGCATCAAAGACGGAAATATCGCTCTGGTCATTGCAATTTCATTCGTTTGCAGACCATGTGAAGAATATCACCATACCTGCTCTTATAAAAATATATAGAATTGCAGACTATATAATCAGAAAGTAAGAAAGCCAAACCCGTATTCTGTGGTTTCAGTGAACTGATCAGTCACTAGTTTAGTACAAGTATGTTGTACTTCTGTTTTTTAATGTATAACATAAAATGCCAATAACAAAATCTCACGACAACGTACAGTCTCTGTGCCCCAAAAACTGTACTTTATACCAACTGGATGTAAGAGTATTGCAGTTACAGAATGTCTGTCGTTCACTTTGTTTATATTAAAACAGCCAAGCAGGTATACCTGTGTACATTATAAGGCCTTCAATCGATTTGCGGAAGTCTGGCAAGGAGTCTAGCTGGTCTGGTGTGTATCGCTCGAATACTGTCTGCAGGATAAATAATGTTGCGTATGAGTGACGTCCGTTGGTGATCCACTTCTGAGCAAACCTAAGCAAAGTGTCTGCAAATATCCACCAGTAACTTTCAATCATAGTCGGTTAAACAGTTTTATGAGAAGAAATGCAGAGTTGCGTGCAAATAACAGAAGACACTGGCTACAGCCACTGTGGATTTGCAACATAATACAGAACATAGTGATTATCGGCACAACTGGAAGAAGTTGGCTGTAAAAAAATAGTGACTGCATGTGACTAACTTATCTGGTCGTCACGTAATTGATCCAATGCAAGCTTCAGTTCTTTTTCACCCGACTCTCCATCTAGTATTTCTGTCAAATAAAATCAGCTACACTTCGAGTTAGTGCAAGTACACCATGTTGGAAAGAATCTATCTGGATATGTTGAACTATTGTTATCAATATGCGAGTGTTAATGTTCAGCTAATTTTCGCCAAAAGGGACAAATTTCACATCAACCTAACGTCATTTCTTACATGGGTTGGTTTGTATGTTAGCGAGACATTTAAAAAGTTATGGACAAATTTCAATAAAATATCTTGCAATTACAGACCGCGAGATAAACAATTAGGTATATTGGGGAATGATCTCCAATTAGTTTCGAGTTCATTTAACCATTATGGCAAGCTCCTCTATTATGCAGCTGACATCAGCTGCGGTTATCCCAAACTGACATTTCCCACCATGGTTTGTAAAAAAGTGAAATAGCAATGACCAGAGTGACATTTTCATATCCCATAACACAGTCAGCCTTAGTGGAGGTTAGCATTCTCTTGGCGTTTTATAGCTCATTTTGCAGCAGTCGATGGACTGACATGAAATTTTGAAAGTCTGCACGAAAGTGACTGAAATTTAGTGACATAATATACTGTAAAAATAGACAAAACAAGATTGCCTTCTAATCTAAGGCCGACCACCCGCGAATGCTTGCATTTAGTTATGCGTGGTCACTTCCGGTTACCTATTTACTGACACTTGGAATACTGATTAAAAATATATTTATGTCTTTCTCTTTCATTCACAACACAGTTACTGTAAATACTACACACTGCAATAATTAATCACTAAAATTTCTACCTTTAGTGATATTTAACACTCGTAGTGGTTGCTCCAGCGTAATCGCAAGAGAAATTGCCTTGAAATAATTCTTTTCCATGAGCAAATTGGATAATTCTTGTTCCCTGAAAACAGTTTAAAACACGTTATAACCTGTTTATGAAGTGATTGAAATATCAAAACATACTGAAAAAGTATTTGAAAACAGATGAAAAATAAGATGCTCCAAAGACATACTGCAGTATCTGGGTTTGTTTTTTCTCAGATTCTATTCTCTGCTCCTCTTCAGTGACATCCTGTGCAACAACAAATGCCGACAGATAATAATCAACAAGGCCAGAAATAAACAGATATATGATCTGACTGAACACAGTTGTAACATTCACCTTCATTATGTCTCCGTCTCTTTCCATTTTTTTCTGTTTTTTTTAATGATAATAAAATATTTAAATACTAAACGCATGACCTGGGATGTAACAAACTACAGTACGAGCCACATATGCAGACTGACACATAGACAAAACTGCGGACAAACCAGATGCGGCAGCTGACAAGACAGCACAAAACAAGACTGACAAGTATGCCAGGCTAGCCAAGACCCACATCTTCTCTCCATCTGCTATTGAGATAGCAGGTGCATGGCATGCCATGGCCATACATCTGACATAAGAGATCAGCAGCCGTATCACCACCATCACAGAGTACACCATCTTGTTCTAATGCCTCTCTACGGCTCTTTAGGGAAAATGCGGTCTCCTTCCAGAACACCATGGTCACCGAATGAAGCGCCGTTGCAGCCATTTAACATTACGTAATTGCAATATTTACGCCTACAGGCTTTGTGCTGGTGGGCCTTACAATAGTAATAATAATAATATGCACATTTCTATCACATTGTAAGATCGTAACTCATAGGTAGGTTTCTGTAGAATACAGAAGTAACGAGAGTATTAATGAATGACTCATGCAGTCTAGGCTTTATATTCACTGACAATGAGTTGCAACACCAGACATTTTCATTTCAAGTCTGCCAAATGCACTGTTCGTTCTGCACAATCAGAAGAAATGTTTCCCATCACTGCTAATGACATGACAAGAGAGGATAACTCTTCACACCCTTGTAATGATTAACGTTCACCTGAAACTCACCTGGGCTACATGACCTCTGACAGTCATCACTTTTAAAAGGTGAAGGCCACAAAGTAAACATATCTTATACACGGCAAATGCACTGAAGTTACTAGAATGCAGTCATGGTCAGTTGGCAACTCGTTGGGCCATGAATGCTGTCAACAAGTCAGACCACCCAGCATAATTACTGATTACTTAGAGGCTGGTAGCTGTGCTGGTATGCTTCATATTTTGAAGTCCTTCATAATAATGTATTAGCAAACAATAGTTAACAAATCACAAACATTTATTCCGTATTCGTGATGAGCAACATCTCCTGTGTACTTCTGATTTCCATGCAATTCGTCTTTGAGATAATACAGGGTCAACTTTTTAGCGAACGTGAACTCAAGTTCATGTTCGCTATTTGTCATCGGCCGTCCGTCCGTCTGTCTGTCTGTCGTCTGTCTGTAACGTTTGTGCGCCCTACTCAGGCGATTGAAATTTTCGGCAATATTTTTGCACCATATGGTACACTGGCCATCTATGACCTTTGTATAAAAATTTTACGAAGATCGTCCCAGGGGAACCCCTCTGTCGGGGGAGTTAAACACAAGAGGGGTAGTCGAATATTTTGGACCTATCGACGGCCATATCTCAGAAACGGTGCAAGATAGGAGGTAAGTTACTATTAATCACTAATAGGAAGTCGTATATGACCTTTCGATTGATACCAAAATCGGTGACCTTGAATTTGGTAAACCTGCGTTGCAGAATACGATCTGTGGCGGAATTTATGCAAGAGTCTTTTGTATTTTTAGTGCGTGTACAATGTCGTCGTAAAGAAAGTTCACGTTCGCTATCTCATCTCCTGATGAGTTTCTTGTTTGTTACAGCATACATATTAAACAGCCGTGAACAAAGAAAAGACTCAGACTGTAGTCCTGAAGGTCGACAGTCAAACATGAACATTACCTTCCAAAGAACCAGTGTTGAGTTGCTGGTACCAGTAATGACATGATCTTCTGCTGCATTGACGGCAAGTGCCCATACAGTAGCGTCGTCATCATCGCTGACTTCCAGCGATTTCACGCACTCACTCGTCTTCACATTCCACAACTTCATAATGCCACCAGAATCACTGCAGTAGAAGCATAAAAACAACGATCATTACTGACTGAATGTACCTTTAACCAGTATGCTTTCTAATCGCTCAAATAATTTTGAAGCACATTTCCATGTCTTCACGTCACTATTTATTTTACTAGTTGCTCGACACAAGTTGCACGCAAAGTACCGGTAGGCTACAGTAAAGATATGACATGAGCTAAAGAGAAAGGATCCACAGTACTCCAACAACTACCATCAGAATGTCACAGTAAAACTGTGAGCTATAACAGGTGCTACAATACATTAAAAAAATATATTCTGGCATACGTATGATCTGAGCCAAAAGAACACTATAATGCTGTCACAGTCATTGGTCAACTACTGTCCTCTGTGTGCAGGTTTGATAAACTTATACAAATATGATAGTAAATATGAACATTACACATACGTGGATTATGTAACGGATGAATTTTATTTAATGTGTAAACAGTTTAACTACTGACTGACACAAAATACTGTTAGTGTACATTTGTGTGGCATGTCAAGCAAAAAAAAGAGTCACCATCACTAAGGTGACTTAAGAGCCAATACATTAATGAAACCCATGACATTTAATAAAAAGTCGACTTGCCTAGTGTATGACAATAATACAAGAGCTTACTATGCATCATCAAATGCTTCTTGTCAACTATAATGGGCATTCAGTGCCACAGAAACTTACCATGACAAAATCTGCATTCCACGCACGAGAAACCGCAACTTCAGAACAGCACTGGTGTGACCCTGAAATGTCTATAAAAAAACAAAAAAATTCATTCACGTCACTAAGGGCTGGACTTAAAATCAAACAGCAATATGGAACAATAAAACATGTGATTAATGTGCATTGTTTATCAAACATAAACATGATTTTTTGCACAACTCAGGTACGAAATTACTTCACTGTAAAATGCTAGATTCAGCATCTTAAATTCTCTCTGAACGATCTGGTAATCACAGGCGCAATTAACTAATCCAGCAAACCGTTAAAAATGACTACTAGAATGGTTGCATGTGTCAGATCATGTGCACTATAAGAACCCATTCACTATTTTTTTCTAAATCAAATTTCTGTGACGCCAAAACAAAACTAACAAAACATGACGAAAATGAAACAGTTTATTGATAATCCACCAGGAATTTCTAATAATTCTGTAGCCTAATAAGTTTCATACCACAGTTCTCATCAGTTAAGTACTGTAATGTAATGCTGACGATAGTAATGCATGAAATATACAGATCACTTTCCTCACTTTTTGGGCGAGTGCAGATACAAACATCTGGAAATTAAGCTTTTTTTGCTATCCTCTTTTCCAGGCACAAAGCAAGTAATCCACCTATTCTACATGGCTTCTCGTTCAATCGTAGTCACAGTCTGATGGCAAAAGGCATGTATCATCAATCACTGCTTTTTGTGCAGCAATAATCTCAGTACCACTACTGCCAAGATAATACGCCACTGCCAGGGCTTCACGTTTGAAAATAGCAGGTGAGCTAAAAATCGATCTCGCCGGGACATCTAGGCGATCGATGCGAGATCGATGCACGATCATGATAGATGTCAACACTGACGAACCTGACCTTACCCACCAGCAACCAAGTAATTAAGTTCTATGTTATTGAGTGTCGCTAAGTGGAATTAACTGGGCTAAATGAGTTACGTTACACCGTACACAGCATTGGTAATTGGTTGTTGCTTCCTTCATCATGGCCCATTGTGATAGGCTACTGTAAGTAGAGTTTCAGTTTGTAACAATTTAATACTCTACTCGATCAATTAGCAGCGTGTCACGTGTACGCGAATATTTTGATTTATATCTTCCCTTTATTCTTGGTCCTCTACTATTTATCTTGTACACCACCCCTCTCAGTACTCTTATTTCATCACTCTCCTTCAACCACCACCTTTATTTATTTATTTAAAATGTAATTCGTACACAGAGTACACAAAGTAAATGATGAAAAGAAGAACGAAAATAAAAACGATTATGAATATGCTAACGTGTGCCAATAGCAGTCAACATACAAGCAATCTGCTCTCGACTCCACTCACAGTCAGGAGTG
>Ga0209562_1000399_pt1 | contig 14976 bp, 12 predicted proteins | sample WorMetvacBELIZE2_FD_187399 | JGI IMG/M metagenome (GOLD analysis project Ga0209562, IMG submission 187399) | Marine gutless worms symbiont microbial communities from Max Planck institute for Marine Microbiology, Germany - Olavius vacuus BELIZE.2... | ecosystem: Host-associated > Annelida >... | reverse complement strand
ACTTCGGGGAGCAGCATGAATCGTGCTCTGCAGTGACTCCCTTCTTTTCAGAATTTTTTGGAGGAACGCGGTTTCGAGAAAGTGAAAAGAGGGGTATCGATTTTTCCGCTACCCCCGTGAACGCGTACTATGCAACGGTCTTAGGTCTCTTCTTTCCTCCCCTCGGAAGATAAGACACCCCTGAGAATAGTGCATCCCAATCCCGTTTGGGCTTTCTTGACGCGTTAATGTTAAAGTGTTTATGATTTTTCTTGACAAAATCTTAATTCTATAACATGCCGTCCCTCGTCGTGACCGGTTATTTTTCTAGTTTTATACAGTTAATTGAAATTAAATTTTTTGTTTTATATAATGTATTTGTAATGGTTTGATCAATATGTAATTAATATGAGTGAAATTACTCAATATCCACACATGCAAGACCAGTGTTCTCTTTTCTCCATCGAGCCTCAACAAGGCCCGCTACCGACTACAGAGATTCTTCCCCTGTCGAAAATGTTAGAAATATCCGAACAAGGTATGCAAGGGCCCTCTTTCTCTAAAAAATTTTTCCCCTCCGTCTTAAATCAAGAGGAATGGCCAAAACCCACAATTTATTTATTCAAAGCATTGTTCATTTTTTTAACTATTCCAATCTTGCCTTATATCGCTTATATCTATATCGAAGTAAAACGAGAGCAAAGGGAGATCGAACATGCTAAAGATTTGATACAAAATCCTCACAAATTGAAAGAGACGATAAAACAAGCATATAAGTGGGGACTCTGCTGCGGAAAGGTTGCTCCTTGCTGGAATGAGATCTATCAGAACAGAATCGCTGCAATGCAGATAGGCCCATATCAAGAAAAGATAGACCAATTGAACTTAGAGTTACAAGATGAACTCAGAGGGTGGACAAAGGCTCTGCATCGTCTTTGCCAACAATTGCCTAAGGAACAACACTACGATTTCTTTTTGCGCGCTACAGAAGCAGTGGAGGAACCATACGGAGGGAAGCAAATTGAAGAAACGATTTCCTTCGTAAAGCAATGCCTATATTCAGAAAATGCGGAGTCCGCAACCATGTTAGAACAACAAGGAGTCCCTGTTGCCCAGGGTAGTAAATACCTTAGGCCTGTACTCCCTTCATATCAGGACGCAACCATTCCCTCCTCCGCTGGCCGCACCATCATCTTACCCCCTCTCTCCAAAATAGCTAAAAAAGTACGGCGAATATTCAACGAGATGGAAGATCAAGGAACGTGGGCTCAACAATTCCTATGCCTTTATGGATTGAATAAAGAACAAATCAGGGAAACTTGTTACTCCGACCTAGCCACTCGATGTTTTTTACTTTTCTTGTCCATCTGTTTATTTCCTCTTGTGGTATGCACATCCATCATCGCCTATATCCAACTTAGAAATTTAAGGCCATACCTTCAATGTCTCAAGGAAGGGGATAAGTGGGTGAAGGAAAATATCCATACACTTACGGATGAGATCATTAAATATATTGCAATAGAGAACACGAAAATCCAAAAACAGATCAGAGAGAACGGGCCCGAATGCACCGAAAGATCTTTTGATCAGCCGTTCTGTCTTGCAAACAATGATGATGAACTTTTGCAAATCTACCAAAATCTTAAAAAGCAATGGAAAGATTCGCTGCCCGGGTTTGCACCTCAATGCATTAGAATAGTCGGTGACTTTGCCTCCTTGTTCGATGCGCATTCTCTCCCTGCAACAGACAGAGTCAAGCTATATATTACTATTTGTCAGGAATTATACGAGTATTACATAAAACTCCGCCTAGAACACAAAAAAGCGTTTGATTCGGAGATTATAGCCCAGCTCTGGTGTCAATCCATTTGTTCCATTCTTAAATATATCCTAACAGGAGAAGAGTATGAACAACTTGATCTTCCTCAACAAATGTCCTCTGAGACAGGAGAAGAAAACCCCTCCCTTTCTGTAGAGGAGATCGAACAAACTCACGCACAACAAACGAACGATTCTTCTATGGAAAACGAAGCAACTGACGACGCAACACTGTCTAAAGAAAAGACGGTCATTCCCTTGTCTAGGGAGGAGGTCGAACATATCCAACAATATGTCAAGTCATGCACGGAACGATCCACCTCGCCTTTAAAAAAGCTTCCCCGACCCAATGGGAAGCTCCATGTGGCATATATTGCCAATGATTCAACAAATAATTCAGCCAGAGAGACTTGAACACTATGAGTCATAAGACATCCACCATACTATCCGAACAAACATCCCCCCCTCAAATTGCGATTCAAATCGAAGAGAAAGAGTATCGCTTTACTGTATCTATTCATGGCAAGACCCCTTCCAAAGAAACAGCGGATAAAGTGAAAGAAAATCAAGAGGCGATTGCCCAAATTCTCCGTCGTCTCATAGAAGACTATAAGGAGAAATATCACTTTGATCCTTCTTCTATCATAAGTATCACCTCATTTTATCTCCTCACCGAGAAAAACTGCTATCAACATCAACAACATTGCCTGTCCCAAAGTTTGGCCGCCTTCGTTCGTGGTGTAGAGGAAGGGGAAATCCAGAAGGGAGAAGGCAATCTCAGTCTATTGCAACATGCTGTTTTGTCCTCGAAATCATCTAATGAGGGGGATATGCAAATTCCTCTTCTTCCCAAATCATGGAACCCTAATTCTGAAGATTCAGATGGGAAACCAACCCCATTAGAAGAAAACGTGCGCAAATATTATCTCAACCATCATCAAAATCATCGTACAACGGCCGAAGAAAAGGATTTCGAAGAGCTAAAAAAGGCTAAATCCCTAAAGGATATCTTTCGATGTGCTAACTACCTCGATAAACAAACTTCTGTTGACTCTGCCCTGCAGACAATCGAAAGATTGGTCGATCCCAGACTTCACCTTAAACCAGAACATCAAAAATCTCTTCTCTGGTTCCAAAAGGAATTTAACAATGAGAAAGCAGTAGAAGCACGACTGGATAGATTACAGAGGCAACCAGGATCTCCATGCGCACACACAAAGTTTCAAGACAGGTTACATCTACGATGGCTTCAAGCTCTTGCTCGACATCTTCTTTTCTTTGGAGAGGCAGGTACCAAGTTGTGCGATGGCTCGCACAACTTAAAACAGCGTTCATTTGATGAGATTGTGCAGATGGCTAGCGAAGGGAGTTTAGAAGAATATCGTTGTAAGCACCAACAACGAGATCTGCTGGTAAAAGCATGGGATTCATTCATCGAAGAATATAAGACCGCTCGAAAACACCTTCTTAAACCACTTCGAGAAACATTGAGAAATTCCTACTTGCGTAATTTGAAAAACATCATGCTATCCCTTCTACCAGAGAATCACGTGGAAGACGAAGAGAGGAGAGTGCATACTACTATTGAACAGATCAAGAAAAAACTCCTTGAAATAGATAAAGCAGAAGATGACCTAGAAAAAGGATTGCTCGAAAAAAGATTTGTGAAAAAAAGGAGAAGACCAGATAGGTGCTCAATAGAGGATTGGACCCCATGGATTCGACAACGAACTCCTCTGCTTTTATATTCTTGATAGGCCACATTTTCAGTAGGGTGATTTCTGTTATAAGTTCGCTAAATTTATAACCTTTTAAAACCGTAACACATACGCATTCTTGAGGATAACAACATGGGGGTAGCGAATCGGTCTGAGATATTCGGCCAAGCCAATGCTCTTTTGGTCGCGACCGGTAAACAACACTGACTGCATCCTATTCTCGTTCCTTTTATCAGTTTTCCTAAGGAAAAGGTTCTATCTCACATACAGGATTCCTCTTTCGGGCCTATTGAGAAATGGGGGGAGGGGATAAAATTTTTCAAAACTAACTTAAAATAAAATGATTTAAAAAGTATAATTCTTTCATAGATGAGTATAAAGACTATATAAGACAGTTGCATAACTTCCCTTAGAGTTTGTCATTGATCACCAAGCTATGTGGCACAACGAAAATAGAAAAGAGGAAAATATGTATAAGCAATTTATAATAAAAAACTTACTTAGACTGTAAATTCAGGGCCATTCGCTTGAATTCCCATGGTTTTTCACATTAAGTTGGTCAATCAGAGGTTATGCAACGGTCTTTATATTCAAATCCATATGAAAACAGGAATAAGACATGTTTGAAACACCCATTGATGATTTGATGTGTAAAGATCCTCCTTATCGAAAGTTGCTACGTATTGTGAATTTTGAAAGACTGTGGTGCGCCTTTGCAGGTGCTATTTTGTGAGGATAAAGGTCGTAAGAGTTATAAGAGACCGTCGCATAACTTCTCTTAGAGTTCGTCGTTGGCTACCAAGCTGTATAACAAAGTGGAAAAGGAAAAAGAGGAAATATATCCAAATCATTTGTAATGAATATCTTATGATGATTGCAAATCTCGAATTTCTCACTCGAATTCTTATGACTTTTCACATAAAGTCGACTAACCAGGGGTTATGCAACGGTCTTGTTATCATTTTGAATCGGGTTTTGAGGCTCTCGTGTTACAGTGAATGGGAGATTTAAGCGATAGAGAACTTGAACGTTCTTTTAGAGAAAAGATTTCAGGGAAATTTTTTGCGGTTTTCTTTGTGAAAAAAATCCAGATCACACCTAAGATCTAAAATTGAGATGAAAAGATTAGCTGAATTATTTAGAGAATTCAATGCTCACCTGAAAACACAAAAACTCATTGCAGAAGCATTCAGTTTTACGGGGGTTTGAAGCTGTTTCCGCTATTGGTCTCAAGTCTTTCTTTAAAAACCTGATTTTCTTTTTCTAGCTGAGAGCATTCCTGATTCCAGACAATGAGACTTTTTTCTAAACATAGAGTTTTGTCTCCTTGGGAAATTTAACAAGGATGACAAGAACTAGGGCTCAGCCAGTGCTGTTCACCGGTCGCGACCAAAAGAACACTAGCTAGGCCGCATATTTCAGACCGATTTGTCACCCCCGTGAACACACACACATTAATAGTGAATATTAAAATTGTCTCCCGCTAAACGAACCACAGCCCTCACGACATCTACAGCATCGACACCAACAGCCTTTACCTCAACGCAATCTCCCTGAGAAGCAGCTAACATCAAAATCTCAAATATCGACTTAGCGTTTACATCCATCCCTTGGTGTCTGAGGGAAACCCTGGACTTGAACGACTGAGCACACTTCGCTAGCTCTGTTGCTGGACGCGTATGCAACCCCTTGTCATTCATCACCGTGAAGCTTCCCTTTTCTGTGTGATCAGCAAACTGATCGGAGTAATCAGTACTCATTAGTACCACCCGACAGACAACAAAAACACATTTTAATCCGTATCTTGCGAACTACGACATGGTAGGTTGTCTGGAGTTTTTTTGCAATCATTCTTCTATGCAAACTTCCTTTCTGATCCAACTTTCATTTAAGGATGCACCCGAGAATTTAATTTTGCGCTGGACATTTGTCAATTTGACCGATAGCCTTGGGCCTGATGGTGCGAAATATGTGCTTTTTCAATGTTTATATTAGCCGTTTTGAGGAAGCATTTTAATTGATGTGACTATTCGTGAGAAGGGCTACTGCTTGTGCAACGATGTTGTGAAGAACGATAACGATCTCCTCCTCCCCTCTCTCATCTCTGCAGAGGGTCTGTGTAAGAGATTTTTTGTCAGAGGACGACCTCTTCAGGCCGTTCGTAACTTTTCTTTTTCTATCTATCCTAATGAGATATTAGGATTAACTGGGGAAAGCGGGTGTGGCAAGAGCACCCTAGCTTATTTGCTCACTGGTTTTCTCAAACCTGATCAAGGAAAGATCTGGTTCCGGGGACGACTCCTATCTCGTCGAAAAAAGAACCATCCAGATCACAGGAAAATACAATATCTCTTTCAAGAAAGTTCGTCCGCTCTTAATCCTTACATGACCGTTCGTGATAGCCTCCTCGAGCCTTTACATCTGATCAAGAAGTCCCCAAACGAAAAAGATCAAACGATTCGCGCCCTTCTCCATTCGGTGGATCTGCCTTCAGAATATCTCTTTCGTTTTCCTCATGAATTGAGCGGTGGAGAGAGACAGAAGGTGGGAATGGTAAGGGCATTGGTTTCATCCCCCCCCCTCCTGATTTTCGATGAACCGATGGCCTCTCTCGATCCTTCTGTACGATCCAGGATCGCTAACTTTTTATTACAAGTGAAGGAGGAATATGAGTTGACCTATCTATTCATTTCTCATGATCTCGCGATGATCCGATACCTCTCCCATCGAGTAGCAGTCATGTATCGCGGGTATTTGGTCGAAGTGGTGCGAACGCAAGATCTCCATCATCATCCTCTTCATCCCTATACTCAAGCTCTCTTCTCTTCCGATCTCTCTCTTTCCTCCCCAAGGGCCCCTCAAAGGGTTTCTAACTCTACTTTGTCCTCTTTTCCCCATCATGGCTGTCCCTTTGTGCAAAACTGCCCACATGCCTTCTCTCGCTGTTGGCGATCCCCCCCTCCATGGACACATCTTTCAGAAACGCACCACCTTTTTTGCCATCTTAGCGTAAATCAACTTGATACGATTAGAACCCATGCGCACCCCCTCTCAAAGAGACCTTGCCGATAAAAATCCATTCGCGGAGGATACCTCATTCCAATGATATAGGCGCAGATTTTTTTCTAGTCGGAAGCCTTTAAACCATTCGCACCGAAAATGCGATTTTCTCAGCACTTCTATGCGCAGATTAAAAACCATTTGGCAGTGATCACTCTACAACTTGAAAAGATTTTTCATTGAAAACGCTTCTTTATTCACCTGAAGAAAGTTACGTAATAGCCAAAAAAATGATCCGATTTAAGGCATTTAAACCTAGACATCAGGATTGTCCCAACTTATAATCCGTCGGGGGCGGCAGGACGCCTGAGTCGAATGCGTTAAAAGGCATAGAGAGGGGGTGCTGCGCAAATCGTCATAAATGTTTTTTCTAAGAAAATACATAGCATACAGTAGAGTAGCGAGTTGGAAGTTGGTGAACCTAACCTAACGCAAGGAAGAAGGGCCGTTAACTTGGATGCAAAAGCAGATCAGAAGCAATGATAAGTTAGAATGAAAGCTCGCTTTGAAAACTTCAGGGGGAGAATTGTGATCTCTTTGTACATTTGCGCTTCTCCCTTTGTTCAATGAGGGGAGGATCGGTAAAAAAGAGGGTCATAGCTGGTAAGGAGAAGCGATTTTGAGAATAGGTATCGGATGCCATATAAAGGCAATGGATCCATTGAGGGGGCATAAGATGGAGAAGGTTGCAGATCAGGGACCCTCCTTTAGATTCAACTTTCGTCATAATTACAGTATGGCGGTGATTTTCACAACAGGAGGAAAGGGATGGTATTAAAACAGCGTGCGGAAGTAGCTCCAGAAGAAAAATGGGATTTGAGCTCCCTTTATGCAAATATTCAGGAGTGGGAGAGAGATTTTCAGCAGTGTAGCAAAAAAGGAGAAAATAACAATCGTTGGCCCAAATTAATGGCATTTCAAGGGCAGCTTTCGGAAAGTCCGGAGAGATTATTCTCTTGTTTAGAAGAACTATTTTCTAGCGAACGCAAACTGGCTAAACTCTATGCTTACGCCCATATGCGCCATGATGAAAATTTGGCCGATCCAATTTTTAAAGAAAAATATGACCGCATTTCCCTCCTCTATCATGAATTTCAACAAGCAATTTCTTGGGTCTCCCCTGAGATTCTCTCTTTCCCGGAATCCCTCTTTGCTAAATATTTACATTCTTCCGTCTTAAAAAATTATGTTGAACATTTGAAAAAAGTTTGGCTACTAAAACCTTATACCCTTTCAGGGGATAAGGAACATATTCTTGCCCTGGCTGGACAATCTCTTAGCGTTTCCTATAGGACTTTTGGAGTATTTAACGATGTGGATCTTTCTTTTTCTGACATTGAAGATCAGGAAGGAAAAAAACATGAGCTCACTCATGGTACATATTTAGTCTATTTGCAGTCCTACGATCGTACATTGAGATGTAATGCATTCTTAACAATGCATAATCATTACAAACAGTTTGAAAACACTCTCTCAGAGCTGATCAATGGGCATGTGCAGACTCACCTATTCAACACAAGAGTGCGCGGATATGAAAGTTGTTTACATCAAGCTATGATCGGAAATCAAATTGACATACAGGTCTATCATAATTTGGTCGATACAGTGCGGGGACAGCTCCCTATCCTACATAGATATGTAAAGATGCGAAAAAATATTTTACAAGTGGAAGGCCTACACAACTATGATCTTTATGTTTCTTTGGTCCCCGAGTCGGATAAGAAATATACTTTTCAGGAAGCGTCAGAGATCGTATTGGACTCTCTTTCTCCTTTAGGAAAGGAGTATCAAGAGGTATTGAGAAAGGGATTTTATCAAGAACGATGGGTGGATCGCTACGAAAATGAACATAAGCGTTCTGGAGCTTATTCCATGTGCTGTTACGATAGTTGTCCCTTCATGTTGATGAATTTTCAGGGAACTTTTAACGACCTCATGACTCTTACTCACGAAAGTGGGCACAGCATGCATTCCTATTATAGCCATCGTCATCAACCGTATCACTACGCGCACTATCCCATTTTTTTGGCAGAGATCGCATCGACATTAAATGAGGAGTTACTCTTTAGGTATCTGATGCAAAAAACCGATTGCATCAAAGAAAGAGCCTACCTAGTCAACCGTAAGATGGATCATTTTCGCACAACTCTGCTGCGCCAGATGCAATTTGCAGAATTTGAGTTGCGTATCCATCAACTTGCCGAGAAGGGGGTGTCCCTAATGGCTTCTACCATTAAGGATCTTTACCTCGAGCTTGTGCGAGAATATTATGGCCCTGATCTAGTCATTGATCAAGAATTGTCGCTGGAATGTATAAGGATTCCTCATTTTTATGCAAATTTTTATGTTTACCAATATGCAACAGGAATCAGCGCTGCCTATACTTTAGCTGACATGCTCATCGAAGATCCAGAAAGGGGGATAGAATCTTGCTTTACTTTTTTATCGGCGGGAGCCAGTATTCCTCCTTTGGAACTGTTGAAAGGTATAGGAGTGGATTTAACGATCCCTGATCCCATCCTTCACCTTATTCAACAGTTTGATTCTTTAATAAATGAGTTTGAGTCCTTACATGAACAGTTACAGTCGCGTTAGAAGGGCAAACTTTGCAGCGGAGGTTAAAAAATCTATTTAGAGCTTCCTAGTTAGGTCCTTTGAGTCCTATCGTGCGAAATAAGACCGTTGCATAACCTCTGATTGACCAATTTAATGTGAAAAACCATGGGAGTTCAGGCGAAGGACCCAAAATTTAAAGTCTAAGCAAGTTTTTCATTATAAATTGCTTATACATATTTTCTTCTTTTCTATTTTCATTGTGCCACATGGCTTGATAATCAACGACAAGCTTTAAGGGAAGTTATGCAACGGTCTTTTCTCTTCCTAGCCGAGCTCTTTGAGATCTTTCTACGAGATGAGGTCTCCCCCCTCATTAGTTCTGTAATTTAGTATGCTTCGGGGGGCAGCATGGATCGCGCACTCTACAGTGTCTCCCTTTTTTTCAGAATTTTTTTTGAGAAACGCATTTCGAGAAAGTATAAAGATGGAAGGTCTCATGGTGGTTTGCTGGCTATAAAGAGAGAAAAGTATTGATTTATTCCGTTGCCCCTGTGAACGCGTACGTTGGTATGCAAAACCTCATTCATATGCTTGTATCATTTCTTTTTACCTTTTAAACGACGCTGCAATGCGATGACCGAAATAACGAAAAAAAAGAAAAGATCTCCGATACCATGATAGGATAGAGCGCAGTGAATCTAACTGATCAATCTCTATTCTATAGATTAATTGATCGCTATTGTACCAGCTCATATTGAGGCTGTGTTTTAAACACATAATGTAAGGGTAGTGTTTTTTGGCCAATTGGTGAATAAAAGAATTGCATTTTCCACATGGATAAACAAAAGTCAACACCTTCTCTCCCAATATTTCTTCCAACAATAATTTTGAAACGAATAACTCATATTCAGGATTACCGTTAGGCGCGTCAATCGATCCTTGATGAACGCCACGTGACACGATAGAAATCCAAGGAGAACAACACAGTTGTATGAGTTCTTTCCAAGTGCAAAGCGTTGAGGAAGGAAAGAAAGGCGATCGATGAGAAAATTTTTGTACCATAGCTAATCGTTCTCGTAGAGTTAGAGAAGAGAAGTGAGGAATAGAAAGAGGAGAAACAGCAATTAATGCCTTCACATGATAACGCTCTAACAAAGGAAAAATATAGTAATAAAAATCGATAGTAGGAGCATCAAAAGTTAAGCATAAAGTCGTTGGCCACTTGATGGCCTCCCCTGGGAACACCGTGGGATACCGACGAGAAACCCATTGAATGTGTCTCGCAAATCGGAAAAAATAACTTTCGCACTTTCCTACGTAACGATAGCACAACACGAACAACATCACATCGACTTGCGTTCCAACCACATTTTTATTTCACAAAAAAAGGCCATTTAATAGCGGACACCCGCACCTATCCAGCCACAATTTTTACCTTTCTTTACCGGTTATCATGACAAGATCCGATCAAACAGAAAACGAACAGAACCGTGGACATCGTGACACCGCTCATAAAACGCCCCCCCGTTTTCCACCCACTCTACGGCCAATGAAGGATTAAAAGCTCCTGAAAAATCAGAATCCACTCTTCGAAATGCATTTTCTCGGTCATAATTATGCCACAATATTCCCTTCCACTAAGCACATGCAGAACTGCAAATATATTCGCGCTACATCCTATCTATCCCGAAGTTGGACATGTAAAATAAGACCGTTGCATAACCTCTGGTTGGTCGACTTTATGTGAAAAACCATAAGAATTCGAGTGCGAAATCCGAGATTTGTTATCATCATAAGATATTCATTACAAATAATTTGTACATATTCCCTCTTTTTCTGTTTTCGCTGTATTACACATCTTGGTAGTCAACAACGAGATCCAAAAGAAGTTATGCAACGGTCTTAAAATAGGTGTGTTTACTTGCAGCTTTTTCCATTCCCAATTTCTCTAAAAAAAGAATGTACATGTTCAGGGAGTGTTGAAAAAATTGCATTTTTCGATGCAAGTGGTCTATATGCACTAAATCATCAACAGAGGGCTTTAAATTGCTTTCTTTTTATTTTCAGTGATTTATGATGTAGATCGGCCATTTTATTTTAGGCCAGTTTCGAAAGTTTTTATCACTGCCTTCCCATTTTTCAACAGGGCCATTCACTGAGTAAAGACTACAACCCATTTTGGCTGGCGCTCGTTTGGCTTTTGTGAAGCTGATTTATATCTAACTTATAACCAATATCTTGTATTAAAATTCCAAAAATACATTGAGACATTCTCTTAGGAAAGTTTCTTTTTAAAGTCGCAATCAATTTCATGTTTGAACGTTTTGTCCTCTTGTGATTCACGTGGGGGTTTCCCTTTTATTGACCATCCACTATCATCGTGGCGTGATCAATTGATTTGGATTGGTAAAGGAATGAGATGTCTGCAAGTAGTTTGGGTCCTTTTCGCCATTTTTGGCTCTGTGTGTTCACCGCTTTTCGCTTTTGAAAAAAATCTTTCCGTAAGAGAAAAGTTTCAGTGTGGGGAATTAGGGAGCTATATCGTCTTGGAACATCAACGAACTAATATTTTGCTACACTTACGCGCACGAAATGAAAGAGAAATCCTCTTAGAAGAGGTGAGTATTCCTTCGATAATGACAAAGACGTCAGGGGCGGAGGATGAATGGGACTGGGTAAAATGGTTTCTTGAAGGAGCTCCAGGATATACTTCCTGGATGGTATATACCATTGACTTAGAAAAGAATATGATCATACAGTGCCTTTCTCGTAAGGAGGGAAAAGAGGTTCTCGTCGAGCTGAATCAAGAGGTGTTGGTTTCATTCATTCCTCCCCTAATGGGGCTGCACTTGCATTATCTCTCCATAGAGGAGAGATTGCAGGGTGGGCCCATTCTTCGGGTAGATCAACTTGGAAGGAGAGGATTAATGCCCTGGGGGCCTGTCCAATATCGTCATGGAAGAAAGGTTGAGTACCCTGTATATGATGCCTATACCGCTCGCTGGCCACATGATCGTACCCCGCTCTCCGGAAAATTGGTAATCTTATACTTTGATCAAGAAAATATTTACTTTCCTTTCCCCTATTGGATCCAAATTAAAGATTTTAAATCCCGATGTACCCTGTTAACGGTAGATTCTGGGAATACCTTACAACCATTTTCCCCCTAAACTTTTTCTCCCATTTGGTTGGGTTAGCAAAGTAACGATCTTCGGATCAAAAATATCCTCCTCAAACATACATTTGATTCTTGATTTTACATAGATTTTAACATATTCTTTTGATCCTTAACCACTTATTAACGAATTATATATGTTAAGACCGTTGCATAACTTCTCCTGGAGTTCATCGATGACTACCAAGCTGTGTAATACAGCGGAAATGGAAAAAGAGGAAATATATCTAAATCATTTGCAATGAATATCTTATGATGATTCCAACTCTTGGAGTTCTCACTCGAATTTTTATGATTTTTCATGTAAAGTCAACCAACCAGAGGTTATGCAACGGTCTTATGTTTGAAGCCTTGCATTTTTGGTTGAATTTGAAAACATTATCACTCCCCTTCACTGCTCAACATCCTTCAACCCTTCCCTATGTTTGTTCTCATCTTAATCTTTTCGATCTCCATGTTAGGTCGCGTATTCGCCCAAACTCTTTACAAAAAAATTGGAATAACAGAGGAAAAGACGGAGTTATCTCTCACCGCGAATACATCTATGGTCGAAAATCTGATATTTCTCTCAAACGGAGAAGAACTCTCCTAACGCTAACGGAAATGCCAAAGGAACAATTCTAAAATGCGGTACACAGAGACAGAATCAGTTCAAAGGGATTGAAAAACCAAAAGTTAGAGGACCAAGAGGAAGGAACTTGCTCCTGTATTATACACCTAAAGGGATAGTTACCCATCCCGCTCGTGGGAGTTCTTTCACCCTCTCAATTCTAGAGAATTAGGGGAGGGTGGGTTGCAACAAAAGGGAGGACCACCCGTCGCGCCTCGGTTGCAAGATTATCAGCGCTCTGACCATTCCGTGAACATAGCTTCTCTCTTGTGTCTCCTTAAAGAAAGAGCGGGTATTGCCCTAACATTGTTGCAGTTTTAACTGCCCAATACCCCCTACTGTTTGGCCCCTATCTTGGTCTTTTCGATCTCTACGTAGGTTGGTTTATCCTTATCAAACATCTTTACAAAAAAATTGATCATATGCTAAAATCCGTGCGTGATGTTTTAGCAAACCCGTGGAGGTTGAACGTGTCAACAACAATAGGAACAGTAAAGGAGTTGATGGGCTTGGTAAAGTTGCCCGCGGAGTCAAGAACGTTGACAGAAGACGGAAGGGGGGTGTCTCTACTTTTTTTGAGCATGCTGATAGTAATGAGGGGATTTGTCGCTGTTAACAAGAATGTCCAGGAGACGATTCAAGAACACAATACAGAGAGCCAGGAACAGTTCAAAGAGACAGAAAACCGGAAACAGTTCAAGGAGACAGAGAATCGGACATGCTTTGAAAAGCGGACAGAGACCGCAAGGGAAGAAGCCTTCCGCTCCTTACAAGGCCTTCTATTCCGTTCAAGGTAACTCTTTTTTCAGCCTTTCGATCCTAGAAGATAGGGGGGGGTGAGTTGCGAAGAGGGAGAGCCACCCGTCGCGTCTCGGCTGTGAGATCATCAGCGCTCTGACCGTTCCATGAACGTGGCTCCCCTCTTGTTCCCGAAAGAAAGGTCGGGTGCTCCTCTGACATTGTCTTAATTTTTTGAGGGCGGACAGCATCTGCGCTTTCCCCGCCAAGAGAGCTCCTCCCCGGTCCGCTCGGTATTCCCTGGTGCGTGAAAAAAAGGCAATGACTACCGATCCAAGGACTAGGAAGAGCAGCTCAAAGAGAAAGGTCAGGAGATAAAAACTTCCAAACCTCCCCCCATAGGATCGCCCTCCCTCTCTTTGTCCTCCCCTGAGAGTGGAAGTAAAAAAGAAAGCCAGCGCGCGCGATAAAAACATCACGAAAGCATTCACCACCCCCTGTATCAAGGTCATAGTCACCATGTCCCCATTAGCAATATGAGAAATTTCATGCCCAACAACTCCTTCTAGTTCGCCGGCTGACATCCTTTCCATCACCCCCCGAGACACAGCAACTAGAGCACGTTTCTTCGTCGGCCCAGTCGCAAAAGCATTCAATCTAGAAGAAGGAAAGACCCCCACTTCAGGAGTTTCGACCAACCCGGCCTCCCTAGACAATCTCTCCACTAATCTTAGAAGTTCCCGATCCGGACCGCTGACTTGATTTCGGTCGATTAGACGGACATTCATCAACCACTTCGCCATGACCCGAGACAACGATAGGGAAATGAATGCCCCCCCCATTCCCCACACTAAACAGAATAACAAAAGGGATCGATAGTCAATCCCATAACTGCGTAAGTAAGGCCTGACATTCAACAAAGACAAAAAGGCAGAAAGGGTCACAAACACCAAAAGGTTGACCAGGACAAAAAGAACAATTCTCTTCAAAAAGCGCATATACCTCCCGCTCCCCAAAACAATCAACTGGGCCTAGGATAACAACTCTTCTCCTTTTCCCCAACAAAAGTTTGTACCCCTATTACCTCGATACGAGATGGTAGATAAGGGGCCTGTTGAGAAATGGGAGATGTCGACAAAATTTTTCAAGACTAACTTAAAATAAAAGGATTTGAGAGGCACAATTCGTTCATAAGTAATTGAGTACAAAGACTATGTTCAAATCCATACGAAAACAGGAGCAAGATATGTTTGAGACACCCATTGATGATTTAGTGTGTAAAGATCACCCTTATCGAAAGTTGCTACGTATTGTGAATTTTG
>Ga0209562_1000398_pt1 | contig 14979 bp, 13 predicted proteins | sample WorMetvacBELIZE2_FD_187399 | JGI IMG/M metagenome (GOLD analysis project Ga0209562, IMG submission 187399) | Marine gutless worms symbiont microbial communities from Max Planck institute for Marine Microbiology, Germany - Olavius vacuus BELIZE.2... | ecosystem: Host-associated > Annelida >... | reverse complement strand
ACCTGGAGTGAAAGGAAGTATTTGAATATGGATTTACTAAGAGAATGTGAAAAGGAGGTTCAGGCATCATAACGTAGGATTTTCAGATTGAGGGAAAATGAATTTGCGAAAGATTCTTGACACTACCGACATCAGCAACTGGGATGTGGATCAGGTAAGGGACTATTTTGCCATATTTTCTGGCGCCACCATGATGAACGCTACCCCCCACTATAAGCCGGTGAGGTTCCGTTAGAAAACATGTTCCGCCCGCGAGGGCGGGGCGCGATCTCCGGGGCTTCGCTAAGCCTTTATGCCCTTGGCAGGCCCCAGCTCATATTTCTTCGCCGTGTGGGGAACCCACTATTAAGTCCCCTAAATTCCCTTTACTCTTTGTAAGGCTATGGTATAATGACGCCGCAAGTTATTAACGATTCAGGATGGGATGAAATGAAGAAATTGTGGATTGTAGGCGTCTTGATTATTCTGTTTCTTCTGGGATGCCCAAGCTCAAGCAACTCTGATGGCAATAGCAATCAACAAAGCGAGGAAGATATCCCACCGCCGAGGGACAGTGAAAATGTCTTCATTACCCGCTGGACTACCGACAACACTAATGGCGGGTATGCAATTGGAGAATCTCGTTCCAATCAAATTAAGCTGCCGCTGCACCCAAGTGGACAATACAATTTCACTGTCGATTGGGGCGATGGCGGTCAAAGTTCGATTACCCGCCACAATCAGGAAGAGATCACCCATACTTACGCGACCGCGGGGGAGTACACTGTTACGATCAGCGGCACAATCGAGGGCTTTGGCTTCTGGCGCGGTGCGTCTCATTCGCGACTTTGGAAAAGAGCAGTAGGAGACAGCGCGAAGCTGTTGGATGTGGAGAGCTGGGGTCCGGTGAAACTGCACAGTCATGGCGGACAGTTCATCCATGCGGAGAATCTCAACGGCTTCCCCGCGACGGGCACATTGGATGTCAGCAATGTGACAAATATGAACCATATGTTTTATGGCGCATCCTTGTTCAACCAGCCTCTTGATAACTGGGATGTCAGCAATGTGACTGATATGAGCTACATGTTTTACCATGCTCTCTCGTTTAACCAGCCTCTTAATAGCTGGGATGTCAGCAATGTGACTGATATGAACAATATGTTTTACAATACTGTATTCATTGGAGCCTCGTTTAACCAGCCTCTTGATAACTGGGATGTTAGCAATGTGACTGATATGAGCTATATGTTCAAAGGAATACGTACGTTTAACTGGCCTCTTGATAACTGGGATGTCAGCAGTGTGACTGATATGAGTTCTATGTTTAGAAGTGCAGACGCGTTCAACCAGCCTCTTAATAGCTGGGATGTCAGCAATGTGACTGATATGAACCATATGTTTTATGGTGCAACCTTGTTCAACCAGCCTCTTGATAACTGGGATGTCAGCAGTGTGATTGATATGAGCTATATGTTTTACAGAGCTCAAAACCGTGATGGAACCTCGTTTAACCAGCCTCTCAATGACTGGGATGTCAGCAATGTGACTGATATGAACAATATGTTTAGAAGTGCAGACGCGTTCAACCAGCCTCTTGATAACTGGGATGTCAGCAGTGTGACTGATATGAGTTCTATGTTTAGAAGTGCAGACGCGTTCAACCAGACTCTTAATAACTGGGATGTCAGCAATGTGACAGATATGAACCATATGTTTTGGAGTGCATCCTCGTTTAACCAGCCTCTTGATAACTGGGATGTCAGCAGTGTGACTGATATGAGTTCTATGTTTAGAAGTGCAGACGCGTTCAACCAGACTCTTAATGACTGGGATGTCAGCAGTGTGACTAATATGGGCTCTATGTTTTATGATGCACGCGCGTTTAACCAGCCACTTAATAGCTGGAATATTAGCAAAGTGACTGCTATGAGCTCTATGTTTGCCAGTACAGACGCGTTTAACCAGCCTCTTAATGACTGGGATGTCAGCAGTGTGACTGATATGAACAATATGTTTAGAAGTGCAGACGCGTTCAACCAGCCTCTTAATAACTGGGATGTCAGCAGTGTGACTGATATGAGCTCTATGTTTTCTCGTGCATCCTCGTTTAACCAGCCACTCAATAGCTGGAATGTTAGCAGTGTGACTGATATGAGCTATATGTTTTTCTATGCAATCTCGTTCAACCAGCCTCTTAATAACTGGGATGTCAGCAGTGTGACTGATATGAGCTCTATGTTTAGAGATGCATCCTCGTTTAACCAGGATATCAGTAGCTGGGATGTGGATCAAGTAAGTCGCTATTCTTTTATATCTTCTGGCGCCACCATGATGAACGCTAACCCCCACTACAAGCCGTCGAAGTTCCGTTAGAAACATGTTCCGTCCGCAAGGGCGGGGGCCTGGGGTTGTCCGGGGCTTCGCCTTAAGCCTTTATGCCCCCTTCGGGGGCCATACTTCTTTGCTGGAGGAGGGGCAAACGCCCGGCGAAAGAGAGGCATGCGAGTCCGAGCGGACCAACTGTAAACGCCGGCCGCTGACGCGAACATCGCGAAAAAGTGCTGAATGGTCGATTATAACCGTTTGGCATGGGAATTCAAATTCTTTTGAAATGTGTAGATTCCACAGCCCATAATAAATTTATCTACTGCGTCTTCGGTTTTGCCGTCCAGGTGCAAATTCCCCTGGTCATCAACATAATCAAACTTAATCAGTTTTAGATGCTGCTTTACACTGGGGTAATCGAAGAGGGATAAAGGATGAAAGACTCGATGCGCGTTGAAGTGTACTTCGTCTTTCTTGCCGATGGGGAAGCTGATATACAGTATGCCCTGTGGTTTTAGCATTTGGATTAAGTTGGTAATTCCTTTTATGTGGCCGTTGACATCAATAGGGTCATTATAACGTCCTAACCCAAAATGCTCTATCGCATGTAAACAGGATAGGGATTCTGTTATTTCTTGTTGATAGGGCTGCATCAAATCGGCTTGAAAGAATTTGATATTTTGGTGGATGGATGGTTTGAGCGGGCGTATGTCCATTACTTCTACCTCTCTGAAACTGGCAAGGTGAGCTACAAAACCAATGTTGAATGAACCCACGTCGATATGTCTTGGTGGTTTGCGCTGGTGAATGTAGGAGGCCACTAACAAATCTTGATGATAGTAATGGCCGGAAGCTTTTCCGGCATCTTCATTATACTCACATGTGATGGGGTAAAGCTTGGTTATCTTTCCACCTTGTTGTAGCCATTGCTTACGTTCTTTCCAATACCGCATTCGTAGGAGTGCGGGGTTGATACCAACAAAGGTGAGTAATGATTTTAGCCGCCTTTTTAGAAACTGTTTAATCACAGAAACTCCTTCATAGTGCATAATTTGCGAGCACCACGAACGGGAATGCCAAGGCAAGCATGCGAGTCCGAGCGGACCAACTGTAAACGCCGGGCGCTGACGCGCTAGCCGCGAGCATAATTGATTTCAGCCTTGGCTTTCGTCGTCCTCGCTGCGTTTTCCCAGATGCCTGATGTCCTTGCCTTTAACCATAAGGATAACCTGTTCGGCAAGATTGGTGCAGTGATCCGCCATGCGTTCAAGAACCTTGGCAATCGATTGAACGTGGATTCCCCGCTCAACGTTTGATTCGTCTTTCATCAGTTTGATCAGTTCGCGGAAGACCTTCTTGTACAAATCGTCCACTTCGTCGTCCAGGATTACCACCCTGTGCGCTTTGTCGACATCCTGAGCCACAAAGGCGTCAATCGCGTCCCGAATCATCGACTGGGTAATGGCGGCCATTTTAGGTATGTCGATGTAGGGTTTGAGTGGGGGGTCAAGTCCCAGGTTTATGACGCGCTTACAAATGTTGACAGCCAAATCTCCAATGCGTTCAAGGTCGGTAACCATTTTCAAAGTGAGGGTGATGAAGCGGAGATCCGAGGCCATGGGCTGCCACTTGGCTAGCATAAGCAGGCACAGATCGTCCGATTCTATTTCATCACGGTTTACTTGGTGATCCATCTCGATGGTCTCTTTGGCCAATTCCATGTCGTGGTTCACAAGCGCCTGAATTGACTGCGAGATCATTTTTTCAACCTTGCCGGCCATGCGGAGAATTCCTTCACGGAGCTGGTACAACTCGTCCTCGTAGTTTCGATCTGTGTGGGAATCCTTACTTATATGTGAATCTATATTCATCTTTGTTATCATACCCTTACCGGATTGCCTGATGTCTATCAAATGACTATCCGAACTTTCCGGTGATGTAGTCTTCGGTGCGCTTGTCCCGCGGCGCGGTAAAGACTTGGTCGGTTTCTCCAAATTCCACAAGCCCGCCGAGTAAAAGGAACGCGGTGCGGTTGGATACCCGGGCCGCCTGTTGCATGTTGTGCGTAACGATAACGATAGTGTAGCGCTCCACCAGGCCATGAATCAAGTCTTCAATCCTTGTAGTGGCCCCCGGGTCCAGCGCCGAACAGGGCTCATCCATCAGAAGCACGTCAGGTTCAACGGCCAGCGCCCGCGCGATGCACAGTCTTTGCTGTTGGCCGCCTGAAAGTCCCACGCCGGGTTTGTCCAGGCGGTCTTTAACTTCTTCCCAAAGCGCCGCCTGTTTCAACGCGTGTTCAACAATCTCCTTGCTGTCTTTTAGGCGAGCCGATCCGGTCAGTTTGAGTCCGGCTAAAACGTTTTCCCGCACCGACATGGTGGGAAAGGGGTTGGGTTTCTGAAACACCATTCCCACGCGTCTGCGCAGCATCACAGGATCAATCCGGTTTTCGTAGATGTTTTCTCCGTCCAAATAGACTTGGCCGGCCACTCGCGTACCGGGAACCAGGTCGTGCATTCTGTTAAGACAGCGTATCATGGTGGATTTGCCGCAGCCGGAGGGGCCGATGATCGCGCTTACTTGCCGATTCGGAATATCCATATTCACTGAGTGAAGAACTTTGTGATCGCCATACCAGGCAGACAGTTCTTTGATTGAAAATTTGATGCGGCGGGAATCCACGAGTTCAGATTCTTTCTCTAAATCTGAAGGCTTCGTGTTTTCTGGGGATTGTGAGGTTTTACTATTCATTGTTACCTCAATTGCAATATCGGCGGCCATGCCTACCAGGTCCTGCTCTTTTGGAGACGGTTGCGGAAATAGATGGCCAGACCGTTAAGCAGCAGCATCGTTACCAATAACACTACAATGCCGGCAGCCGCGTTGTCCAGAAAAGCTTGCTGAGGGCGGGAGACCCAGTTGAATATCTGTATGGGCAGCACCGTGAAGGGGGAATCGATTCCATCGGGCAGGAAGGTTATAAAGGCCAGGGCGCCAACAACGATAAGAGGCGCGGCCTCTCCGATGGCCCGAGAAACCGACAGGATGGCTCCTGTCAGGATTCCCGGAAAGGCCAGGGGAAGCACAACTTGGCGTACTGTTTGCCAGCGTGTCGCTCCCAGCGCGTAGGCTCCTTCGCGAATCGAAAGCGGTACGGTCCGCAGAGCTTCCCTGGAAGACATGATAACGATGGGAAGAACGAGCAAGGCCATTGTGCAGGCGCCGGCAATGAGACTCCTTCCCAGTCCCAGGGTACGGACGAACAGCTCAAGGCCGAGAAGTCCGTATATAATGGAGGGGACGCCGGCCAGATTGGCGATATTGATTTCGATGATATGAGCCAGGCGACTGCGTCCGCCATACTCCTCAAGATAAATCGCCGCTCCCACTCCCACAGGAAGGGCCATGGCGGCGGTGAGCGCGATCAAATAGACGCTTCCCACAAGGCCTGGGAGTATGCCCGCCTTTTCGGCCATGCGCGAGGGGTAGCTGCTGAGGAATTCCCAGTTCAAGCGACCAGCGGCGCTGATGATAACATCGGTTATCAGTGTCGCGAGCAGAATGAGGGGCAGAATTACGGCGCTGACGCATAGAGCAATAAAGGCTACCTCAGTGAATTTTCTTTTCCATGTGGCCCGATTGTCGCTTTGAATCATGTTCTACCTCTAAAACGGCGCGCCATGCGCTGACTGATGATGTTCATCACAAAGGTCATGAGAAACAGGGTGCTGCCCACCACGAAGATGGTTCTATATTCTATGGTCCCCGTTGGTGTGTCGCCAAGACTGATTTGGACGATGTAGGCAGTCATGGTTTCGATGGGAACGCGCGGATCAAAGGTCAGCCTGGGCTGCTGTCCGGCCGCTACCGCCACAATCATCGTTTCGCCGATGGCGCGGGATGTCGCCAGAATCACCGAAGCCACTATTCCGGAAAACGCCGAGGGAATGGTAACCCGAAAAATAGCGGCCAGCCTCCCCGATCCAAGAGCGTAGGCCCCTTCTTTCAGGTTTGTGGGAACCGCGTATAGGGCGTCCTCGCTTAGCGAGGAAATCATGGGAATAATCATTATCCCCATCATGATGCCCGGACTCAGAGCGTTAAATCCCGCTAGATTGGGAATAAACCGCTGCAAAAGGGGTGTGAGAAACACCAGGGCGAAATAGCCGTACACGATGGTCGGTACACCGGCAAGCACCTCAAGTGCCGGCTTCACCACCTTCCTGAGCTTCTTAGGCGCGAACTCGCTGAGATAAATGGCGGCAAGCAGCCCCAGGGGCAGCGCCACGGCAATGGCGATAAGCGATGTGAGCAAGGTACCGGAGAGAAGCGGCCATATCCCAAAATGTTTCTCGCTGAACAGCGGCGTCCATTCGGTGTCGCCCAGGAACTGGGCAAGGGAAACCTCCCGAAAGAACCCCACTGTTTCGAAGATTAAAACCGCCAGTATCGCCGCAGTTGTGAGTATGGATAAGATTCCGCTGCCAAACAGTCCGGACTCCACGAGACGCTCGCGGAAAGGTGTATGACTTTTGAAAGGCTTGAAGGCCACAGCGCCCCTTACCGCATTCGCGTCTTTTCTCTCTCTTTTATTCACAATGCCGCCATCTGGTATATTATTGACCGCCGAGGAGCTCCTCGATTGTTACGCCAACCTGGGAACCGCCACCACCAAAAACCGAACCTGTAATGCGCTTCTCGAAGCGTTCTTTAGCCAGATCGTAGGCGGTTTGCGGCAACGGAATGTATCCAACCTCTTTCGCCAGTTCGTCGGCATTGTCCAGGTAGTAGTTGATAAACTCTTCCACTTCTTGCCGCTCCGCAGCCTCTTTGTTCACATAGATGAAGAGCGGCCTGGAAAGCGGTTGATACGTGCCATTGCCCACTGTGGTAAGGGATGGAATGATACCCCCCGCACCATTGCTGTCATCGCCGTCGTCCACAGGCACGATTCTAAGCTTGTCGCTGTTTTCCGTATAGTAGGCAAGTCCGAAGAATCCGAGCGCTCGAACGTCGGTGGCTACACCCTGCACCAAAACGTTATCGTCTTCGCTGGAAGTAAAATCGCCACGGCTGGAATGCTCTTCTCCCACAATGGCTTCGGTGAAGTAATCGTAGGTCCCCGAATCCACGCCCGGTCCGAAAAGGTGGATTTCCTCTTCTGGCCAGTCCGCTCTGATTTGGCTCCACATGGTTATTTCGCCCTGTGCCGCGGGAGCCCAGAGTGTAGAAAGCTCGTCTACGGTTATATAGTCCAGCCAGTCGGCATCTTTGTGCGCCACTATAGCGATGCCATCGTAGGCGACAGGCAGCTCGATGTACTCAATACCGTTTTCGGCGCTGAGTTCTACTTCCGAGGGCTTTATGGGACGCGAGGCATTGCTGATCGCGATCTCACCATTGCCGAACTTCTTAAAACCACCGCCGCTGCCGGAAACACCAATGGTTACGCGAGTATCATTTTCCCTCTGGAATTCCTCCGCGACCGCTTCGGTTATAGGGAACACCGTACTCGATCCGTCTATGGCGATAATCGTCGCTTCCCTTTTCGAGCAGCCTGCCAAAGCAATCAACGCGGCTACCAACGCGAACAAAATTTTTTTTCCTGTCACTGTTCATCTCTCCTTTCAGCAGGGTTATTCCAGCCCTGTGATAAATTATATAAGAACAAAGCTAATCGAGTTCTGTGACAGGTTTGTGACAGTGAAGTGACTTCTTGGTAACATCCGTAAAACCTGGCGCTCACTCGCCGGGATGTTATCAGCCTTCCGCCAGTCGGATACCACTGTCAGGCCCTTATCGGCAGTTTCACCCAGAAGATCGAACCGTGAGGATCGGCGTAGTTGAGTCCCACCTGTCCGCCCATGGCGTCAATCAGATTCCTCACTATGGAAAGACCTAGCCCAGTTCCTCCTCCTGCTCTTCCAGTGTCAACTCGATAAAAACGTTCAAATATCCGCTCATGGTGTTTGAGTTCGATTCCCGGTCCATCGTCGCAAACCTCAATGCGCACCTCATTATCCACCAGGAAAGAGCGCAGCAGCACATGGCTGCTCTCCGGTGTATGTATAATCGCGTTTTTAACAAGGTTCAGAAGAACCTGATCCAAGGCCTTTCGATCGGCAAGCACAAAAAGTCGCGGCTCCAGATCCATTTCCAGCACTACTTGCCTGGCCTCGGCCCTATTCTGCATGGTTTGGACAACCCGGTGAATGGCCTCCTCAATAGGTATCGCTGTGATTTCCAACGAGTACTGGCCCGATTCAATTCGGGAAAGATCGAGCAGGTCGGCAATGATGTTTGAAAGCCGCTCACTATTGCGTTGCAGGGCTTCGAGAAAGCTTTGATTCCGGGAACTGAGCTCCGATGAATCCTCCAGCAGAGTCTCGGCGTTGGCCCGAATAATGCTTACCGGTGTCCGAAGTTCGTGGGAAACATTGGCAATGAAGTCCCGCCGTACAACTTCCAGTCGGCGCAGTTCAGTAACATCGTGAATAACCAGCACCACACCCCCACCGGTTCGCCTTGGGGTCACCCTCGCCGAAAGGCGCCGATGGTTTTCCGTGCCGAAATCGCCCACCTCGAAGCGGCGGCGAGGAGCGTCCACATCAAATTCGATTACTTTGGAAAGATGTGGCTTGGAAACAAGCACATCGAGATCGGGAGATCTGATGACTTCCAGCAGGGTTTGACCGATGGGCGGATTAGAGAGGTTCAAAAGCTCCAGAGCGGCGGGATTAACGTGGGTGATGCGCCGATTGTCATCAAGCGCCAGCACTCCCTCTCCCATGTCTTCGAGCACTGCCTCGAAGCGGTCTCGTTCCTCGGCCGTTTCACCGCTAAGCCTCTTCAGTCCCCGCACCGTGAGGTTAAGGGCTTCGGCCAACTCGCCAAGTACTTTCCCTGAAAGAATACCTCTGAACTGGCTCATGTTCTCCTGCCCCTCAGCGATGGCTTCCGCGCTGTCGATGAGAGCCTTGAAGCGGTTCAGCATCAGATACCTGGCGGCAACACTCACGAGAACGGCCGCCCCCAGTCCTGAAAGAACCAGAAGCGAGAGTCGAAACCCTCCCAGGATGGGATTGGTTCCGGGAAGCGGTTTGCCGATTCGAACCACTCCCTGACCGCCTTCGTATTGAAAGGGAAGACTCAGGTAGTCGATATCAGCTCTCAAGATCGCATTGTAGTGTTGAAAGCGGTTCACACTTCCAAAGACTGTTTCCGGTAGCTCCCCATTGTCCGTATTGCCTTCTGATTCTTCTTTATCGGGGAATGGAGAATCACTCAGCAGTTCTCCTGCCCCATCGAAAACGGTCACATGCGCCGGAAAATCCTCCACGAAGCGGGCAATCAGCGCGTCTAGAGAGTCAGAAGAGCGTTCTGTAGTTTCAATCATGGCGCGCAGCGCCATAGCGTGGCTTAAAAGCGCCGATTCCCACATCGTTTCCAGTTCTGAGCGCGTCCTGGATATAAGAAGATTCCAACCGATAAGAAAAGGCAGCAGAAAAACAGCCGCGATGAGTAGAAAGAGCTTGGCCCCCAGCCCCAGTCTCACACTCCTCCCCCATCGCTGCCGATCGCATCTTCGTCGGAAGCAAACCGATAACCGACCCCCCGCACGGTTTCAATATAGCGGCCTGCCAATCCTAGTTTCCCGCGCAGCCGTTTTATATGGGCATCCACCGTGCGGGTACTCATATCCGCGTTGGCTCCCCAAACATCCGAAAGCAGAACTTCTCTGGTCTGCACCCACCCCTTTCTGGTTAAAAGAGTATTGAGCAGGATGAACTCAAGAGCTGTTAAGCGAAGTTCCTGGCCGTCGACCCACAAACGATGAGCTACCACATCCACTTTGAGACACCCGAAAACGTGTTTCTCATTTTCCGCTTTCTTCCGCGCGGTGGCTTCATCCGCGCTACGTCCCCGGCGGAGGATCGCCTTCACTCTCAGCATGAATTCCCGCACGCTGAAAGGCTTCACCACATAGTCGTCGGCACCCAGTTCAAAGCCCACCACCCTGTCAATCTCTTCGCCTCTGGCTGTCAAAATAATGATCGGCATATTCCGGGTGGTCTGAGTTCGACGAAGTTCCCGGCAGAGCTCCAAACCCGATATGTCTGGAAGCATCAGATCGAGTATCATGAGATCGGGAATCGGATCTTCGACGGCGAGCCGCAGCGCGTCCACACCCGTAAAGGCGCTTCGCGTCTGAAACCCCTCACGCTGCAAGTTGTACTCAAGGGTTTTCACTAGGTCCCTTTCATCCTCAACTATCAGAACGAGCTTCAAAGACACCTGAATTCCTCAAAACGCTCCATCGGATGCCAACAGCGGCGCCGTTCAATAAGGATGAAATAAACACTCCCTTAGTCTACACAACAATACGCGATTATCAACCTCCTGGAGGTCAGCACAATTCTGAGAGGCTGAAACCTTTTCGCGGGACTCCAAAACCAGCACAACTTCGGGGATCGCAGCCCCGAGCACAATTCAAGTCTCTAAACCGGCCTCTTATCGTTTCCGAAGCGTGAATGAGAGCTCTACACTGTCTTTGAGTTTCATGTTCTTCCTTATTCTCGCCGGAATCGGGATGAACTGGGTTCCATCGCCCATGGGCATCAGGGATGTGTTCCATGACATCTGATTGATGCTGACTGTAACAGCCACAAGACCGCGTTCGGCCAGATGTCTGGTCATTTTCGTGTATGAGGGGGGGACCGCGACATAATACCAGGGATTATCGACCGGAAAAACCCTCAGTTCCCCCTTAACAAAAAAGATCTTCGTGCTGGATGGGCTCAGAGGCGCATCATCCGTTTCCCGCGCCGCTTGTTTGACAAAGAAATCCACTTTCTTATCGACTATATCCGCCAGGGTTCTGATTTTGAGATGTCTTCGGAATTCTCCCTTTCCTTCGAGCAATCCCTCAGGATCGTTCATTCGGGCACCGTTTGAGAATTCGAAGCTGATATGGTTTTTGGCCACGAAGATGCCTCCGAAATCATTCTCCAGCGAGAACATGATTCCTCCATACATCATTCTTTCTTGCGCCTTGGGATGGGCGCTGAAGACTATCTTTCTGAGCCGCCGCAGGATGTGATACTTCTCATCGCTGAATAGCATGATTTCTTCGATGTGCTGTTGAACCTTTTTGTTTTCAGACTTCTCCACAACCATTCCTCACAACCGATTTTGAGTGGCGGCTGTCTCAGCGCGCGTCTTTTCCAGGCGGTTTATTGATTCTACGATGTTTGGGCGTTTGAAAAAAGACTTTGTAAAACAACAGCCGCCATAGCACTGATGTCCGTTTTCAGGTATTCTATCGGTGGAAGGGGTGCCATGGATAACCGATTAACCGATCTTGCCGAGCTTCAATCGCGTATTGAATCCACCGATCTGATTCCCAGTCAGCGGGTTCTTTTAGATGGGCTGGGCGATAAGATGGATTATCTGAAAAGGGCGGGAATACATTCCCTCGCCGATTTACGCGTTCGGCTGAAAAACAAAGGCAAGCTGGAGAATCTCGCGAAAGATTCCGGTATCGACGCGGATTATCTCACGGTGCTTCGCCGCTACATCGAGGGCCTCTTTCCCAGGCCGCGGCCGCTGAAGGCCTTTGACTGGATTGACAAGGATCTTGTTGCCAAGCTGGAGGCCATCGAAATCAAAAACACTCAACAGCTCTATGAGGCGCGCTCATCGAACCAGGTTCCCGCCCAGGACAGCGACTTCGCGAAAAGGGATATGAAGGAGCTCGCGGCGCTTTCGGATCTCTCCCGCATCCAATGGGTTAGCCCTGTTTTCTCACGGACGCTGATTGCCGCGGGCTATGACAGCGCCGAAAAAGTCAGCAAAGCAAAACCCCAAGAACTCTATGAAGCCCTTTTAAGGGCCAACGAAGATGCCCGTTTCTACAGGGGCACAGTAGGATTGCGCGACATCAAGCGACTGATCGCGATGGCCGCTTTCCAACAATCTTGAGGAGGCAAAAAACAGCGGGCAAGCTTCGTGGAACCGCAGGCCCCTCCTTATCGATACACAATCTTACGAATCCGGTGGTTTTTAGTATCGGCGACATAGACAACATTGCCCGATGAATCCACCGCCACGCCACCGGGGTTGTTAAACCGCGCCCCTGTGTCAGGGTCAGGGTCAGTGCCAGGGCCATCCCTGTAGGCCGCTGTACCATCACCGGCTATGGTGCTCACTGTATACGAAGTCTTGTCCGCGTTAGGCGTAAGCTTACGAATCCGTTGGTTGTGGTCGGCAGAACTATGGCCGGTAGCAGTATCGGTGACATAGACATTGCCCCGTGAATCCACCGCCACGCCAATGGGACGGCGAAACAGCGCCTGATCTCCAGGGCCATCCCTGTAGCCGGCGGATGGAGTAATGTTTTTGGGGCCGCCTATGGTGCCCACTGCTCCCGCGGCTGTAATCTTACGAATCCGGTTGTTGCCATAATCGGCGACATACAGATTGCTATCCGTATCCACCGCCACGCCAGTGGGGTTGTTAAAATGCGCCGATATGCCAGTGGTATGATCCCGAAAGCTCTGTGCACCATCACCGGCTATGACGCTCACTGTATACGCAGTCTTCTCCTCGTTAAGCTCAAGCTTGCGAATCTGGTGGCCGCTAAATTCGGCGACATACAGATTGTCATCCTTATCCACCTCCACGCCATTGGGGGAGGAAAGCGTGATCGCTTGGCCATTATCGTCTTCTATGGTTATGGTGCTCACTGTATACGAAGTCGCGTCCTCGCCAGTAGGCGGCGTAAGCTTGCGAATCCGGTTGTTTCTACTATCGGCGACATACAGATTGCCATCCGTATCCACCGCCACGCCAGTGGGACCCCAAAACAGCGCCTGATTTCCAGCGCCATCCCTGTGTCTGGTCCCATTTGCTATGTCATTACTTGTTCTGTTACTACCGGCTATGGTGCTCACCAAGCCACCTGGTGTAATCTTACGAATCCGGTTGTGGTAATGATCGGCGACATACAGATTGCCCGCCGCATCCACCGCCACGTCTTTGGGATCTCTAAACTGCGCCGATGTACCTTGGCCATCCACAGGATTCTCTGCATTCTCTGCACCACTACCGGCTATGGTGCTCACCACCCAGGCTTTGGCTGGGGAACTGGCTGGGTTCGAGCACGAAAGCAATGCCCCGATAAGCAATGCTATGGTCAATACAACAAGATAACTTCTGAAACTCTTCATTGATTTTCCTCCTCTTTTACGATGCCGTTATCCTCAAAAGGCATCGCTCTCATGAAGTTTACATCTATATAACACAACTTTCAGGAAATTTCAGGTTTTTTTGAGTGAATTTCGCGTTAGCGGCCAGCGGGACGACTTCCACTCGATGCGCCCTGGCCTCCGGTACGCCTGAGCATACCCGTCGTCGCTTCCGGTGGAGCTGGCCTGCCTGACGCGTCTTCGCACGGTGTCGAAGGCTGTGCCGTCTCATCGGTGGCCAGATTGCGGTATCAGACATCTTCATTCGAATGGACTGATGATTATATGACGCAGGCCCCCATCGGCCCATGAGCCTGACCGCATGGGCGCATGGGCCAGGCCAAAACCTATTGATACACAATCTTACGAATCCGGCTGTTGCTACTATCGGCGTCATAGACAACATTGCCCGATGAATCGGTCGCCACGCCATTGGGATTATCAAACTGTGCCGATGTACCGGCGACGGCGCTCACCATTACAGTACCATCATTTTGTGGTATAATCTTGCGAATCCGGTGGTTATTATAGTCAGCAACATACAGATTGCCCGATGAATCCACTGCCACGCCACTAGGATTATCAAACTGTGCCGATGTACCGGCGAGGGTGCTCACCATTACAGTACCATCATTTTGTGGCGCAATCTTGCGAATTCGGTTGCTGCCTGAATCGGCGACATAGACATTGCCCGACGAATCTACTGCCACGCCAACGGGTTCATCAAACTGTGCCTGAGTGCCTATGCCATTTGTAGTGCCCGGTTGGCCACTACCGGCGAAGGTGCTCACCACTCTTTCAGGTGTAATCTTGCGAATCCTGTTGTTGCCATAATCGGCGACATAGACATTGCCCGACGAATCTACTGCCACGCCAACGGGATTGTAAAACCGCGCCTGATTTCCAGTGGCATCCGTGTGGCCCGATGGGCGAGCAGGACCGTCAGGACCGGCGAGGGTGCTCACCGCTCTTTCAGGTGTAATCCTGCGAATCCGGTGGTTTTTATAATCGGCGACATAGACATTGCCCGATGAATCGGTCGCCACACCATAGGGAAAATCAAACTGTGCCGTTGTGGCGCCAGCGCCATCCCTGTGGCCCGCTTGGCCCGTACCGGCGTAGGTGCTCACCACTTTTTCTGGTGTAATCATGCGAATCCGGTGGTTTTTATAATCGGCGACATAGACATTTCCCGATGAATCTACTGCCACGCCAGTGGGAAAGTGAAACTGCGCCGACGCGCCAGCGCCATCCCTGTGGCCCGCTTGGCCCGTACCGGCGTAGGTGCTCACGACGCCTTGGGGTGTTATCTTGCGAATCATGTGGTTGTTTTCATCGGCGACATAGACATTGTCCGATGAATCGGTCGCCACGCCGAAGGGATTATGGAACTGCGCCACCCCCGCGGCGCCATTCTGAACGC